>Ga0209931_1001068_pt1 | contig 15582 bp, 16 predicted proteins | sample SalPonR1_B_D1_MG_FD_185697 | JGI IMG/M metagenome (GOLD analysis project Ga0209931, IMG submission 185697) | Salt pond soil microbial communities from South San Francisco under conditions of wetland restoration - Salt Pond MetaG R1_B_D1_MG... ...
CATCGATTATATAGTTCCCGCCAACGACAGGCAGATATACAGCATAGGATACGGATTTACAAAGGATAAATGGACCTGGGACCTTTCTTATTCGTATCTGGATATAAAGGACAGAAACATTCCAGGAAACCTGGAAGAAGGTGTATTCCCATCAACTGTAACCAACGCTGATACCCACATGCTGGGTGTTACCCTGACCTACAGTTTCTAAGGAATTTTAAAGGCCGGCTCCCTGTAGGCGGAGCCGGCCCTTTTTCTAAAGTTTTTCTATTTGAGCAATTACCTCTTTCATGAAGAATGGCAGATCTGCGGGGCGTCTGCTGGTAACCAGCCTTTGATCAACAACGACAGCTTCATCCACCCATTCAGCTCCTGCGAGAAGCATGTCATCCTTTATGCTTTTAAATGAGGTGACTCTTCGGTTTTCAAGTATTCCTGCCGATACCAGAAGGCTTCCTCCATGACAGATGGCGCCTATGAGCCCCCCACCTTCATAGACATTTTTAACGAATTCAACCATCTCTGATGAAAGCCTGAGTTTGTCAGGGGCCCATCCCCCTGGAACTATAACAGCTTTTACTTCCTGTGCGGAAATACTTGAGGGAGAATACGTGGCCTCGATGTGAGTTTTATATTTTCCTGTATATGAACTGGGAGCTACAGGAGCGACTACAATTGGTGAAAAACCTGCTTCAGTAAGTCTAAGATATGGATACCAGAATTCAAGGTCATGAAAATCATTTTCCACTAAAACTGCAAACTGCTTTTGCACAAGACCCACTTCCTTTCATCACATTATCCAGATAAACTGCATTGTTATTATATAGAGGATAGAACAAATAGACAAATGGGAAAAGGTCGATATGATCGAGAAAAAAGCGCATCCGGATAAATAAAAACAAAGATAATTATTAGTATATGTCAAAAATAATAAGTGTAAAAAATGCCCCTGTGTAAACATATACTGTGTGTAAGTTGACATGAAGCATGTTTTTGTGTATTATTATTGACTGTAAAATTATGCTAAAGTTAACTATTGATAAGGTATACCTGCCTACATAATTCCAGTACATTTAAAGCATGCTTATAGATATCTTCCTTAAATTAAAGAGGGTATCTTTTGTTCGTTTCGTATTTTGAGTACTCCTTTTTAAAAAATCCTTTTTTGAAGTTCAGTTCAAAAGCACAACAGGCATTACCTGGGTGCATTCTCAGGTTTTAAAATTCATTATTTATAAGAAAAGGTGATATTATGCGTGAAATTACAGGTGGTCAAGCCGTAATTGAGACACTTGTGGATTCTGGGGTAGAGAAGATCTTCGGTATCCCGGGGATACATAATCTTGCTATATACGACGCTATATATGATCTTGGGATCGATCATATATCCTCCAGGCATGAACAGGGAGCGGGTTTTATGGCTCTGGGTTATGCCAGAACTACAGGTAAGCCGGGTGTAGCTCTTGTAATAACGGGTCCTGGCCTGGGAAATATTGCAACAGCAATGGGGCAGGCTTTTCATGATTCTGTGCCCATGCTTGTTATCTCCAGCCAGGTCGAAACGTCTGCACTGGATTATCGTTCAGGCTATCTTCACGAAATGAAAAATTCAACATTTTTTGCTTCATCTGTTTCCAAAGAAAGCAGATGTATTGAACATGCCTGGCAAATACCAGGAGCCTTGAGAGATGCATACAGATTATCTGTTTCTGGAAGGCCGGGCCCTGTTCATGTAGAAATTCCACTTGATATATTGGAGAATGTCTATACTCATGCCGATCCTGTAATTGTAGAAAAAAGTGAAAAACCACAGACCGATTCAGTAGATGTCAATTCAGTTTGCGACCTCCTCAAAGAGTCTGTCAACCCGATCATCCTTGCTGGTGGAGGTTCCGCAGCAGCGTCAGCGGAAGTCAGGATGTTTTCTGAAAAACTTGCTATACCTGTAGTTTCAACATGTGCAGGAAAAGGAGTGATGGATGAACGACATCCCCTGAGTCTTGGATGCCGTCTTCATTTTCCTCCGGTGCAGGCAATGCTTTCAGAAAGTGATCTGGTCATAGCTCTTGGGACAGAACTTTCACCTACGGACTTCTGGGAGCGATCACTGACTCTCGGCAAAAAACTCCTTTGTATAAATACTGATCCGGGGGCCTTTTATAACCAGAGAACTGCTGATATAGGAATTAAGGGTGATGTCAGGGAGGTATTGGGAAGATATCTTGAAATGGATATGGAACTTCCCGGAGCGCCTGAGGAGAGATACCGAAGAGTTGATGATGCCGTAAAAGACAGCAGGGCAATGCTCTCCGAAATATCGGGAATAAAAAGAGAGTTGCCGCTAATTCTTTCAGCCCTTGAACAGGTCAGGTCCGTTCTTCCCCCTGAAGGTATCTTCTGGACGGATATGGCTACGCCTTCCTATATAGGTATCAGTGAATATCAGGCCCGGGAACCTCTGACTTTTTTACATCCTGTTGGATTTGGAACACTTGGTGTTGCTCTTCCTGGAGCTATTGGAAGTATTGTTTCTTCTCCTGGAAGGAAAGTCTGTGCGATGGCTGGAGATGGTGGGTTTCAGTTTACACTCCAGGAACTTGCTATTGCCTCGGAACTCCAATTGCCACTTCCTCTAATCGTTTGGAACGACAGGGGATATGGAGAGATAAGGAGGAACCAGAGTCAGAAAAGCCCTTCGAGGGTTATCGCTGTTGAACATCAGGGTCTTGACTTTCAGGCCCTGGCTAAAGCCTATCACATGAGAGGTATGAGACTTGGCTCGGTTGAAAGTCTTGGTGAGTTACTTGCAGAAAGTCTTGAAAGTAAAGGGCCTACTTTGATAGAGATCGATGTTAAGGAGTGTTTGAAATAAATGACGCTTAATGGTTTAAGAAAAGTTGTTCTGGGAGTTGAGCCTTATATCCCGGGGAAAAGTACAGAAGAGGTAATGGCCGAAAAGGGACTGAAAAATGTCATAAAGCTTGGTTCGAATGAAAATCCCTATTCTCCTTTTAAATACGCAGTGGAGGCCATGAAAAATGAGGTTCCCAGGCTTAATACATATCCAGATGTATCATTTCATGAAATAAGGGAGAAAATTGCTGAAATATATGGTCTCAAGGCTTCGAATATTTGTATTTCTCATGGAGCGGAAGGCATGCTGCAGACAATGGGAAAGACTTTTATCGATCCTGGAGATGAGGTAATAATTCCTGATTCTACGTACGGTCTTTACAGGGAGATATCCAAAGTAATGGGAGCAGAGATAATAAATGTTCCCATGAGAGAAAAATATTTTATTGATATTGACGCAATAATCTCAAAGATTAATAGCAAAACGAAATTGTTGTGGTTGAGTAATCCTAATAATCCTACAGGTACAGTTTTTGAAAAGAATGATCTCGAACGCCTTTTCAAAAAACTTCCTTCTCATTGCTGGGTCATCCTTGATGAAGCTTATGCGGAGTTTGCAGATCAGGGACTTATGCCTGATATTGCGGCACTGATAAATGGAGGGGTTAACATCATCTCCATCAGGACATTTTCAAAGGCTTATGGTCTTGCGGGGGCCCGATTGGGATACGCTGTGTGCAGGGAAGAAATGTCCGTAGTAATAGACACTGTGACAGAGCCTTTTAATGCAAACAGAGTTGGTATTGCGGGTGCTCTTGCGACTCTGAAATATGATTCGGAAGAATATCTTAATGCTTTAACAAAAATTAAAGCAGGCAGGGAGTGGATAACAGCGGAACTCAGTAAAATGGGTCTATCTCCTGTTTCATCCCAGACAAATTTTGTCTTTGTGGATACTCCGTTCAATGCCGAGGTTATTTCAGAAAAGCTTCTGGATAGAGGAATAATTATAAGGCCATGTACTGGATGGGACTATCCCAATGCGATGAGAATAACCGTAGGGAAGAAAGAACAGAATGAACTTTTGCTGGAAGAACTTGGAAAGATACTTGAAATAGTTACAGAGGAGGCTAAACAGTGAGCGATGTTGCGCCTGAAAAACAATCTCTTTTTCAAGATTCAGGGATGGTTGTTTTTCAGAAAGTAAAGAAAGTGTACGAAGATGGTACTACGGCAGTTGAAAGTCTTGACCTTGCAATAAAAAAGGGAGAACTGGTCAGCCTGATAGGTCCGAGTGGTTGTGGTAAAACGACAAGCCTTAAAATGGTTAACAGGCTTGAAGACTGTACTTCAGGTCAGATCTTTCTGGATGGGAAAGATATCACTACCATGGATCCTGTAAAACTCAGAAGAGGAATAGGTTATGTTGTGCAGGAGATCGCCCTTATGCCTCATATGTCGGTTGCCGAAAATATTGCCATGGTTCCAAAACTGCATAAATGGAGCAAGAAAAAGATCAGGGAGCGGGTCTATGAATTGCTTGAGATGTCCGGGCTTGATCCCAGAATTTACAGTTACAGATTGCCGGATCAACTCAGTGGAGGTCAGAAGCAGAGGATAGGTGTTCTTAGAGCTCTTGCTGCAGAGCCCGAGGTGGTCCTTATGGATGAACCTTTTGGAGCTCTTGATCCGATCAGCAGGGATGTCCTTCAGAATGAACTTTTATCGATCCAGCAGCAGCTTAAAAAAACAATTATCTTTGTAACTCATGACATGGATGAGGCTCTTAAGATATCTGACAGGATAGTCATAATGAGGGACGGAAAGATAGAGCAGGCTGGATCTCCTACAGAGATCCAGGAAAACCCCGCAAATGATTTTGTCAGAGGATTTATCGGCGAGGACAGGCTTTCACAGATATCCCCTGATGACTCTTTATCCATACTCGTAGAGGAGCCCTGGGACAGAGTTACCCCGGAAACAAAGGCTCGCGAGGTGCTTGAAAAGATGGAGGATCAGGATATGGACTCGATCCAGGTTGTGGATCAGAACGATCACTGGATAGGAATGGCTCTTTTGAGAGATGTTAAAAGAGTTTCCCGTGTGGAGGGCAAAATGAAAGATACAGTTTACAGGCGAAGGAAACTTTATATTGAAGAGGCAACCATGAGAGATGCTGCAGAGATGCTGGCTGATAAGCCTTTTCCAGTTCCCATAATAAATAGTGATGACGGGTTTATCGGAGTAATAACCGAGGCCGGGATTGCAAGGCTTACCATTGGGAGACTCAAGCGTCCTGTGGGAGGTGTTGCTAAATGTTGAATGACAAAAGCCTGCTGGAACTTTTTATAACCTATGTAATAAAAAGCTATCCAAGGATATTAAAGCTTACACTCCAGCATCTTACTATCTCTGCCATTGCTCTTTGCATAACCCTTACAATTTGTATTCCCCTTGGTATTTACCTGACCAGAAAGGAAAAGCTTGCTCCATACGTGATAGGGTTGGCAAATGTTTTTCAGACTATACCCAGTCTTGCGCTTCTCGGTTTCCTTATATTTATTTTCGGAATAGGTGACGATAACGCAATATGTGCACTTTTTCTGTATTCCATGCTTCCAGTGCTTCAGAATACATATACTGGGATAAAGAATGTCCCTCCGCATCTTGTACAGGCAGCACGTGGAATGGGGATGACAGATATGCAGATATTATGGACTGTCCAGCTTCCTCTCGCAAAACCTGTAATACTTGCAGGTATACGAGTTGCTACTGTCTGGGTAATAGGAACAGCAACACTTGCCTCCGCCATAGGAGGAGGAGGTCTTGGAAAACTTATTTTCTCAGGTCTCGCATCCATAAGGAATGAGATCATTCTTGCAGGAGCAATTCCAGCAACTTTGCTGGCTCTTGTTGCCGATCAGGGGCTGAAATATTTTCAGTCATATTACAGCCCACGAAGAAGAGCGGCAAGAATGGCTCGGATGGCTGAAAAAAATTCAGCAAGGATATCCCGTTGAACGGGGGAAGGAGAGTAAATAATGAAAAATAGTTTTATAAGGATTCTTGTAGCAGTACTTGTAGTATCTATGGTTTCGTTAGCAGGTGTTAACACACCTTCGTTTGCTTCAGTTGATGATCCAATGTCATATGAGGGAGAGGTCAATATTGGCTCTCAAACAGTAAATGAGACGATCATACTTGCCTGGATGGCAAAGCTGCTTGTTGATGATCACACAGGACTTGAAACAAATATAAATACGGATTTTGCAGCTTCTTCTGTATTGCACCAGGCCATGATGGGTGAAGAGCTCGATATTTATCCGACATGGACCGGCACTCAGTTGACAGGTATACTTCGTTACGAGGGGCCAAACCTTCCGGGGGATGAATCCTTCAGGATGGTAAAAGAAGGTTTTGAGAAAAACTTTAACTTTACATGGATAGATCCTCTTGGATTTAACAATACCTATGTAATGGCAGTAAGAAGAGAAGTAGCAGAAAAGTATGGTCTTGAAAAAGCCTCAGACCTCAAACCTTATGCAGGAGAATGGACCATTGGAGGGGATGAAAACTTCGATACAAGGCCTGATGCCTATCCTGGCTGGTCTGAGACATATGGTATTGAATTTGACGATGTCCTCCCAATGCAGTATTCAATGATGTATATGGCTATTGCCGAAGAGGAAGTTGACGTAATATCAGCTTACAGTACAGATTCCCGTATAAAGAAGCTTGATCTTGTAATGCTGGAAGATGATCTCGAGTTCTTTCCGGATTATAGCGCTGCATATGTAGTCAGGATGGAACTTCTTGACGAGTATCCCGCATTGAAAGAAATTCTCGGAATGCTTAGCGGTAAGATAGATGAAGCTACGATGTCATCACTTAACTTCAGATTTGATAATGGAGAAGATGCTGATGTTATCGCAAAAGAATTTCTTGAAGCCGGAGGGTTTCTGAAATAGAAAATACCTGTTATAACCATCTGGGGGCAGAAATGCCCCCTTTTTGCTGTCCAAACCCTTAAAGAGTTAAAAAATTATTTGCTGGAGCTGAGTACAGCTTAATATATTCATTATTATTAAAGGCTTCAAATCCAGGTATAAGATGGTAAAATAAATGAGTTATAGCATTGTCAATAGCGGCAGGCATACTGCCGCTTTTTTCGAGCAATTTCAAGATGGAGGTTGGGAATTCATGGAAGAAAAGAAAGGCGAATCCCTCTTTGGAAAAGTAGTTTCTCTTCCACTTCTGGAGGAGATCAAAAACAGCTATCTCGATTATGCTATGAGTGTGATCGTAGGGCGTGCTATTCCGGATGCGAGGGATGGTCTTAAACCCGTTCAGAGAAGGATCCTTTATTCAATGCTGGATCTGGGGCTTAAACATGGTACCTCTTATAAGAAGTCAGCAAGGGTCGTCGGAGAGACGATGGGAAAGTATCATCCTCATGGTGACTCGGCTATTTATGAAACCATGGTGAGAATGGCTCAGGATTTCAGCATGAGATATCCTTTAGTAGATGGACAGGGTAATTTCGGTTCGATCGATGGTGACAGGGCTGCAGCAATGCGTTATACAGAAGCTAAGCTGTACAAAATTGGTGAATATATGCTCAATGATATTGAGGAAGATACGGTAGACTGGGGGCCTAATTTTGATGAGTCCCTCAAAGAGCCTCTTTTCCTGCCCTCAATGTTTCCGAACCTTCTTGTTAACGGCAGCTCAGGTATTGCGGTCGGTATGGCGACTAACATTCCGCCCCATAACATGACCGAGGTTATAGATGCTCTGAACTATATTATTGATAACGGTTCTGAAAATATGGAATTTGGAGAGCTTCTTGACAGGATCCCCGGTCCTGATTTCCCCACGGGCGGACTTATTCTGGGCAGAGACGGAATAATTGATGCATACCGTACAGGCAGAGGCAAGGTTATCGTAAGGGGTAGAAGTCATACTGAGGAAAGTAAAAGGGGCAAGAAGAAAATAGTAATAACCGAAATTCCCTACATGGTCAACAAGACACTTATGATAGAAGCAATAGCAAAAGGTGTTCAGAATAAGACTATCGACGGAATATCTGACCTCAGGGATGAATCAGATCGGGATGGGCTCAGGATAGTCCTGGAGATCCATCGTGACTCAGATACCGAACTTGTCTTAAGACAGCTTTACAGAAGAACACAGCTTCAAACTACTTTTGGCGTTATAAATCTCGCTCTTGTGGACGGTCAGCCAAGGGAACTTTCGCTTATTCAGGTACTTGACATTTTCCTTGAGCATAGAAGGACTGTTGTAAGAAGAAGGACTTCTTTCAGGCTTAACAAGGCAAAAGCGAGAGAACATATTGTAGAAGGACTTGTAAAGGCTCTTGATCTTATAGACAAGGTAATAGCAATAATCCGGGGATCAAGCACAGTTGAGCTGGCAAGAACCGGTCTCGTAGAACAGCTTGAGTTCACAAAGACACAGGCCCAGGCCATACTTGACATGAAACTGCAGAGGCTTACAGGTCTCGAGAGAAAGAAACTTGAAGATGAAATGGCTCATCTTCTCGCTGCAATAGAAAGGTATAACTCAATATTGAATAATACAGCAGTTCTCGATTCAGTCATAAAAGAAGAACTTTCTGAAATAAAAAAACTTTTTGCCGACGATAGAAGGACCACAATTCTTGATGCAGTTCCAGATGTTTCGGAAGAAGAACTTATTCCGGAAAGCGATATTGTTGTAGTCCTGTCGAGGGATGGCTACCTTCGCAGAAAACCTCTTGAAGACTACGCTCTTCAGTGTAGAGGTGGAAAAGGTCGCAGGGGTGCAGCTACAAAAGGCGAAGATGAAATATCCTTAATGGCGGTTACAAGCACACATAAGGACATATATCTCTTTACCACAAAGGGCAGAGTATTGGCTCTCAAGGGATATGTAATACCTGAAACAAAGACCGGAAAGGGTAAGCCTGTAGGCAGGTTCATTTCACTTGAACAGGATGAGAGAGTTGTTACCATAAGGGGTTCTTCAATAGAAGATGCAGCTTTTGTCTTTTTCCTGACTAAAAAAGGAGTGGCAAAACGTCTTCCCATAACCGAACTGCAGAATTTGACAAGGGCAGGCAGAAGAATACTTTCTCTCGTGGAGGGTGACGAAATAGCCCAGGTTAACTGCACTTCCGGAAATGATCATCTTCTCTTTATAACTTCGTGCGGAAGGGCCCTCAAGGTTCTTGAAACAGAATTCCGTCCAATGGGTAGAGCTGCACGGGGCGTCAGAGGCATGAGGATGTCCGACAAAGACAGAATAATAAGTTTTGATGTTGTAACGGAGGATAAACATTCCCTGATAATAAGCAGAAGCGGATATGGTAAACGTACGACTTATGAAGAATTTACACCGCATCATAGAGGGGGTAGCGGCGTAAAAGCCATGAACCTGAATGAACATACAGGAGAGATCGTTGCCAGCTCAGGTGTGGCTGATACAGATGAGGTCATTGTTATTACTGCAAAAGGGAGAATAATCAGGCTGGCTGCAAGCCAGATACCTCTCCTCAGCAGATCTGCCAGGGGATCAATTACTGTCAGGCTGGATGAAGGAGACAGTGTAGTTGACGTAAGCATTATCCCTGCACAAGTCTGCGATGAGGAAATTGAGCTTTAATGAAAATTGCCCGTGACGGTTGGACCATCATAGGTTTTGCAGGTTTTATGGCTCTTGGAAGCGTGTTCTTTGTCCCGGAAATTATGCCTTTTCTTCTTATGTTGACAATATTTCTTTTATGGTTTTTCCGGGATCCAGAAAGAAAAATACAGCATCATGGACCTGGGAAAGAGTTTATAAGTCCTGCAGACGGCAAAGTCGTAGAGGTTGAAAGATCTTATCATCCATTCACCGGTCCAGCATGGAAAATAGGGATATTCATGTCTGTCACTGATGTGCACGTCAATCGGGCTCCTTTTTCCGGAGAGGTTGATTATCTTGAATATGTTCCAGGCAAAAATTTAATGGCATTCAGGGATAAAGCTTCTGAGGAGAATGAAAGGATGTACGTGGGATTCAAGACTGAGGAAGGTCCTGTGCTAACCGTTCAGATCGCGGGATTTATTGCAAGGCGTATAGTATGTCGGCTCAAGAAGGGTATGTTCATTGATAAGGGACAGCGATTCGGTATGATAAAATTAGGGTCTAAGGTGGATGTGCTTATGCCTTTATCGGTGAATCCCCTTGTAGAAAAGGGACAGCGTGTGAGTGCAGGTTCCACTGTGATTGGAGTGGTAGATGATGAAAATCCCTAAAAAGCATCATATGAAAATTTCCTTTCGGGATATTGCACCTAATATGGTAACCAGCGGTAACCTGCTCTGTGGCATGCTTTCTATTATACTTGTGCTTCAGGGTTGGATTGTTCCTGCAGGGTGGCTGATATTTATTGCAGTCTTCTTTGATTTTATGGATGGTAAGGTTGCAAGAAGTCTTGGGGCAGGCAGCAGTTTCGGTGTTGAATATGACAGTCTTGCAGATGTTGTAAGTTTTGGGGTTGCTCCTGCAATTCTTTTCTATTCCGCATATCTTGAAGGTTTTTTCGGAGTGGGAGGGGCTCTTGTAGCTTCTTTTGTGGCCTTGTGCGGAGCTTTGAGGCTGGCTCGTTTCAATATTATCCATGTTCCGGGGCCTTTTCAGGGTTTACCTATTCCCGGTGCTGGGCTATTCCTGGCTTCTTTTGTAATAGGGGGTATCCCCCTTCCGCCTCTGGTAGCTGCTTTCTTTTGTCTTAGCGTGGGGGGACTTATGATATCAAGTGTTCCATACGGAAATCTCAAAGGGATGAAGAGGACAGACAAAAAGAGAGTTGCCCTGTTCTACATAATATCAATAGGATTGATCATAGGACTTCATTCAAGAGCTGTTCTTGCAGGTATGACTATTTATGTAATAAGTGGTTTCCTGAAAATAGACTGGGCAAAATGGTTTTCAGAAGAATCAGAGGAAGATGTTTTAGAAAAAAACTGAATGGAAATATTATGACATTGTAATTTAATAGTTTTAGGACAGGGGGAGCCTCAGGGCTGAGAGGGGACAAGTTCGAAAGTCTCGACCCGTTGACCTGATCCGGGTAATGCCGGCGTAGGGAAAAGAAGCATATTACAAGACCTGCCGTTGGCAGGTCTTATTTTTTTGGAGGTGTAGATATTGAAGTTTTACAGGGGAGTCGCCCTTACAGTTGCGGGGAGTGACTCTGGTGGAGGAGCAGGGATACAGGCGGATCTTAAGACCTTTGCGGCTCTAAAAGTCTTTGGAACCACAGCAGTGACTGCAATTACAGCCCAGAACAGTCTCGGAGTGCAGGGTATCCATAATGTCCCGCCTGAAATACTTGAAGCCCAGATCGAGTCAGTCCTTTCTGACATTGCAGTTGATGCAGTAAAGACCGGTATGTTGAGTCAGAAAGCCTCGATCAAATGCCTTTGTGACGCTCTAAGGAGATATGAGATTGAAACAGTTGTAGTTGATCCTGTTATGGTTGCTCAGAGCGGTGATGAGCTGATCGGTCCGGAGGCAGTATATTCGATCCAAAATGAACTTCTACCCCTTGCATCTCTTGTAACTCCGAATATACCTGAGGCTGAAAAACTTTGTGGAATTAATATCACTGATGTCAAAACAATGGAGATAGCTGCCAGAAAGATATATGATCTTGGACCAGGTGCAGTTCTCGTAAAAGGAGGGCACATGGAAGGTGAAACGGTAGTGGATATTCTGTATTCAGGTGAAGAGATCAGAAAGTTTATTTCACCCAGGATCAATACCAGTAATACCCATGGTACAGGATGTACCCTCAGCTCAGCCATTGCAGCAGAAATGAGTGCGGGGTGCGGGTTGAATGAGGCGGTCTCAAGAGCTCGCGAGTATCTAATTCTTGCTCTTGAGAACAGCTTCAAGCCTGGCCGGGGATATGGCCCACTGGGGCATGCAGTTAAAGTCGGGTGGGTAGATTGACGACCCTGCCCGCAGCCATATGGGAAAAGATCCATGATACCAGACCTCTTATCTATCATCTCACAAATACGGTCGCGGCAAATTTTAGTGCAAATATTACACTTGCGATAGGGGCTTCTCCGGCAATGTCCCTGCATCCGGATGAGGCGGGTGAAATAGCTCGAATGGCAAATGGCCTGGTTATCAATACAGGGACACCTTTAGAAAGCGGGATATCGGCGATGAATAATGCGCTGGAGAGCGTAAAAGATGGTGATCAAACTGTTCTGCTCGATCCCGTAGGATATGGAGTATCCAGTCTGCGCAGGGATCTTGTAGACTCTTTTCTGAGTAATTACAGAATATCTGTCTTAAAGGGTAATGGAGCTGAAATAGCCTGTCTTGGAAGTTCAGGAGGGGAATTTAAAGGAATGGATTCCCTTGCCACAGGAAATATTGAAGAAGCTCTGTGCATGACAGCCCGAAAATTCAGGCTGATTGCCGTTGCTACTGGAGAGTATGATCATATTTCAGATAGTGAGAAGGTTTATGTTCTTAAAGGCGGCAATAACCTTCTTTCCTCGATCACTGCTGGAGGATGTGCAGCCGGTTCTGTTATCTGTGCATGTACAGCTGTATCTGAAGATACCTTATCGGGAGTTTTTACCGGGCTTGCAGCTATGAATATCGCATCTGAGAGAGCAGCAGAGAGGTGCAGTCTTCCTGGTTCCTTTGCTGTGGCTTTGATCGATGAGCTGGCTGATCTTAAACCCGAAGATCTTTGCGATGTGTCAAACAGACTGTCCATTATGGAGGGTAAAACATGGATCTGGCAAAAGCATTGAAACTGTATGTAATACCGGATAGAAATATTGGGGCCCCACTTTCGCTTAAGGAACAGACCATTCGATCAGTAAAGGGGGGAGCCACTGCTGTTCAATTGAGGGATAAAAAAATGAGCGGAAAAGGACTTTATGAGGAAGCAGTAAAGATGGCAGAATTCTGCCGCGGTCAGGAAGTTCTTTTTATTGTAAATGACAGGGTCGATATAGCTCTGGGATCTGGGGCTATGGGTATTCACGTTGGACAATCGGATATTCCATGTCATGCAGTCAGAAGACTTGTTCCATCTGATTTTATTGTAGGCGTGACCGTAAGAACTCCTGAACAGGCATTAAAGGCACAGGAAGAGGGAGCCGATTATATAGGGGCGGGTGCTCTTTTCCCCACAGGTACGAAAAAGGATACTGAACTTATAGGACTGAATGATTTCTCAAGGATCGTGGAAGCTGTAAGAATTCCTGTAGTTGCTATAGGTGGAATAGAGAAAAATAATGTTTCCCTGGCGTTTCAGAACGGTGCATCAGGTATAGCGGCAGTCTCATCAATTTTTGCTGAAAATGATATTACCAATGCTGCAGCAAAGATGTTTTTCCTTTGCAGCAGATGATCATGGAACTGAGAACTGACAGAAGAAGAGATATCCCCTTCTGTCAGTTTCTGACGTCAGTCAAGGATATTTGTTTTTCTTATGAACAGCAGGATAATGAACCCTGTAACAGCTCCCGGTATGCTGCTCGCGAGGAAAGCGGTCCAGAGTGTTAATATTCCGGCAGAATTTCCAGTAGCAGGTCCCAGGATAAAAGCTGAAATAGTAGCTCCCACAGGGCCAGTTCCCAGAGGCTCAGCAAATGCTGCCCAATCTTTGTGAAATATTCTGTAGGCAAACCCTACAGCAATGACACCTGGTATACTTCCGGGGAAGGCAAAGATAGTACCAGTTCCCATGCTTATCCGTATTATGCTTATTATCGTAGCTGTCCCTGCTCCCCACCATGGCCCAAGTAAAATTCCAGCCAGAACATTTACAGAATGCTGAAAGGGAAAACATTTGGTCGGACCGAAAGGAATAGAAATCCCTGACAGTAAAACTCCTGATGCTATCAATATTCCTGCCATGGCGAGCATCCTTGTGTGAGTATATTGTGTTGATATTCTGTTTTCCGAAGTGCTGTTATTTCCCATCTGGTTCATTCCAGTTCCTTATGATATCGGTAACGTTAACAGGTTCGTCAATGATCCCCGAAGATTTGGCAAAGTCAGCGAATATCTGCCATTCAGAGTGATCAAGGTTTCCATTTTCAGCATAAAGATCTATTGTTTTCCGAAAAGCTTTTCGTTCAAGTTCATGAGAGGATTCTGGAATGATCTTCAGGAAAAGGTCCACTGATCCCTCAGGGTCAGTACGAATATATTCCACAGCTTTTTCAATGGCGCCTGCAAAGTCGCCAAGAGATCTTTTCCGGTTCTCAAAGTTTTTTGAAGAAGTTATAAAAACCAGTTCATCATAATCAGGGATCCCATATTCTTCAATGGGAAAATAGGCAGGGGAATATCCTTCCATTGCAAGTGCAACGGTCTCGTAGTTTTTGTAAGGACCCATAATAGCGTCAACTTTACCGGATGTAAGGGACTGAACTATAGAAAAACCTACATTCACAAGTTTTAGATCGTTAATACCGTTTACTTTTGCAAAGGCTTCAACAAGGATATCCATCATTCCTGGAACGGTATAACCGATGACCTTGCCTTCAAGATCAGAGGGGTCTTGTATCCCAGAGTTTTCAAGGAAAAGAAGAGTGGAAAGCGGGTGTTTGATCAATCTTGCACCGGCTGCCAATGGTAAACCTCTTGAAGCAGCTGCAATTATCTGGGGTTCATATGCTACAGCAATATCTACCTTGCCATAAGCCGCAAGTTTCAGAGAATCAGATGTTTCAGAGGGTGAAAGAATTTCTACGTCAAGGTTCTCTTCCTGGAAAAAACCTTTCTCCTGAGCTACATAAAGAGGTAAATGGTCAATATTCGGGAACCAGTCGAGCATAACATCGAGCTTTTCATTGCCGTTGGAAATAGTTGTTATTGTTAACAGAAGTGTCATGGCGAGCATAATTACAGTTGTTTTTTTCATTTTCTTTTTCCTCCCTTTGTTTTTTGAAATTTCCATTTTAAAATTCTTTTTTCAACTATTTCAGTTACCTTCCAGAGACTCAGACCAATTATTGACAGCCAGACGATCGCAGCGAAAAGCAGATCCACCTCTAAACGGGCATTTGACTGGGTCATAAGGAACCCCAGTCCTTTTTGAGCTCCCACCCATTCACCGATCACTGCCCCTATAGTTGCTACTGAAACTCCTATCTTGAGTCCGGTAAAAAAAGAGGGAAGTGCCCATGGCCAGTAAAGGTACCGGATCAATTCCGGGGTCCTTGCCCCCATTACCCTGAAAAGCTTTATATGTTCGATTTCACAGCTTTTGAAACCTTCAAGAAGACTTACGGTTACCGGAAAGAAAATTATTACCGAAGCCATAACTACCTTGCTGGCCATTCCATAGCCAAGCCATATAACGAGCAAGGGGGCTATTGCAAAAACCGGGATCGCCTGTGAGGCTATGATCAAAGGTGAAAGTGTTTTTTCTACTGTAGGGAATAAAAACATACAAAGAGAAAGGGGAATCGCAATAAGTACCGAAAGAGTTATACCTGCAATTATTTCCATAATTGTAACCAGTGAATTGGCTGCGAGGATCTGGAAATTGGCAATGGAACAATTCAATATGATCATAGGAGTCGGAAGTATGAATTCCGGTATCTCCATCATTCTGCATGAACCTTCCCAGATCAGTGTTAAAACAAGAATAAGGATAACGGGATAAAGTTTTTTCATCTTTTTGCTGCTCCATTAAGT
>Ga0209931_1001086_pt1 | contig 15398 bp, 10 predicted proteins | sample SalPonR1_B_D1_MG_FD_185697 | JGI IMG/M metagenome (GOLD analysis project Ga0209931, IMG submission 185697) | Salt pond soil microbial communities from South San Francisco under conditions of wetland restoration - Salt Pond MetaG R1_B_D1_MG... ...
GCCATACCAATTGTCAACACAATACCGGCAATCCCGGGTAGTGTGAGTGTGGCGTTGAATGCGGCAAGAATTCCGAGAATAAATATGATGTTAAGTATCAACGCAAGATCAGCAATTCCGCCCCCTGCGTGGTAGTAGGCAATCATGAATATAGCTACAGCTATCAGACCGAAAAGCACCGAATAAAAACCTGCCTGGATGGATTCTTCACCAAGCGATGCCCCAACTGTACGCTCCTCAATAATATCGAGCGGTGCGGGAAGTGCGCCTGATAACAGTATGTTCACGAGATCTTCCGCTTCCTGCAGTCCGGAAAGTCCTGTTATGGATGATCGTCCGTTATTAATTTTCGTAATTACGTTAGGATAGGAATACACATAGCCATCAAGAACAATGGCGACCGGCCGGCCAATGTTAGCGCCGGTAATTCGCGACCAGCGCCGTGCCCCTTCAGAGTCCATAGTCATTGAAACCTGCGCTTCATTAGTATTGGGATCGAACTCAACGCTTGCCTCCGAAATTACATCGCCGGTCATTTCAATTTGTGTTCTCACAGGAATCAGCTCAAACAAATCGAGTCCTTGCTGTGTTGTAAAAGGCTGAGCGCCCCACATAAGTTCTGCGTTTCGCGGCAGCAGGTTCTGTACCTCTTCGCGAGTAAGTAAATCGTTAACCCTGGCTGTGTCAGGCCCGGCGGCATATCCAAATACATATTCGCTGCGGCCCTGGGGACTGAATACCTCAAGCAACGGGTTTGTGTTATTCTGTGGCGTGTTGAGGGTGTCGCCTGATGCCAGGCTGTCTGCATCCTCACTTCCCTGATTTTGGAAGTAATTGATAATCTGCCGTTTGGCGTTATTCATATCTTCAGCATTAGGAGTGAGCCGGAATTCAAGCCTTGCCGTTCCTCTGAGAAGATTTCGCACTCGTTCTTCATCATCCACACCGGGAAGTTCCACAACCAGGCGGCTGTTTCCCTGCTGCAGGATTGATGGCTCGGTTACTCCGTAACGGTCAACCCTGGAGCGTACAATTTCCATTGCCCGCTCAACGGCGCTGCTAACCTGTCCACGAAGGTACTGCTCTACCTCTTCGTTAGTTGACCGACGGGTAATATTTTCGGTATCTGACCTGTAATAGCGGCTGAGCATCGCATTGGGATCACGGCTTTCAAATTCAGTGATAAATTCTGTAATGAAATCTGTGCCCTCATCAATGGCCCGCTGCTGAGCAACATCAATGACGTCGCGCAGTGTTTCATCAGCGAAGTCGCCTGCAAGTTCAAATACAAGCTGGTCAACCCCTACTTCCAGGGTTACATACATACCGCCCTGGAGATCAAGGCCGAGAGACAGTGAATTTTCCTGAAGGCTTTGGAGGCGTTCCCTGTTCTCTTCCAGGTACTGGGCCTGTTCAGCTTCCGGCATATCTTCAATATGTCGCTGTTCCAGAGTCCACTGGATGGTCGGGAACAAATACATGATCGTCAGTCCGAGGAAGATGACGATCATTCCGATTTTAAATCCGTTATTTTGTTTTTTCATGGCGTTAAGTAAAAATAGGTTTGTAAATAAGTATAGATAGAATTGTATAAGACGGGCGTACGTCACCCGTGCTGATAAGAAATAAGGAGGTGGCTAAGCTAGGGAGCGTTTATACTGATGCCGCTGGAAGGAGGGGGAAATTTTGTAATTAAAACCGCAGGGGCAGAAAGTACAGTGCGTACAAAATCTGGTATTGCGGCAGTAACAGGCTCAGAAATTGACGCTTGAAAAGAGGGTGTCTGCGAAAGCCATTTGTAAACCGGGGCCGCGATCTTCGGAAGCACTGCATTGGCGGTAGTCTGCTGATGCTTATATGAGCTCCATTGTCCGATGAGCCAGGTTGTTACCTGATCGTGCTGTCTCTGAGACGTGAACGGAGCTATTTGAAAGCTCTCCTCATTCTCAGAAATAAGCTTTGAGGCGTCCTGTATCAACATCCAGAGGTTGCCTTCTTCTTTAGGAAGCTCCCGGATCCGGTCTCTGAGTTCATCACTCAGATCATTGCTGCCTGCAACAACCTTATGGTCGAGCCACTGCGTGAATGCATTTTTTTGAACATCGCCAAAAAAGGGCACCGCAATTTGTGCGACAAAGCCTGTCAGCAGAAACGTTATAACAAAGTTTCTGATAATATGTGATAATCTGCTCGTCATTAGTCAGGCAAAATAGGCAGATAACCGAGTGCAGGCAAACTAATATTTCAGTAAATACGCCTATTTTTCCACAAGCTGTTTCTCCCGTTCAAACTCCTGTTTCAGGAACGTCCCGGTGTAGCTCTGCTTAACTTCCGCAACCTCTTCAGGTGTCCCCTCTGCGATGATTTGTCCGCCCCCGACACCACCTTCAGGGCCAAGGTCAATCACCCAGTCGGCTGCCTTAATGAGATCGAGATTGTGTTCGATGACAATTACCGTGTTTCCTTTCTCAACCAGTTTCTGAATCACGTCCACCAGCATGCGCACATCCTGGAAATGGAGGCCCGTTGTTGGTTCATCCATAATATAGACGGTGTCGCCGGTGCCAATTTTTGACAGCTCCCGCGACAGCTTAATCCGCTGAGCTTCGCCACCACTTACCGTGGTGCTCGACTGGCCAAGTGTCAGGTATCCAAGCCCGACCGAATTCAGGGTTTTCAGTTTTCGCTTGATAGCCGGAACTGAATCAAAGAACTCTGCCGCCTCACTCACCGGCATCTTAAGCACATCAGAGATATTTTTTCCTTTGTAATGAATCTCAAGTGTTTCCCGGTTATATCGTTTCCCGTTGCACTCCTCGCAATCCACATACACATCAGGCAGAAAATTCATCTCAATTTTACGGACGCCATCGCCTTTACAGGTTTCGCATCGTCCGCCTTTTACATTAAATGAGAAGCGTCCCTGATCATAGCCCCTGATTTTTGATTCCGGCAGTTCAGCGAACAGTGACCGAATATGATCAAATACCTTTGTGTAGGTTCCGGGATTTGAGCGTGGTGTGCGCCCGATCGGGCTCTGGTCAATCGAAATAACCTTATCCACGTTATCAAGTCCCTCTATTTTCTGGTAGGGCAGAGGCACAGCTTTGGAATTATAAAATGTGGTTGAAAGAATGGGAACAAGCGTCTGATTGATCAGTGAACTCTTCCCGCTGCCGCTTACCCCGGTTACGCAAATAAACTTTCCAAGCGGCACATCGAGCTCTACATCTTTCAGGTTGTGGCCTGATGCTTCCACGAGCCGAATTGACTTTCCGCTTCCCTCACGTCGTTTATCGGGATAGGGTATCGACTCCTTATCGTTCAAAAATTTGGTCGTCAGTGCTTCCGGATCAAGCTCGTCGGGCGTGCCTTCGGTAACGATGTAGCCGCCTTCGGTACCGGCACCCGGCCCAAGGTCCACAACATAATCGGCATGTTCAATGGTTTCGCGGTCGTGCTCAACCACGATTACGGAATTTCCAAGATCTCTCAGTGTTTCCAGGGATTTAATAAGCTTTATGTTGTCTCGCTGATGCAAGCCAATACTGGGTTCATCAAGAATGTACAGAACGCCAACAAGTTGCGTACCAATTTGAGTAGCCAGGCGAATGCGCTGTGCCTCGCCGCCGCTGAGCGTTTGTGCCTCCCGGTTGAGGGTGAGGTAGTCGAGCCCGACATTGAGCAGAAAGTCAATTCTGTCGATGACCTCTTTAAGTACCTGCTGGCCGATTTTTCGCTGGCGCTCACTAAGTTCAAGGTTGCCTACGGTATTGCGCAGCGAGCGAATATCCTGCTCCACAAGGTCCTGGATTGTAAGCCCGTCAATTTTATATGAGAGTGCTTCTTTGTTCAGCCTTCCGCCGTCGCAGGTGCTGCATGTTACTTTTGAGAGATATGCTTTCGCTTTATCCCGCTGCTTGTTAGACTTGCTGTCGTGATACTGATCGTTAATGATCGATTTGATACCCGCAAATTTGTGCTTGTAGGTGACGTTGCTGTTCTTGAAATCGTAGCTTACATCATATTTTTTATCGCCCGCTCCCTCAAACAGGATGTTCATGGCTTCTTCAGGAAACTCTTTCAGCGGGGTGTCAAAGTCGACATCCATTGTATCGAGAACGGCCTTTATCTGCTTAAAAACAAAAATATCGCGGGGTTTGCCAAAGAAGCGAAGGCCTCCGTCGTTGATGGATTCATCCGGGTTTGGGATCACAAGCTGCCGGCTAACGTCATACGTATACCCGAGGCCGTTGCATGATTTGCAGGCTCCATAAGGTGAATTGAATGAAAACAGGTTTGGAGCCGGATCTTCGTAAGAAAGCCCGCTTTCTGGATCGTAAAGATTCTTTGAGAATACTTTGTCGCGAATCTCTCCATCTTCCTGTATACCGAGAATCAGGTTGCCGTCGGCCATCTCAAGCGCCATATGTACGCTCTCAGAAATTCGTTTCTCGCTTTTGGGGCTGATAACAAACCGGTCGATCACCACTTCAATATTATGGGTCTTGTAACGGTCGAGCTTTATCTCGCCTTCAAGGTCAATCAGTTCACCATCAACCCGCGCTTTAACAAACCCTTGTTTCTGCATCTGTTCAAACAGTTCGCGATAGTGCCCTTTACGTCCGCGAACAACCGGAGCCAGGCAGTATGCTTTTGTTCCCTTTTCAATATCCATGATCGCAGCTACAATCTGGTCGGAGGTCTGTTTCTCCATCTTATTGCCGGACTTGTAAGAATATGGAATAGCAACGCGGGCGTAGAGCAGGCGAAGGAAATCATAGATCTCCGTAACTGTTCCTACCGTTGATCGGGGATTCCGGTTGGTTGTTTTCTGGTCGATGGAGATCACAGGGGATAAACCATCTATAAAGTCAACTTCCGGCCTCTCCATCATTCCCATAAACTGGCGGGCGTAAGCGGAGAGTGACTCCAGGAACCGGCGCTGACCTTCGGCATATATAGTATCGAATGCGAGAGAGGATTTGCCGGAACCGGACAGGCCTGTGAAAACGACAAGCTGTTCGCGGGGAATATTGATGTCAATATTTTTGAGGTTGTGCTCGCGCGCACCCCGAATAACAATATTTGTGTGCAAAATGGGAGGGAGTTAAATATAAATTATAGCCTTGCAAGATACGAAATTAGTAACGTAATGACAGGGCAGAAGAGTTCAATAAAAAAGCAAATAGTATAGATTGGAGCTGGACAATGTAGGGTCGCAGGCGCACCATGCAGTCAGTCGGCCAATGAGGTTGGTCATCATCAATAGCCGGCAAGGTATCCAGTTAAATAATGTATGCAGAATGAAAATTATACTTCTTACAGCGCAGATTCTTATATTAGGGGCTATTTTAAATTTCCAAAAGTCATCTGCACATGAGCACCAAGCCGAAAAGTGTGAATCCTATCCCCCCATCTTCGTCAGCATCAGAGATGGACTGGCACCCGCTGTCGTGGAATGAAAAGCCTGTGAAACAGCTGCCGCCGTATCCTGAAACTGAAGAGCTTCAGCGCCGCTACAGTGAATTGAAAAGCCTTCCGCCGCTCATTACGTCGTGGGAAATAGATAAGCTTAAAGAGAAACTGGCGGACGTTTCGAGCGGTAACGGGTTTCTGCTGCAGGGAGGCGACTGTGCCGAAACATTTGAGGGCTGCAGATCACCAAAAATTGTTAACCTGCTGAAGGTTATGCTGCAGATGAGTTTTATTCTCGTCCACGAAATGGGAACGCCTGTCGTGCGTGTTGGCCGTATTGCGGGGCAGTTTGCAAAGCCACGGTCAAAAGATTATGAGGAGATCGACGGTGTGAAAATGCTGAATTACCGCGGTGATCTCATCAATAGTTATGAACCAAACGTTGAAGCAAGAAAACCTGATCCCTCGCGCATGATTGAGGCCTACAACAAATCGGGCCTCACACTGAACTTTCTACGCGCCCTCACTGATGAAGGCTTTGCAGATCTTCAGCATCCCGAGCAGTGGGAGCTTGATTTCATGAAGAACAATGAATACTACAAGGATTACGAGGCGATGGTGAATTCGATCCATAAAGCGATTCACTTTATGGAAACCATCACCCCGAATGTATTTACCACGCTTCATAAAATTGATCTTTATACCTCTCATGAAGCGCTCAATCTCTATTACGATTCTGCACAGACCCGCCAGGTTCCGCGGAAAGCCGGATGGTTTAACCTGAGCGGCCACATGGTATGGCTGGGAAACCGCACCAAGCAGCTGGATGGTGGACATGTTGAATACCTCAGGGGAATTGAAAACCCGGTTGGTATCAAAGTTGGTCCCCCGTTCGACATGGATGAAACATTGCGCCTGATTGAAACCATCAACCCGACCCATGAGGCTGGAAAAATTGTATTAATCACGCGGATGGGTGTCGATCATGTGGAAAAAATTATGCCCGGCTTTATCAAAGCCATTAAGAAAGAAGGCCATCCCGTCGTATGGAGCTGTGATCCTATGCACGGTAACACATTTTCAACTGAGAACAGCTTTAAAACACGAAGGTTTGATGACATTCTTGAAGAGATCCGGGCTACGTTCGCTGTTCACAGGGCGGAAGGCAGCTACCTTGGAGGCGTTCATCTCGAAATGACCGGCGACAACGTAACCGAATGCGTTGGGGGGGCAAACGGACTTAATGAAGAGGGATTGATCACCAACTACGAAACATACTGCGACCCTCGGCTTAACTATGAGCAAAGCCTGGAAATGGCGTTTCTTGTAGCCAAAGAGTGGAATAAAAGCTACGGTAATAGTTAAGTTTAGATTACGGGTCTAAACAAAGCGTCATCCCGTCCTTGAGCCGGGAAATACCATACCCGCCTGATCTGCAAATTCTGTCCGTGCCCGTTTATCTCCCCTGCACAGACGTAAATTTCAGATCGGGTCTGAGTTGAGTCCGGCGGGCCTCCAGGCCTTAATAATTTGATGTGCCGCATGTCAAAGCATTATTTCCCACTGTTATAAGTTCTGAAAATCCCTCATCATACCATTCTCTTTTAGCTTGTGCCGGATGGCGATAAACCACCGTCGCCCTTTTCTATTTTTTAAAATCACCATGTCTTCTGGTATCTGGCGTGAGAAAAACTGCAATGAGAAAGCGGCTTCAGCAGGCTCAGACCGCCATTATAACAGTTCTCAACAGTCAAAGCGTCTTTTGTATAATGACAAGCTGTTAGGCACGTTATAGAACCTGTAACACCTACATGAAAATGGCGGTGATTTTGTCATAGGCATGACAGCTTTTGCAGCTGGCACGCACATTGCAACTATTATAAGTGAATCACAATAAACAATAATGGAGTTTACATTATGACACTTATAAAATATAACAGACCCGGACGAAACCTTGTCGGACGACAGTTTTCAGATATTATGGACGAATTTTTCAACGAAGCGGTCGCAACAAGAGGCTCAAGTTTTAAACCCGATATCAACATTTCGGAAACAGATAAAAAACTGAGCATTGATGTTGAGATTCCCGGAATGAAGAAAGAAGACATCAATATAGGTATCGAAAATGGTGCTCTTACAATTAGCGGTGAGCGCAAAAACAGAAATGAAGAAGAGGGGCGTAAATTTCACAGAGTTGAAACTCACTACGGAACCTTCGAACGCTCATTCCAGCTGCCGGATAACGTTGATGAAGAATCGATAGAAGCCACTTACACAGATGGAATTCTGCAGATCGACATCAACAAGAAAGAAGAAAAAGTAAAAAAGCAGATTGAAATTAAGTAGTGCTCATTGTTCTCTCACGAGAGCAGGTTAGTTAGTAGCCGGGGTCATATTGACCTGTGACCTCGGCATTTTTTATAATCTGTTATGCACAGTTTTCAGCATGACTATCAACACCTTACCGGGAATTTATCCACAAGCACAATAAATACGGATCGAATTCCTTTGTTATTATTCGCGTTTTAAAAGTTTGAGATAAACCCTTAACTCACAAACCCAATAGATTCAATGGACCGATTTACTAAAAGTATTGTTGCCGCCGTGGCAATTATTACGCTGTTGCTTGGAATGCAGTTCGCATCGGATAACGATACAACTCAGACATCTGACTACAATACACCCACCTACAACGAATCGTCAGCAACATCTGCTGATGAAATTCCTATCAGAACGCTTGCTGACTTCAATAATGCTATCGTTAATATTGCAGAACGCACAAACCCAACTGTTGTCACCATTACAACGGAAATGACCGTTAGACAGCAGTCCCGTTCACCGTTTGACCTGTTTTTCAACAACCCGCAAGGCCAGCAGCGTGAACGGCAGGTAAGCGGCCTGGGATCAGGAGTTATTGTGGATTCAGGTGAAGGATATATTATTACCAACAACCATGTGATTGAAAACGCGGATGAAATTAATGTTCGGCTCTTCAACGGAGATGAACATAGCGCTGAGGTTGTGGGTGCCGACCCTGGTAGTGACGTAGCCGTTTTAAAAATAGATGTTGACGATCTGCCTGCGATCCCGCTTGGAGACAGTGACGGCATAAATGTTGGTGAGATGGTGCTTGCAATAGGAAGTCCGCTGCAAGAGAGTTTTGCACATACTGTATCGCAAGGTATAGTAAGCGCAAGCGGCCGGTCTTTTGTGGGTCTGAATTTGTATGAGAATTATATACAGACTGATGCAGCCATCAATCCCGGTAATTCAGGTGGTGCACTTATCAACCTTGATGGGGAACTCATAGGTATTAACACGGCAATTGCCAGCCGCAGCGGCGGAAGTCAGGGCATAGGATTTGCAATCCCTGTCAACATGGTGAAAAATGTGATGGAAGACCTGATTGAAGATGGGCGCGTTGCCCGCGGATATCTCGGAATTGAAATGGGCGGAGAAGTGGATCAAACCATGGCCCGTGCGCTTGATATGGGATCTCCCCGTGGATTCATTATCGGAAATGTTGAACAAGGCGGTCCGGCTGATGAAGCAGGTCTCAAGTCCGGTGATGTTGTTGTGGAACTTAATGGCGAACCGGTAAGGGATTTCTACGATTTTCGTATTGCCATAGCCAGTTCTTCTCCGGGAACTGAAGTTGATCTGGGTATCTTCCGTGATGGGGAGGATATGTCGATTACGGTTGAATTGGGTGAACTTAACCGTGAAGAGATTGCAGGTGTTCAGCCCGACGTCGAAGAAGAACTCACAGAAAGACTCGGATTTGAAGTAAGTAACCTAACCGACAATATCCGACAGCAGCTCAGGCTGGAATCCGGCGTGGAGGGTGTGGTTGTTGCTGATATAGAGCAGCAAAGCCGTGCGTATCGTCAGGGGCTCCGTCAAGGTGATGTGATACTGCAAATCGGCAGCCAGGTGATCGAAAATGAGAATCAGTTCTATACGATGATGAACAGTTACCTGGAATCAGGTAATGATGCGCTCTTGATGAGAATTTACAGGCAGGGACGCAATATGTTTGTGGCTATTGAGTTATGAGTTAAGATTGTTTTGGTTGAGGTTAGGAGCTGGCACCTTGAAAGGTGTCAGCTTTTTTTATTGTCAATGTTTCTGTAAATCAGTGTATGGCATCACTTTTGCACACATCTTTGTAAAAATCAACCATTTGTGATGGATTATAAAGATTACTATAAAATTTTAGGTGTTCCCAAGTCTGCCACGCAGCAGGAGATAAAAAAGGCGTATCGTAAACTGGCGGCTAAATATCATCCCGATAAAAACCCGGATAATCCCGGTGCGGAAGATAAATTTAAGGAAGTAGGGGAAGCCTACGAAGTGCTTAAAGATCCCGAAAAACGGAAACTCTACGATCAGGCAGGATCTGACTGGAAACGATATCAGAGAGCTAATGAGCAGACGGGCGGTGGATTTGACTGGTCGCAGTATGCCCGCCAGCAACAGGGCGGAGGAGGCCAGTATCGCACACGCGTAAATATGAATGATATATTCGGGGAACAAGCTCAAAGGCAGGGACGAAGCCCAGGCGCCGGATCACCCGGTGGAGGCAGCCCCTTTTCCAGCTTTTTTGAAACGTTGTTTGGCGGTGGTTTCCAGCAGCAACAACAACAGCACTCCTCCGGGAGACGAGCACCAGCTGGTGAAGATACCGCTGCAAATGTGACGATTCCCCTTAAGGATATCTTTACAGACACGACCAAGACATTCAGAATTAATGGCGACCGTGTGAAAGTAAAAATTCCCGCCGGTATTGAGGACGGAAAACGTCTGAAGCTAAAAGGTCGTGGAAACAAGTCCGGAGCCGGAGCCACAAGAGGGGACTTGTACCTGAAAATTAAGGTAGATATCCCGAGCAATATTGAACGAAAAGGGCGTGATATTTACCAGGATTTTGACCTGGATCTGTATACCGCAGTATTGGGCGGTTCAGTGGTGGTGAGCACTCTTAACGGAAAGCTTAAACTGAATATACCGGAAGGAACTGATAACGGGAAACTGTTTAAATTCGCCGGGCGCGGTCTGCCGGGAATGAACGGAAAAGGAAGCAACGGAAACTATTATGTACGATGCAATGTAAAACTCCCTGATAAACTCTCAGCCAAAGAGAAGAAATTGTTTAAGGAGCTTGCTGAGCTTAACCAGTGATAAGCATAATACGCATGCGTAAGCCGTACCGCTGAAGATGTTAAATCATCGCGAATTCTTTTGGTTACGGTGGATTCTGAAATGAAAGTTTTGAATCTTAACTCCGCTATTTTTATTAACTCTGTTTGAACCTGATTTTATACCTGATGAAACTATTCCTGTCTATAATTCTTAGTACCGCCCTGTTTACAAATCCATCTGTTACGGACAACGACCACACAGAACGTAATGAGCTGCGATGGGGACAGATCGGCCACTACACAACCGGGCACATTGCTGAAAATCATATTACCGAGAAAACAGCAGAAGCGCTTGATCGTGTCATCGGTAATGAATCACTGGCCGAGGCTGCCGTCTGGATGGATGATATACGCAGTGACGACAGTTACGACTATACAGGCACATGGCACTGGGTTACCATTCCGGATGGTATGACATACGAAGAGACTGAAAAGAATCCGGACGGAGATATACTCTGGGCCCTTGAAACACTGATTGCAGAACTTAAAGAAGGCGGGCTCACACCCAAAGAAGAACACGATAAACTTAAGATGGTGGTTCATATGGTTGGAGATATCCACCAGCCACTGCATGTAGGAAACGGCGAAGATCGTGGCGGAAACAGTGTCCGCGTTCAGTGGATGGGGGGCAACAGTAACCTGCACCGGGTGTGGGACAGTGATATGATCGACTCTCGTCAGATGAGCTATACAGAACTCTCCTCAAATATTGATGTGATTGATGAGCAGACGGTCGAAGAGTGGCAGAGTGCTTCTGTACGCGACTGGGCGTATGAATCCATGAGTTTCAGGGATGAGGTTTACAACCTGCCCGATGACAATCGACTCGGCTACGAATATCGGTATGCCAATTTAGACCTTGTGAAAGAACGTCTTGTAAAAGCCGGCGTGAGACTGGCGGGTGTATTAAACGATATTTATGATAATTAATGGGTTCTGAGAACTACCCTCCCTTATTTCCTTGTGAATCTGCTTAGTGTTAAACAGTCGTAATCTGTCGTAAAAGGCCTGTCAGGTTTTAGAAGTATAGAAGTTTTATTTAACGAATAGATAGGTAAAACCTGGCAAGTCTCCAGACTCTGGGGTATGTATGTTCGACATCATCAGCAGCTGGCATTCTCTCCGTCTTCGCACTCTTTTTGCAGGCTGATTGTTTTGTGTTATTTATCTGTCGCTACAAATCGCCTAAATTTGTGAATGGATGTTCTCTCAGAATTACATCAACCGGTAAACGCGCTAAAGACGAATCAGTCATCTTCTCTTTTTAGATTTATAGTCGGATGTCTGACATCAATGGGTCGGAGATCCGATCCTATATTGTATCCAGCACTTCCCGATGTATTACAAGTGACTCTTCATCAAACAGGACAAACTGTACCTTTTTCACACTGGAAAGCCCGTCTGCTTGTTCTTTAACGGTCTCGAATGCAACCCGTGCGGCCTCTCTTGTGGGATAACCAAACGCACCCGTGGAGATCGCAGGAAAAGCAATTACTGCAATCCCATTCTCTTCCGCGAGCTGCAGCGCGTGTTTATAGCAGTTTGCGAGCAGCTGATCAGACGGTGTATCCCTGCCATATACCGGGCCAAGACAGTGGATAACATAGTCGTTAGGTAAACCGGGTGCTTCAGTAATGACGGCTTCCCCGGGAGATATCGGAGCCAGCGGACGGGTAAGCTTCTCGAGTTCAGGATCACCTTTACGATGGATAGCTCCTGCAACTCCTCCGCCCATTTTCAATTCAGCATTTGCAGCATTGACGATCGCACCCGCTTCAGGCTGATTTGCGATGTCGCCTTTCTTAAGTTCAATTGTAATTTTAGAGACTTTTTTTTCCATATGAGTCGGGTTTCACGCACAAACCATAGTGTATCTGCGAATGTATATTAAAAATAACGTCTGACAACGAAGGGTGCAAAGCGCTTTTAAATGACTTTACGTGGATAATTTTTGTGTTCATTTGTCAGAAATAACAAAAAAATTGAAATAAAGTATGGAAAACGCTTCCATGAAATCATGACTGTAAAAGCGGTTTTTTTACAAAAGGGAAAGGGGCTATAAGGATGATAAGTTTTATTGATGTTACGACACTGTTAAGAGTAAAAAATTGGAAGAGCTTTTATGATATTTTTATGCACTTATGTCAGAAGTATGACACAAAAAATAAATCAAAACAGGTTTCTAAATTTGGTATAAAATCATGGCTGACGATAACTTATGCATGAACAAAACAGTCACGGCTGTTAACAATCAAAATAAAATTAATCAGAACCATGAAGTCTATCGTAAAAACAATCACAACTCTAATGATCTTGGTGATCTCCTTCACCTCGGCTGAATTCGTAAATGCAAATTCATCCACAGCAGATACACTCCGGACCACGCCTGTTGAACAGGCTGACAAGGACGACAAAATGGAGAAAGCTCTTCTCTACGGTCTGCAGTCTGATGTTAATGGTATTCTTGAAGCTACGTTTTACAACACGATAGCATACAAGACCCTTAACCCTGAATTTTCTTCAGATAAAATTGCAGAGAAGATCACGCAAATAGCACTTGATGAAAATAATCATGTGGTCCGTTATAAAGCTTTTCTGGCTCTTTCTTATTTGAAAGACTATGAAGAGTATGCGGAGGAAAGCGACAGGATCCGCAACTATGTGGAGTCCAATAACGCAACAGGTGCGTTCCAGGTTATCGTTGAGAAGCTGGAAGAGCAGCAAGTAGCAGCTAACCGATAACTGTCTGGGGATTTAATTCTGCAGCGGTTTAATCATTCTAAAGGCGATTCTCTTCCGGGGAGTCGCCTTTTTTTGTATACCACCTAAACACATTCCGGGCGATTGAAGAGAATCGCATGACAAAGAGGGTGCTGCCAGGGGGTTTTCTGCCTAAATTGTTTGCCAATCGGTCAGGGCAGAACAATGGGGGTGAGGTTCACTGCAAATCCGTCAGATATTGGCCTGTGGTACGTTTTTGGCGACTACCTCAATAAAGAAAATAAATTACTGAGGACTATGAACTTCAATAAATTTACCATAAAAGCACAAGAGGCAGTTCAGGCCGGAATAGAACTCGCCCAGAACAATAACAATCAGGCTGTTGAGCCGGCGCATATCTTGATGGCGCTGCTTGATGATGCTGAGAACGTGGTTAACTCCATTCTCAAGAAAATTGGGATTGCCATTCCGGCGCTCAGAGATGATCTGCAGCGGCAGATTAAATCATTTCCCGTCATCAAGGGATCTTCAGTTTCCGGCCAGTATCTTTCCAATAATTCAAAAGCAGTGTTTGATGCTGCCCAGAAACGGGCTACGGATCTGGGCGATGAGTATATAAGTTCCGAGCACATTTTGCTGGGAATAGCAGCATCAAAAGGAGAGACCGGTGAATATCTGAAAAAGAATGGAGTCACGGATGACCAGATACTGGAGATTCTGAAAAGTGTCCGCGGCTCACAAACGGTTGATGATCCCAACGCAGAAAGCAGGTACGAGGCACTTAAAAAGTATGCACGGGATCTGAATGAACTTGCCGAGAAAAACAAGCTGGATCCCGTCATAGGACGCGACCAGGAGATACGGCGCGTCATGCAGATCCTGTCACGCCGGACCAAAAATAACCCGGTTTTGATTGGTGAGCCCGGTGTGGGTAAAACGGCAATCGCTGAAGGTCTTGCCCTGCGTATTGTCCGCGGGGATGTTCCCGAAGGCCTGAAATCCAAGCGAATTGTAGCTTTGGATATGGGAGCTCTTGTTGCCGGAACCAAGTTTCGCGGAGAATTTGAGGAGCGGCTGAAGGCTGTTGTAAAAGAGGTAATGGACTCCGATGGCGAAATGATTCTCTTTATTGATGAGATACATACACTTGTGGGAGCCGGCGCTACAGAAGGGTCGATGGATGCCGCAAATATCCTTAAACCGTCACTTGCACGCGGTGAGCTCCATGCCATTGGTGCGACAACACTGACAGAGTACCGCAAGTATATAGAAAAAGACAAGGCGCTCGAACGCCGGCTTCAAACTGTGTTTGTCGGTGAGCCTAGTGTTGAAGATACCGTGTCAATTTTACGCGGACTGCAGGAGCGCTATGAGGTCCATCACGGTGTGCGAATTACCGACTCAGCAATCGTTGCTGCAGCAGAACTCTCTCACCGCTACATTGCAGACCGGTTTCTGCCCGATAAGGCAATTGACCTGATTGATGAATCTGCGGCAAGACTACGGCTTCAGATTGACTCTATGCCGGAGGAGCTGGATAGTATTGAACGCCAGATCCGCCGTCTTGAGATTGAGCGGGAAGCCTTGAAACGTGAAAAAGATGAGTCGAAATTAAAAACCAACGAGAAAGAACTTGCCGACCTCGAGGAGCAGCGTAAATCGATGCGTGCCCAGTGGGATATGGAGAAAGGCCTTATCCAGAAAAACCGTGAGCTGAAACAGGCGATAGAAACCGCACGCAACCAGGCAGATAAAGCTGAACGCGAAGGAAACTACGAGAAGGTGGCCGAGCTGCGATATGGCACTATCACACAGCTTGAGAAAGATCTTGCTGATACCAAAGAAAAGCTGAACAATGTTAAGGAAGGCCGTTCACTTTTAAAAGAGCAGGTGGAAGCAGAAGATATAGCCGACATCGTGTCGAGATGGACGGGTATTCCGGTTACGAAGATGTTATCCAGCGAACGGCAGAAACTACTCAAACTGGAAGATGAGCTCCATAAACGGGTCATCGGGCAGGATCAGGCTATTGAGGCTGTCTCCGACGCTGTACGCCGG
>Ga0209931_1001087_pt1 | contig 15379 bp, 16 predicted proteins | sample SalPonR1_B_D1_MG_FD_185697 | JGI IMG/M metagenome (GOLD analysis project Ga0209931, IMG submission 185697) | Salt pond soil microbial communities from South San Francisco under conditions of wetland restoration - Salt Pond MetaG R1_B_D1_MG... ...
TGAAAACTGAAAACTGAAAACTGAAAACTGAACACTGAAAACTGAACACTGAATACTGAACACTGAATACTGAAAACTGAACACTGAATACTGAACACTGAATACTGAAAACTGAAAACTGAATACTGAACACTGAACACTGAATACTGAACACTGAAAACTGAAAACTGAAAACTGAAAACTAAGATTTAATCGAATATGGATTTCAAAAATTTACTTGCTTACAAAAAAGCTTATCAGCTGGCAATGGATATATTTGAAATATCAAAAACTTTTCCAAAAGAAGAAAGATATTCGTTAACTGATCAAATAAGAAGAAGTTCACGATCTGTTTGCTCCAATATAGCAGAATCTTATAGAAAGAGAAGATATATTAAACATTATAGAAGTAAACTTACAGATGCTGATGCTGAAAATTCAGAAACAAGCGTTTGGTTAGATTTTTCTTATGATTGCAATTATATAAATGGTGATTTACGTTTGGATTTTAATAATAGGTGTATTGAAATAGGTAAACTTATAAACAATATGATTAATAGTCCAGAAAAGTTTGGGGTTAATACTTCAAATTAATGGTTGGCTGTAATAGTGGGCAGTCGCAGTTTACAGTCGCAGTGGGCAGTCGCAGTTGGCAGTCGCAGTTTGCAGTCGCAGTTGGCAGTCGCAGTTTGCAGTCGCAGTTTGCAGTCGCCGATTATAAAATATAGTTACTGAATACTGAAAACTGAACACTGAATACTGAACACTGAAAACTGTATACTGAACACTGAACACTAAATACTGAAAACTGAAAACTGAAAACTGAAAACTGAAAACTGAAAACTGAAAACTGAATACTGAATACTGAACACTGAACACTGAACACTGAAAACTGAACACTGAACACTGAAAACTGAAAACTGAACACTGAACACTGAACACTGAATACTGAATACTGAACACTGAAAACTTTATACTGAACACTGAACACTAAATACTGAAAACTGAAAACTGAACACTGAAAACTGAACACTGAAAACTGAACACTGAATACTGAACACTGAATACTGAAAACTGAACACTGAATACTGAACACTGAATACTGAAAACTGAAAACTGAATACTGAACACTGAACACTGAAAACTGAAAACTGAATACTGAAAACTGAACACTGAAAACTGAATACTGAATACTGAATACTGAAAACTGAATACTGAATACTGTACACTGAACACTGAAAACTGAATACTGAATACTGAACACTGAATACTGAACACTGAACACTGAATACTGAATACTGTACACTGAACACTGAAAACTGAACACTGAATACTGAAAACTGAATACTGAAAACTGAACACTGAACACTGAACACTGAACACTGAACACTGAACACTGAACACTGAACACTGAAAACTGAACACTGAATACTGAATACTGAATACTGAACACTGAACACTGAACACTGAACACTGAAAAAATATGACAATACTAGACGGCAAAAAAACCAGCCAAGATATTAAGGAAGAAATTAAACGCGATGTAGATAAAATGAAAAAGCGCGGTGAGAAAGTGCCACACCTGGCCGCTGTGTTGGTAGGTAATGATGGTGCCAGTTTAACTTATGTTGGCAGCAAAGTAAAAGCCTGTGAATATGTGGGCTTTGAATCTACACTTGTAAAAATGCCAAACACCACGAGCGAACATGAGCTTTTGGAAAAGATAAAAGAATTGAATGAAAATGATGATATAGATGGATATATCGTTCAGCTACCACTACCAAAACAAATCAATACACAAAAAGTTCTCTTGCAAGTAGATCCTGACAAAGATGTAGATGGATTTCATCCGATGAATTTTGGAAGAATGGCTTTAGATATGACAACATTCATCCCGGCCACACCGTTTGGGATTTTAGAATTGATTGAACGCTATGGTGTGGAAACCAATGGAAAACATACCGTTGTTATTGGTCGTAGTCATATTGTAGGACGCCCCATGAGCATCCTAATGGGGCGAAAAGGATTCCCCGGAAACTCAACAGTAACCTTAACCCACAGTCACACCAAAAATATTACCCAAATTACGTCTCAGGCAGATATCATCATTACCGCTTTAGGGATTCCTAATTATCTAAAAGCAGAAATGGTAAAGGATGACGCCGTTATTATTGATGTTGGTATAACACGTGTTCCAGACGACACCAGAAAACGGGGTTATCGTATAACCGGTGACGTAGATTTTGAAAATGTATCTAAAAAGTCATCTTTTATAACTCCGGTTCCAGGAGGCGTTGGCCCTATGACTATTGCTATGTTGCTTAAAAATACATTATTGGCTCGAGAACAGCACAGGTTAAAAGAATAGCTATTCTATACCTTGATTGGCCTTCCAGTCTTCAAATTGGTCTAAATCTTTTTCGGCTAGAGACAGTAAAGCCATAAATACACTTATATCGTCGATATAACCAACTAAAGGTAATACGTCAGGAACGACATCAAAAGGATTTATGATATAAATTAAAGTAAATGAAATCGCTGTTATAGAGCGCCATGGTATTTCGCGGTAGTTACCCTTATGATATTGACGTAATATTTCAATAAATATTTTTAACTTCTTTTTTTGACCTGAAAACGCCTTAAGGCTTAATATTTTTTTTAATTTCTTTTTGTTTTTGCTAAGTTTTTCAACATCGTCCTTAGAGACATCTTTAGAATGTTCTTTCAGGTATTCTTGATTGATATTCTTTGTTTTATCACTCATTATTACGCTCTTTTGTGTCTTCAATTTCAGGCTTATCTTCAGTTGTTCCCTGATCTATATCACTTATCTCATTATCACTCCTCTGGGTTTGAATCTCATGATGGTTCACTTCATCAGCATATTCTTTCTTATAAATTACGACAATTATTAAAAACAAAGAAATTAAAAGGGGGCCAAAAACTAAACCTATAAAACCGAAAACAGGTATACCCACGATAACACCAATTAAAGTAATCAAAGGATGTTCATTAGCCATTCGTTTAAGGACGAATAGTCTAATTAAGTTATCACTTGATCCTACGACTACCACGCCATAAATAAAGATTCCAATAGCTTCAAAAGTCATGCCCTGAGATAATAGTATAACCGTAACGGGAATTATTCCTATTGCAGTTCCCACAAAAGGAATTACTGACCCGATAGCAGTTATTACAAACCAAAACACTGGGTCTGGTACACCAAATATTAAATAACCTATAAATGCAATAATCCCTTGAAGAAGGGCTACAAGTGGTATTCCTACGGCATTAGCTTTTACTTTTTTTGTGGTCTCTATACCGATGAGCTGAAAATTTTTCTTTCCTATTGGCACGTATTCCTGTAATGAATATTTCAACTTCTCCTGATTAATCAACATGTAATACAATAAGAAATACATGATACTAATGGAGATAAAAGCATCAAAAGTTCCCAAGGCAAGATTCTGAGCATTTTTAGATATAAATCCTGCAATAGCAGACGTGTCTATCTCCTGAGATAAATTATATCCAACATATTGTTCAATTTCAGAAAGTTGTGACTTTGCGGCAGTAAGAAACTTCTCAGAATTTTCTATGGCATCACCTATCTTAGAAGAAAGCATGATTATTACACCGGAAAGTGGTATAAGAATCAAAAAAAACGATGCAACAATTATTAGCCCCGCAGACAAACTTCTTGGCCAGCCTCTATTGTTCATTTTTATCATCAGGCCTCTAGCTATTACAAAAAAGGTAATAGCGCCTAAAACACCAGATAAGTATGGCAATATGTTGTTGTATATAATAATTGCCAATATGATAATAACCGTCAGTAAAAAGAGTTGCCTTATAATTCTTGGTGGAATTGTTTTCATTTTTATGATTTAAATAATTCATCAGGATTTCTGAATGCCTTAAATTCGAGAGCATTGCCAGAGGGATCATAAAAAAACATAGTTGCCTGTTCTCCTACTTTTCCTTTAAATCTAATATAAGGTTCAATTTGAAATTTTACGTGTTTAAGTTTAAGTTGATCACTTAAGTTCCAGAATAATTCCCATTCTAAAACTACACCAAAATGGGGTACCGGGACATCATTTTGGTCTACATTGTTAAAATGGTTGAGAGGTTTATAACCTTTGACTTCATGAACTACAAATTGATGGCCGTAAAAATTAAAATCAATCCAATAATCGCTGCTTCTACCCTTCTCTAAACCAAGTGTTTCTGCATAAAATGTATGGGCAGCACTGAGATCATGAACGGGAATGGCTAAATGGAACGGCTGGTTCTTCAAAATAAATACTTTTAATTATCAAATTTAAATTAAAAAGTTGCATTAATGATACATTGAAACTAAAATTTCACTAAAAGCAATACACCCAGTGCACTTATATTTTCAATTCTTTGCTTGTCATCAATTACTCGACCTGGAGTTGGTTCAATATCTGTAAAATCTGTTTGGGTATTAAGGTTTAATCCAAAACTTAAAATTTCTGAAAATTTAAAAACTAAGCTAAAGTTACCTTGAAAACCCATTGACCAATCTTCATAAATGTCTTTCTCCAGAGTATTAAGAAACCTATAATCATCTGTCAAATTTGTTTTAGCATAAAATCCAATGCCAATAATAGCTCTTATTTTTTCATTGATAACGTAATCTGCTGTGGCTAATAAGGGTAATTTTAATTCTTCTCTTTCGTGATAAAAGTTGCCTAATGCGTTAAAACCATTACCGGAAAAATCATTTAGACCTACACCAGTTGCTATACCGAAAAGATTATTAACTCTGTAGTTGATCAGAAACTCAAAATAATCTAAATTCAGATTATAGTTGGGGTTAGAATTGTTTTTTACCTTACCAAAACCAATACCTCCATGAACTAATAGTCTTAATGGTGAGTATCCTTCGATATTTAAAGCTGTGGACGCTGTTGGTAGGGATTGTGACTTGTTGTTTTGAGATAAACAAAAAAAATAAGTAAAACAAAAAAACAATAAATATATTCTTTTCATTTGCTATAAAAACAAGTATTCAAACCTATGTTCTAAGAGGTTCATTTTGTATTAAATCAATGTATAAATTTATTTTATCTTTTAAATGCTTTCGTTCTACAATAAAATCTAAAAAGCCATGTTCTTTCAAAAACTCTGATTTTTGAAAGCCTTCAGGCAAGTCTTTACCTGTAGTATCTCTAACTACTCTTGGGCCTGCAAATCCAATAAGGGCTCCAGGTTCCGCTATATTAATATCGCCTAACATCGCAAATGAAGCTGTTGTACCTCCGGTGGTTGGATCTGTACATAAAGAGATATAAGGAAGTTTTGCTTTAGCTAACCTGGTGAGTTTTCCCGATGTTTTAGCGAGTTGCATTAATGATAATCCTGCTTCCATCATTCTTGCGCCACCGGATTTGGAGATAATTACTAAAGGCATTTTGTTTCTTACAGCATAATCTATAGATCTGCTTATTTTTTCGCCAACCACAGACCCCATAGAACCCCCAATAAATTTAAAGTCCATGGCACATACAATGAGTTTCTTGCCCTTAGATTCTCCTACTGCTGTTCTTATAGCGTCTTTTAGCTTTGTCTTTTTTTGTGCTGCTTTAAGCCTGTCCTTATATTTTTTGGTATCTTCAAAATTTAAAGGATCTTTAGAAGACAAATTTTTATATAATTCTTTGTAGTTGTCATCGTCAAAAATAATTTTAAAATATTCCTCACTACCTATCCTCACGTGGTAACCATCTTCAGGACTAACGTAAAAGTTTTTTTCAAGCTGATCTGAATCGATGACTTTACCCGTTGGTGATTTATACCACAATCCTTTAGGGACATCTTTTTTTTCTTCTGTTGGGGTTTGTATTCCTTTTTTCTTACGTTTGAACCAAGCCATACTATTATCTTTACTTGTTTGTGTTATATTAATTGAAATACCATACTATTTAGAGATTACAAAATAAAAAGCTAATTTGATAATTTAATACCAAAATAGCTTTTATACAAATACTTTTAATTGAAAGTTAAAGGACATTAACGTTGTTAAGGTCTTCAAAGGCCTTCTTTAATCTTTCTTTAAAAGTAACTTCTGCCTCTCTTAACCATTTTCTTGGGTCATAATACTTTTTGTTGGGTACATCTTCTCCCTCAGGATTACCAATTTGGGCTTTAAGGTATTCGGCATTTGTTCCCATATAATCTCTAATTCCGGCCATAAAGGCATATTGTAGGTCGGTATCAATATTCATCTTTACAACCCCATAGCTTATCCCTTCTCTTATTTCTTCAACCGTAGAACCGCTACCGCCATGAAAAACGAAATCGATATGGTTTTCTTCTACGCCGTATTTTTTACTTACAAATTCCTGAGAATTTTTCAATATTATTGGAGTCAATTTTACATTTCCCGGTTTGTACACGCCATGAACATTTCCAAATGCAGCAGCAACGGTAAACTGATCGCTTACTTTACTTAATTCTTCATAGGCATAAGCAACTTCTTCTGGTTGCGTGTAGAGTTTAGAATCATCCACATCTGTATTATCAACACCATCTTCTTCTCCGCCTGTAACACCTAATTCTATTTCAAGCGTCATGCCTATTTTGCTCATCCGCTCTAGATAGGTCTTACAGGTTTCAATATTTTCCTCTATTGGCTCTTCAGATAAGTCGATCATATGAGAGCTAAAAAGCGGTTTGCCATGAATTTTGTAGAATTTTTCACCCTCATCTAATAATCCATCAATCCAAGGCAAGAGTTTTTTTGCGCAGTGGTCTGTATGTAAGATGACTGTTGCACCATAGGCTTCTGCTAGATCGTGAACATGTTTGGCTCCGGTTGCTGCACCTAAAATTGCGGCTTGTTGATTTTCATTAGAAAGCCCTTTGCCCGCATTAAATTGAGAACCTCCATTTGAAAATTGAATAATTACAGGAGAATTAAGTTCTGCTGCAGTTTCCAGAACACCATTGATAGTGTTTGAACCAACAACGTTTACACCCGGTAAAGCATAAGCATTAGCCTTGGCATGGTTAAAAATATCTTGTACTTCTTTACCGGTTGCTACACCGGGTTTAATATTATGACTCATAATGTGTTTGTTTTAATTGTAAATTTAAGAAAAAGAGATTGATATACACTATAAAATTTAATTTTTAAGATATCAACTCTCATTTTTAAGCAACTTGGTTTTTAGGTTTTATTTACTATTCAATGCTTTAAAATAACTAAAATCCTCATCTGCTTTTATATTCAATAAAGATTGATATATCAACTCTATAACCGCCTCTACATCTTTTTGATGTACCATTTCAACAGTAGTATGCATGTATCGTAATGGTAATGATATCAAAGCTGAAGCCACTCCGCCATTACTGTAGGCAAAAGCATCTGTATCTGTACCTGTCATTCGGCTTGCTGCCATTCTTTGAAATGGAATGTTGTTGTCTTCGGCAGTTTCTATTAGCAATTCCCTTAGATTATTTTGGACTGCAGGTGCATAACTTATTACGGGACCCTCTCCAATTTTTGTTAAACCTTCTTTCTTTTTCTCAATCATTGGAGTGGTTGTGTCATGACAAACATCTGTAACTATGGCCACATTTGGTTTTATGGTTTGGGTGATCATTTCAGCACCTCTTAAGCCAATTTCTTCCTGAACGGAATTTGTAACGTAAAGACCAAACGGCAATTTAATATTGTTTCCTTTAAGTTTTTTAGCAACTTCTGCAATCATAAATCCCCCCATTCTATTATCAAGCGCTCTGCAGACAAATTTATCTGTATTGAGAATAAAGAATTCATCGGGGTATGTGATAACACAGCCTACGTGAACTCCTAATTCCTCAACTTCTTTCTTTGAGGAACAACCTACATCAATGCATATATTTTCCAAGGTTGGAGATTGTTCTTTAGACTTATCTCTTGTATGTATGGCTGGCCAGCCAAAAACACCTTTCACAATACCCTTTTCGGTATGTATATTCACCCTTTTTGAAGCAGCAATCTGGTGGTCGCTACCGCCATTTCTTATAACGTATATCAAGCCTTCATCCGTAATGTAATTTACATACCATGAAATTTCATCAGCATGACCTTCAATAACAACTTTATATTTTGCTTCTGGATTAATAACTCCAACAGCCGTACCGTATATATCTGTAATAAAATCATCGACATAGGGGCTTAAATAATCCATCCATAACTTTTGACCCGCAGCTTCATAGCCGGTGGGCGCCGCATTATTTAGATATTTTTCTAGAAATTCTAAAGAACTTTTATTCATAAATTTAAATTTTAAAAATACGAAATTAATTAATTTTAAATTCCAACATCATTAAATTGATTAAATTTGGAATAATTTTTGGTTGATATATATCATGAGCAAATCATTTGTATATTTAATAACCATTATGAGTTTAACTCATATTGCTTTTGCACAAAACCAAAAGCTTTTACCTCAAGAAGATGGTAAAAAAACACATCAGAAATATATTCTTCTGGAGCAGGATAGCACTGTTGTTAATGAAATTAAGCTAGATGAAGTTGTTGTGTTTCAACGTTTGAAATTTGATTCTAAAGAAGATATGCGCACGTATTTAATTTTGCGCAGAAAAACCAAAAAAGTTTGGCCTTATGCCGTTTTGGCTGCAAATCGTTTGGATAAATTAACAGCGCGTTTGAATAAACTTGATTCTAAATCCAAAAAAAAGAGATATACCAAGCGTATTCAGAAATACATTGAAGGAAAATTTACTGATCAACTCAAAAAGTTAACTAAAACCGAAGGTCAGATATTGGTCAAGTTGATGTACAGACAAACCGGAGTAACCACCTTTGATTTGGTTAAAGATTTAAAAAGCGGGTGGAGAGCGTTTTGGTATAACACTACTGCGAGTTTATTTAACATTTCATTGAAAGAAAAATACAATCCTTATAAAGTCAAGGAGGATTACTTAATTGAAGATATTTTACAGCGTTCTTTCAGAGACGGTACTTTAGAAAAACAAACTCCTGCTATAAATATTGATTATCTAGACATTGTTGACACCTGGATTGAACATAAAAAATCAGGAAATAGAGAGCATCAATGATCATTTAAACCAAAATCGGCGTACGCATCCATGCCGTGTTCATGTATATCTAAGCCTTCGACTTCTTCGCTTTTACCAACTCTAACCCCCATTGTAAGGTCTATAATTTTTACAATGGCATAAGCAAATACCGAGCAAAAAATACCGATAATAAAAACACCTATAAATTGATATAAAAGCTGTTGTAAACCTGCTTTATCTCCAAATATACCTACTGCCATTGTCCCCCAAATACCACAAAATAAGTGTACAGCAACGGCACCAACCGGATCGTCAAGTTTTAACTTATCAATCCAGCTTACGGCAAATACCACGAGTGCTCCTGAAATTAAACCTATCACAATAGACTCTAATGGCGACATTAGGTCTGCACCTGCAGTTATACCAACAAGACCACCAAGAATACCATTCATAAACATGGTGACATCAAAATTTTTGAACTTTATTGCAGACACAACAAAAGCACCAAAACCACCTGCTGCAGCAGACATGCTAGTTGTAACAAGAACTAGGGATGTTAATGCAGGGTCTGCGCTTAAAACAGAGCCACCATTAAAGCCAAACCAGCCCAACCATAAAATCAAAACTCCTGTTGTGGCTATGGGAATATTGTGCCCGGGTATTGCTTTGGACTTACCATCACTGTCAAATTTTCCCATACGCGCTCCCAGGACAACGATGACCATAAGAGCTGCCCAACCGCCAACTGAGTGGACAAGAGTAGATCCTGCAAAGTCATAAAATCCGCCTTCCTGACCAAAATAGTCGCCAAGCGTAGAGAGAAATCCTCCGCCCCATTGCCATGAACCAACTATGGGATAAACAAAGGCCAAATAAATTATACTGAAAAGCATAAAAGCATGTATTTTTATGCGCTCTGCTACTGCGCCAGATACAATAGTTGCAGCTGTTGCTGCAAACATGCCTTGAAATAAAAAGTCAGTCCAGTAAGTATAACCGCCATCTGCATAAGTTACTAAATTCCCATTTTCGGGTGATTCTATGCCAAAACCTGCAAAGCCAAAAAATCCATTAAACTCTCCAGGATACATTAATCCAAATCCAATAACATAATACACCAGCAATCCTCCGCAGATGATAAATAAATTCTTGAATAATATGTTGATCGTATTTTTTTGCCTCGTTAATCCAGCTTCAAGCAAAGAGAATCCTAAATGCATAAAAAATACGAGCGCTGTACAAATCATCATCCATACATTATTGGCGGTAAATAAAGACTGTTCCATATTACAATAAGGGTTTTAAGTTTAACTAATGGCCGGAGTGCCAGTTTCACCTGTTCTAATCCTAATGGCTTCAGTGACATCTGAAACAAATATTTTTCCGTCGCCGACATCTCCTGTTCTTGCTGTCGACATAAGGGTATTTAGTGTTTTATCTAAATAATTATCGGAGACTACTATCACTAAGTACCGGCGCTGAATGTCTGTCGTACTGTAAGCTACACCACGGTAAACATGTCCTTGTTTTTCGTTGCCAACACCAGTAACATCCCAATAACTGAAAAAATTGACTTTAATCTCATGAAGTGCCTTTTTGACTTCATCAAATTTTGATTTCCTAATAATAGCTTCTACCTTTTTCATCGATAAAAATTTTGGTAAATATATAGTTAAAAAAAATTATTTGCCAAATAAAATGGGGTAACAACTTCATTTTTATTAAAATTAAAATTTATACCCCTATTTTTTTTGGGTAATTTAAATAAAAAGTTATATTTTGAATATTATAAATAATAAAGCCGATGTCAAAATTGACATCGGCTTTGTTCTAAAGATTTATGAATGATAAAATTATTTTATCATGTCAAAACTCCTTTTAATAAAATTGGTCATAGCTTCTCCTTTCAACATGTTTTGAGAAAGTAACGCTAAATCTAGAGATTGATTTATCAATCGTTGTTTCTTCTTTTTTGTTTTGGTATTGAGTATATCCTCAATTAAAGGATGATTGGTATTCACAATCAGATTGTACATTTCCGGCATATTACCCATACCAAACATTCCGCCACCACCACCAGTCTGCTGCATTTCTTTCATTCTTCGCATAAACTCAGGCTGAGTTATCATTATGGGCATAGCATTAGAGTCCATATCTTCTAATTGTACTGTATATTTTTCTTTCGATATCACCTCTTCAAATTCTGATTTTAGAGTTTCCTTTTGCGTTTCATCCAGCTTAGATATCTTCTCTTCATCTTTTTTAATCAAATTATCTATATGATCGCTGTCTACGCGAACAAAAGAAATTTTGTTTTCGTTTTCAGATTCAATCTTCTGTATGAGATGCGAGACTATTGGGGAGTCTAAGAGTAATACCTCGTAGCCTTTGTCCTTAGCTGTTTGAATATAAGTGTGTTGGTTTTCTTTATCTGATGCATACAATATAATGAGTTTATCATCTTTATCAGTTTGAGCATCTTTTATTTTTTCTTTCAACTCCTCTAAGGTCATGTAGTTTTCATCAACTGTAGGGTACAATGCAAACTTTTGAGCTTTTTCAAAAAATTTGTCTTCAGTCAACATGCCGTATTCTATCACGACTTTAATGTCATTCCATTTTAACTCAAAATCATTTCTATTATTGTTAAATAGGGACTTGAGCTTATCAGCAACTTTTCTCGTTATGTAACTGGAGATTTTCTTTACCGCACCATCTGCCTGAAGATAAGACCTTGACACATTAAGTGGGATATCCGGCGAATCTATAACACCTCTCAACATGGTTAAAAACTCAGGAACAATACCCTCTACATTATCGGTTACAAATACCTGGTTCTGGTAAAGTTGGATTTTATCTTTTTGTGCCGCCAACTCTTGCGTCATTTTGGGAAAATATAGAATACCGGTTAAATTAAAGGGATAATCTACATTGAGGTGTATATGGAATAAAGGTTCTTCAAACTGCATCGGGTACAGTTCTCTATAAAAGTTTTTATAATCTTCATCCTCAAGGTCTGCCGGTTGTTTTGTCCAAGCTGGATCAGGATTGTTGATAATGTCATCAACCGTGACTGTTTTTGGCTTCTCGTCTTCCTTTGCATCATCAGCTTTTGGAAGTTCTTTTTCTTTGGTGCCAAATTTTATGGGAACCGGCATAAATTTATTATACTTGTTTAAAAGATCTCTAATTCTGGATTCTTCAAGGAATTCTTTATCATCATTATTAATATGCAATATGATTTCTGTACCCCGGTCGGTTTTTTTATCGGTTTCCTCAAGGTTAAATTCAGTTGTACCTTCACAGGTCCAGTGAACAGCAGGCGCATCTTTCCAAGATTTAGTTAAAATTTCAACCTTATTTGCTACCATAAAAGCAGAATAGAAACCTAAACCAAAATGACCAATGATTCCCGTATCTTTTGAATCTTTATCTTTGTATTTTTCCAAAAATTCTTCGGCACCGGAAAAGGCCACTTCATTAATATATTTTTTAACCTCTTCCTCGGTCATACCAATCCCTTGGTCTACAATATGAAGTGTATTTTTGTCTTTATTGATTTTAACTTCAATTTTAGGGGTACCAATATCTATTTTGGCTTCTCCTATTCTAGTGAGGTGTTTGAGCTTTTGAGTCGCATCGGTTGCATTTGAAATTAACTCTCTTAAAAATATTTCATGGTCGCTGTAAAGAAATTTTTTTATCAGCGGAAAAATATTTTCTACGGAAACATTAATATTACCATTTGCCATAATTATATATTTTTTATTTAATGACTCTATATTCAAAACAAGTACCAATTTAAGGAATGTGACAAAGTGGCATTTTAGAAATTCAAGCTTAGACTGGTAAATTTATTTTTTCAGCATACATTTTAAATAAAACCATTAAAAAATTAGAGAAATGCTTTAGTTACAGACAACTATTCAGATAAGGCTGTTGAAAAATTTAATGAATGACTAAAAATAGATATTAACTGCACATCTTGTTGCATAGAATTTTAAAAAGTACCAAATGAACCCTTTCAACATTTAACTGTTATATCTTCAAATTCATGTTTATGATACAAATCATTACTATCAAAATGTATTCATATTACACCTAAAACCACTGTTGTTTTTTGTTAAAATCAGCTTTAGAATTGGCTCCGGAAAAATAAAGTCTATGATAGTCTAAATTTGGTTTAGAAATATCTGATTGCCTATGCAATAAATAATTTTTTGAAACGATTTTTTTTCAAGATAGAGCCAAAGAAGTATCTGCCGACAGTTTTCGCTCGTTTCATACTCAATCAGGTTGAGCACAAGTTTCAACTTATAAAGGTCAAAAAACAAAATTATTAATTTGGATTCCAGTTTTCACTGGAATGGCATTTTTATCGGATACCTTAAAAATACTTGTGTTTAGTTCCAAACAATTGAATGATATAATTAATCGATGACTTTCTAATACCCAAAAATTGAATTAAAAATGCTTGATTTAAGTAATTCGAAACCCTTACTAATGCATTAATTGGCTCATTCTTCGCTTTTTAATGCATACGGCTTCGATCTATAAGTCAAATCAGATCAGTAAATATGCAACCTCGATACATACAGAAACTATGTTGCCGTTGTGAGTTTATTATTTAATGGTAATTTTAAAGTTACTTTTGTCCCCACACCTACTTTTGAGTCTATATTCATTTTCCCCTTAAGATTTCCTACATGTCGCTGTATTACTTTCAAACCTATTCCGGCATTGTTGTCTGGAACTTCTGAAACATCAAAGCCTCTGCCGTTATCTTCAACAGCAATACAAAGCAGCTTATTTTCAACCCAAATACGAATATTAATTTCTAAGGCTTTAGCATGTTGAATACTATTATTTATTAATTCCTGAGTAATCCTATATAACATCAATTCCAGATCATTTTCAAACCTTTGGTTTAAGTTTTTGTCATGAACTTTGATAGTGATATTTTCCGATTCAGAAAATTGCTTAGCGGTAAATTTTAAGGCTTTGACAAAACCCTGCTTGGGATCTAAAGCATTTTTTCGGTGCTGAGAACCATGACGTAAGATTTCATAAGCTTCAATAATGAGATGTTCAATTTTATGATAGAATATATTGGCTTCTTTTTCTTCTAAAGCACCTAATAATTTTTTAATTTCGTCAAGAACCTTATCTAAATCCTGATGTAAATTTTTTACAGTTTTAAGACCTTCTTTATTCTGGGCTTTTACTATAGACCTGATAGCGTTTATTTCTTTTTCCTTGAGTTGAGACATTAACTGCACTATCTGCAATTCATTTTTCAGGCTTTTTAATTCTTCTTGTCTCCTTTTTGCTTTTTGCATCAAAAAAACAATTCCAATTATACAAAAAAGACTAAACGATATCGATACAATAAGTATGGTCTGCATTTAAATTATTTTGTAAAACAAGGCTGAGTTTTAAAATGCTAGTGTTAATTTAACCCTATTCTAATGTTTTCCTTTAATTAATAATAGATTGGTTAGAAAACTAAATTATACTGGAAAACATTACGGCTAATTATTACAAATATCAGAATAACCACATGACTATACAATACGGGAATTCCCGCATTTTTATCTCTTATTTTTTAAAAAAGACAAAAAAATAGTTTTGGAGTTTACAGGTGTTATTACCTCTTATAATTTATTGAACCTAAGTAGTTTTTAGAATTGGTCTCGTTGTAGTCTTAAAATTTAGACATTAAAATGCTCATCATATACGTTTTGTGGTTTATGTTATGTTTTAAAAGTATATGACTAAAAAAATATAACATCACAACTAAAGTTTTTGACTTGAATTGTAAGTTTTCTAAGTCGTTAGAAATCGCCTATAATACTATTGCACAATTCATACATTATTTATAGCAATTAATTATAAGCTACTGTCTTTTAAAGAGCCTTATAGAGAAGTGTATTCAGGTACTTTTCCTACCACACCTTCATAAAACAATCGAACAGTATTTAAATCTTCTTTATAATTACCCGTTGTATAAAAAGGTTTTCCAATCCTAACTGTTTTAGTCTTATAATCAAAGGCTACCGGAGTAACGGGAACTTTAGCGCTTTGAGCAATATAATAAAAACCTGTTTTCCAAGAATCAACTTTTTTTCTAGTGCCTTCCGGAGCAATAGCCAATCGAAACTCTTGATGTGACTCAAACATGTGTACAATTTGCTCCACCTTATTCTGTTTAGAAGTTCGGTCTATGGGCTCTCCTCCCATCCATTTGAAATACCACCCAAATGGAGAATCAAATAATTCCTTTTTTGCTACATAATTGATTTGAACATTCAGTATTTTTCTGGCAAAGGCACCGACATAG
>Ga0209931_1001089_pt1 | contig 15362 bp, 11 predicted proteins | sample SalPonR1_B_D1_MG_FD_185697 | JGI IMG/M metagenome (GOLD analysis project Ga0209931, IMG submission 185697) | Salt pond soil microbial communities from South San Francisco under conditions of wetland restoration - Salt Pond MetaG R1_B_D1_MG... ...
AACTGATGTGCATTGGCTTTGCGAGCTGCCTCTTCGATTTCCTTGATTGATTTTTGTTCAGCACCATAAGCAATATTTTCAGCTATAGTTCCCTTAAATAAAACTGTTTCCTGGGGAACAATGCCGATCTGTTTCCTCAAAGAATTTATCTTGACATCTTTTATATTAACCCCATCAATTAATATTTCTCCTTGTTCTGCATCATAGAACCTGGGGAGAAGATTAACTAAAGTAGTTTTGCCTGCTCCGCTATGGCCAACCAGCGCAACCATTTCACCAGGTCTTACAGTTAAATCTATATCTTTTAAGACCTTTTCGCCCTCCTTATAACTGAAGCTGACTTTATTGAAGTCAACCCGCCCTTGAATTGTGTCCACCTCAACTGCATTTTCTTTTTCTTCTACCTTTTCTTCCACATTTAAAAGCTTAAAAATCCTTTCTGAAGCACCCACAGCTTTCTGCATCAAGTTATAACTTTTACTTAAAATATTAATGGGACTGACTAAAAGACCTATATATCCTATGAAGGTAATCAGCTCTCCTGTAGTCATCTCTCCCCTTAATACCTTATGACCACCGTACCAGAGAAAAGCCGCTGCTCCGAAAGCAATAATTATTTCAACTACAGGTGTGATAGTAGCTTCCACCTGTACACCTTTTAAATTTTCTTCTAGAGTCCTATCATTTGCTCGGTTAAATTTCTTGATCTCCTTATCTTCATTATTAAAAGCTTTGACAATTCTAACTGCTGAAAGAGTTTCCTGTAATATATTAGTAACATTGCTCATTTCATTTTGTATTCTGGTACTTATAGATCTCATTTTAAAACCAAATTTACTGATCGCCACCGAAACCAGTGGGATAATCAAAAATGAAACCAGAGCTAGTTTCCAATCAATATATATCAAAAAACCAACAATTCCAATAATCATAATGGGCTGTAAAACAATATTTGATAACCCTGTTGTTAGACTTGTTTGAATAACATTTACATCATTTGTTATACGGGACATCAAATCACCGGTTCTTTGCCTTTCAAAAAAGCTTAAAGATAACTTCTGCAAATGCTGATAGAGGTCATTCCTTAAATCAACTATCACATGTTGACTTAATCCTGATATTAAATATTTCTGCGCATAATTAAATATGCCTTTAAGGAGATAGAGTAAAACAGCCCCTGCCGCAATATAATTTAAAATACCTGGATTGCCAGCAATTAAAACATCATCTATCAAGAATTTAAATAACCAGGGGATTAATAAGCCAGTTATACCCACCAATATTAGACAAATCAGACCAGCAATTAAATTAGCGGTATACGGCTTCATATATTTAAAAATTTTTTTATAGTCTTTCAATTTAAATACCTCCAAAAGATATTATATAATATATGGGGTATAACCTCAATCCAATATTGAATTTGAAAGTTTATTGCTATATAATAAATTAAACATATACACAAAAACTGGAGTGTTAATATATGACCGATGATATAAAAGTAAGCGTTATTATTCCAACTAAGAACAGAAAAAAAATACTTCGAAAGTCCCTTCAAGCTTTAAATAACCAAAGTTATGATCACAATAAATTCGAAATCATAATCATTGATGATGGATCAAGTGAAGACAATAAAACAATGATAGAAAAAATAAATTTAAAACCTGAAGTTAACTACATATACCAAGAAAACACCGGACCGGCTCAAGCCAGAAATAGAGGTATAAAATTAGCCAAAGGTGAGTATGTTGTTTTTATTGACGATGACATAATAGTAAATAGAAATTTCCTTAAAAACCACATGAAAAATCACAAAAGTAATGACAATGTTATAGTTCATGGCCCCGTCATCTATACTAATGATTTAGAAAACCCTCGAAATACTGAAAAAAAAATGAGGGACTTTTCCAACGCCTACTTTGCAACTGGCAATGCATCAATTAAAAAAGATCACCTCAAAAAAGTCGGACTTTTTGATAGTAGGTTTAATGAATATGGATGGGAAGATCTGGAATTAGGGACAAGATTGAAAAAACTCAATTTAAAACCCGTTCAAGAAAAAGAGGCACGAGGCTATCATCTTAAACATGAATTCTCCCCCCAAGATATACCGAATATAAAAAACAGGGAACGGCAGAGAGGCAGAATGGCAGTCCTTTACCATGAAATTAATTCTTCTTTTGCAGTCAAGGCCTCTACCCTATATTGGAAACCATTTATGGTCATATTAGAAATATTAACCATCGGTAAATGGCCTCAAAAAAAAGCAGTGAATAAATTAATTACCTATCTACATGAAAAAAATATATATTCTTTAAGAAATTTCTTTTTGTATTTTGTCAAACTAGATTCATATCTGCTAGGATTAAAAGAAGGATATAAAAATAATTAATATATATATTTAATAGTCATCCAATCTTTTATTTTTCATTCAAAATTTTAATGTTAATGTTGATAAAGAAAACACGAACTGAATAGAGCAAAACCCCATACTCTTTTTGGGATAAAACTTTATATTTACTTTTTCCACCTGTCTGTTTTATAATTAGTTATTAATCAAAGTGCAATTTTTTTGAACTTTCCTTTATATTTTTATATCTTTCTTATTTAAATTATTTCTTGTAATTTAATTATTCTCCTCTTTTGGATTAAGATCCTGAAAAATATCATTAATGATATGATCAGCAGCTCCCCCTTCTAATCTGAGGTTCTGCAGCCTTTTCTTCATTACCTTTATGCCCTCACCTTCTAAGAGATTAAGGATTTTTGCCGTTAGGTCTTGATTGTTAATTAAACCCCTCATTTCAGGTACTATTTCTTTTTCTTGGAGCAGGTTAATTAAAGAAATATACTTCCTATTGCGAGACATCTTTGGTATAATGACCCTCTTTAAAAACTTACCTAACAGGGGAATCTCCCCTAATAAACCGATTAAACCTGGTAGAGGGATTAACTCTGGCTTATTCAAAGGTAGGATAACCAACATTGGGGTCTCCAATACAGCTAATTCTAAATTATTGGTACCAGGAATAGTTAAAGCGAAATCAGCTTCTCTCATAATGCTGTAAGGATCTTCTTCATAAATTTCAATTACAAAATCATCAATGCTTAAGCGGTTTTCTTCTTTTTTATATACTGTATCAAAATTTATCCTCTTATCTCTTAAACTCCGCTTTATTTCCTTCTCATTAATAAAAGGGGCTTTTGTTAAAATGAATCTGTATTTACTTTTCTTTTGCTTAATCTCAGTGGCAGTATTTAAAAATAGAGGCAGAATGTATTCGAACTCCCGCGGTCTGCTGCCTGGCATTAAGCTTATTATTATTTGATCATCCTTCTTATTTAATTTAGCCTTGGCTTGTTTGCTGTTTAAACCTGGTTGAACTGAATCAATAATCAGATTTCCCACAACCTTCAATTTGGCAGGATCAGCACCCTTTTTTAACAATCTCTGATATATTTTTTGGTCCGATACATAGAATTTTTTTATACTTTTAATAAATCCATAATCTCTTTCTGTATAAGAATAAACAGGATAATTTAATCTCTTAGCCAAAAAAACCGCATGCATAAGATCTCCGCCTAAAAAAAGGACAAATCCTTTTTTAGCTGCTTTGAAATTGCTAGGCTTTATATTGAAAAGAATAAACTTTAGATAATCCTTGCTGTTATATACTGCCTCAACCCCCTTTAATCCCAATAATACTTTGGCTTCCTTTCCACTAGAAAAAACGCAGGGTGGAATAAATATATATATGTTTATTTTAATATTCTTTTCATTTAATTTTTTTACCACAGGCTTAACCCAGGCAGATACCTCGCCAGGACTATTTGTAGTTAATATAATATTCATCTAAAATGTAGCAAGGAAGCTCCAGCTAAATCCTTTCTTTGATTTAGGTGAAGGGGAATTGCTACGATCTTCACCCCTCTTTCCATTTTTTCTATTAATTCTTGATACTTCTAATTATATAAAAAATAATTAATATAGAGTTGATATACAAGTCAAAAGCACACAATCTACTTACAAATGTATGATTGAATTAATTGGCATCAATACTATAATAAAATGTAGGTGATTAACTTCTCTGATAAATACTATATTACCATACACCATCTAAAGCTATATAAACCAAGTAAAAAAAATTAAAAAGTTGAACTGCTTATTTAAAAATTAAAATTATGCTCTTCGGTCAGCCCTCAAAATCGTTAAACACTGACGGTTTACCAGCTACACTAAATCCCATGATCATACTTATTACGTCGCAAGGAACAACTTTAATCTACCTTCACAAGTAACTGTTGAAACCTATAAAAGTAATAAAAAAGCCTAATTCCACGGACAAATTGAGGTTACCTTAATCAATAATAAGGGACGATTTTTTGCTAAGGTTCCCATTGAAGGTAGACATTCGATCTATTGCCCATTAGCTTTTGGACAATATCAATTAAGTAAAATTAAAACTGCCAAATTATATAAATATAAAAGCCAGTGGTATCTAGACTTAATTATGGAATATAAACAGCCTAAAAAAGAAACTGATAACTACGCAGGTGTTGATTTTGGTATTGTTAAACCGGCCATCTTTAGCGTGCTTAATAACAATGAAGATATCACAATCTCAGGTATTAAGTTGCGCTTTAAACGGATGAAGCGTAAAGCTAAAGCCCGTTCCTCTCACAGTAAAGCAACCTCTCTAATTGCTGAAATAGCTGACGAGTATAATACCGTAATTGTGTTAGAAGATCTAAAAAAATATCAGAAAGAATATAACAAATGATTATACACTTAATAACTATGAAAAACAGGTCCGAGCTTTCTATCAAGAAGTTAATCCTCAAAATACCGCACACATTTGGGCTGTCTGTAGTAAAAAAAGGTCATAGATTAAGTCAAAATAAATTTGTCTGTGATAATTTACATTTACAAAATGTTGATTATAATGCCAGTCTCAATATCGCCAAAAGAGCTATCTAATGATAGCATACAGGCTAACCTATGGCCCCTATTGTCTTTACAGTGGGGATCCGCCCTTCAACTGGCTCTATTTTTAAATCACCCGCTTGTGAGATAGAGCCGGTATAAATTGTTCGCGACTGTACTGAGTACAGTTTTTAATTTAACAAGCTCTTTTTTTAATTTTGTTTCTGATTAAGTGGGAGTAGTTGATATCTCTAATCAATTACAGCAGTACTCCAATTAGAGATTTTTAACCAGCTCAAAACAAATATGGATCCTCCCAGATGTGAAATAGCTACTGCCCACCATAAAGCTATTTGAGACATTGAAAAAGCAGTTATAAAAAGATAAGCCAAACCTAATCTAAATAACCACAGAGTTGTTGAGGAAACTATCATAGGTGGTACTGTTTTGCCCGCCCCCTTAAAAACTCCGTTTCCTACATACATTGCACCTAAAAAACCAAAGGTGAGGGCCACAATTCTTAAATAATCTGTTCCCAACTTAACCACCTGAGGCGCATCATTAAAAACACGTATGATAAATTCCGGTTCCACAAATAATATAATGCCTAAAAGAGACATACCGGTAAATATAATTAATATACTCACCTGAGCGGTCTTCTCTGCTCTCTCTTTTTTATCTGCACCTATATTTTGTCCAACCATGGTAGTAGCAGCAGCTGCAACTCCAAAGGCGAGAATCGTTGGCAAACTAATTATGCGATTTACAATCCCATAAGCTGCCAGAGTCATAGTACCAAAACTTGCCACAAGACTTGTCAATAAAATTTGTCCCATAGCCAACATCGATTGTTCAATGGATGATGGTACCCCAATAGTAATTATCTTTTTTATTATCTTAATATCCCATTTCATATTTGATAACTTTAAATAAAAACCATCTACCCCTTTTGTTATGATATTAAGGGCATAAATTGCAACAATAAATCGGGAAATAATTGTTGCAAGAGCTGCTCCGGCTACATTGAGTTGTGGAAAAAACCCAATACCAAAAATAAAAAAGGGATCTAAAATTATATTAAAGGTCACGGAAATAAACATTAATATAGAGGGTGTTTTAGTATCTCCAATTCCTCTTAATATTGAAGAAAAGATGAAAAATATAAACATAAAGGGCATACCTACAAAAATTGTCCTTAGATAACTTACAGCTGGTCCAATAATCTCAGTTTCTGCCCCCATTAATACAATAATTCTTTGGGCAAATATGAAACCTAAAAAACTTATTATAAGTGATAGAAATACAATAAATGAAAACAACTGGCCGATTATTTTATTTATCTTTAAATTGTTGCCTCTTCCTTTATGTTGGGCAATAAGGGCTGTTCCTGCTATAGTTAGGCCGGCAGCAATAGAGATCATCATAAACACAATAGGAAAACTAATCGAAATTGCAGCAACTGCTTCCGCTCCTAATCTTCCCAGCCATAATGTATCAGCCAAATTATATAAAGTCTGCATTAACTGACTTAACATAATCGGCCAGGCCAGGGTGATTAAAGATTTTAATATTGGTCCTTTTGTAATATAACTATATTTTAATTTATTATTTTGTCCACTATTCATTCAATTCAACTCCGGATTTTTGGAATATTTTAAATTAAGCAAATTTGATAAAATTATATCTTGATTTAATAGTATTCATTATTTCATAAAAAAGGCCTCACCCCTATTTTGCTAAATATATTTAATACAAAAAAATAAACACAAAAAGAGATGAAACTACTATATTATATTCAACAAATGAGTCTGTTATCCTTTTAAGATTTATTTTAATCTCCATAAAAAGACAAGATTGGAATTAATTTTTGAAGATATTGACTTTAATAACTTGTCCTCTAAGAACTAAAAAAGACCGAATAGATACTCTGTTAAACCTATCATCAAAACGTTTTTAACACAAAGAATTGAAAACACACTTATGAGTTTTGGTTCGTAGGTTTGAAATTTATCTTGTTTTAGTTATCTAATTGAATTTGTGTTAAGTAAAAGCTATTATGTCCTAATATTTTAAAAAATTAACTAAGACAAATTTAATAAAAAATTTTAAATTATATGATAAAAAAAATGTACTAAATCTACTTGAATGAAAAAAACTATATTTTTTTAAAAAGTGTATAATAATATACATAATTATAAAATAATTTATGTTATTATTCTTATAGATTAACTTATATTTATAATTTATGAGGAGGTTACAAAAATGAGTAAAAAGTATTCAAATAATAAAATATTGACACTGGTAATTACATTGCTTTTTGTATTTAGTATTTTTGGCACTGTTCTAGCTGATGGCCATAATGATAATATGAAGGATATTGTTGATACAGCAGTTGATGCTGATGGATTTAATACTTTAGTAACTGCAGTTCAAAAATCAGGCCTTGTGGATGCACTAAAAGGAGAAGGCCCCTTCACGGTTTTTGCACCCACAGATAAAGCTTTTTCTAATCTGCCAAAAGGAATATTAGATACACTATTAGCCAATCCGGAATTGCTTTCTGAAGTATTATTATACCATGTAGTAGAAGGCAAAGTTATGGCAGAAGATGTGGCTGAAATGAATGGAGCACAAGTTGAAACACTCTATGGTGAAAATATAAAAATTAGTATAACTGACGGTCTTGTATATATTAATGAAGCAAAAGTTACTTCAACAGATATAGAAACGACAAATGGAGTAATTCATGTAATAGATTCTGTATTAGTACCTTATGAAGATTTAATGGATATAGTTGATACAGCTATAAGAACAGGAAGTTTAAATACTTTAGTAACCGCAGTTGTAGAAGCTGAACTAGTTGGGGCATTAAAAGGAGAAGGTCCTTATACGGTCTTTGCTCCTACCAATGAAGCATTTGCAGCCCTACCAGACCAATTTTTAGAACACCTTTTAAAAGATAAAAACGTACTGCAAAGTTATTTGTTATACCATGTAGTAGAGGGTAAAGTCATGGCTCAGGATGTAATTAGCCTGGATGGAGTTTCGGTCAATACACTTTTTGGAAAAAATATTGAAGTAAGTATTAAAAATGGAAGTGTTTATATAGATAACTCCAAAGTAATTATAACTGATATAGAAACTAAAAATGGAGTAATTCACCTAATTGATAAAGTATTAGTTCCATAGAAAAAATATGAAAAAAACCGTTGATTATCTATTGCAAGATGATCAGCGGTATTTTTTGTGTGACTTGTAAATTCAAAAGATAGTAGGTGGAATTAGAATCCTACCCGTGCTGTTTTCGTCGGATCGGGATGTGAACCCGACAGTGACAGGGTGTCTGTTGTGAGATAAAATCTGAAGGGTTTGAGGGGAGGATTAGTCCAAAATATTAGGTGAACCAGAGGTGGTATTTTGTTATGGCTACCCGCCTAAAAATCGGGAAAGTTCGGAGTCTACCTGGGGAGAAGAGAGTACCGATAGTTGCTTGACAACGAGGGTGCCCAGGTAGAATAGCAAAATGTGATTAGGGTTGGAATTATCCAAAAGAGAGTGACTTTTGAATTGACCGAGGGATGAACTGATGAGTCTCAAACCAGACTGGATTGAGTAAGCGAAGGTATAACCTTTAGTGGGAAAAGCGAAGTAAAGCTACATCAGTATTCAGACGGTACCACATAGTAGTTTTGATAGTTGGTCTGATGACTACAGAGTGAGTTATGCGAGGAGAAAGCCGACTGTAGCGAAGGGTATTGATCTTATCCGAAGTTAGAGACAAGATAAGAGTGGTTGATTAACTGTTAAGTAGTTTAGCCGCTGATAGAAGTCGGCGAGACTGCAGGATGGTGCTTAAGGGAAGAAAAACCGAAGGCAAATCAGTATATAATAGAAATTAAAATAGACAAAATATAATTAATAGGGGCTGATGCCCCTATTTTATATTTTATCTTAATTATAAGTATGGTTCTTACTACATTATTTCAGTAAAATTAAATAATTAAAAAGAAGTTAAATAATAAATATGGGTTGTTTGTCAAGGGCTTACATCAAAAACATTAAATTATTTTAAAGATAAGATTCAATCAGTTTTTAAATGAGCAGAAACATCTAAAAAGGCATTTAATATCAGAACTATTTTGATGATTACTAAAGAATTGAGATATAAGTATAATATTTATAATAGTTGTTATGATAAAGAATAATGCCGATATAAAAAAGCAATATATAAATTATTTTCATAAAGTTATCTGGATAATTAATAAGATTGCAAAAAGAAAAGATATAATTATTAGAAATATAATCATGATTATATTTTTTGCAAAAAAACGAGATAATATAAGAATTATAAAAAGGAATACTACGATTTAGATAGAAATATAAATATATGTAAATTACGGCAGATATTCAGTTGCTTAATATTGATATGAATATATACATTTGCTTATAGACTAGAATAATTTAATATAAGAAAATGAAAGTTATAGATTTTATCGGGAGAAAATCAGATGGGCTTGCCCCGAGAAGCGTCAATTTATAAAACACATTGTTTTAGTTAGCTTTAGATAAAATTAAACAAACAGCTTAGTATAAATTCATAAAAATATTGAAAAAGAATAAAATATTCATATAATATTTGATAAAATATTTAATCTGAAAAGGAGGTTGATTTCTTGATTAAAATACTCGTATCTGGTAAGAGTAAAGGTGCAGGTAAAACTACTTTAGTTGAAAAAATTATAAAAAATCTAAGAGGTAATGTATATGTTATTAAGAGTTCTATTCATGAAAAATATAAAGAATTTGAGTTGATAGATGATAAAGATACTATTTTAGAGGAAAATACTGATACATATTTGTTTAGCAATGCTGGAGCTAATAAGGTATTTTTTCTAAAATCCAATAAAAAGGTTTTACAAGAAGGTATAAATCAAAAAATTAATAAAATAATGGGCTATGATTACCTGATTATAGAAGGTAATAGTATAATAGATTATCTAAATTTTAATTTAGTCTTTTATCTAGACAGGGAAGGGGGAGATACAAAAGAATCTGCAGAAAAATGTAAAACTAAGGCTGATCTTATAATTAATTATGAAGATAATTCTAAGATTAAGTTTAATAATGACAGAATAAGCTGTCTGCAGGCTCATTTAATAGGTCATTCATTGGATATACCTTTGTTTCAGTTAGGTAAGATGATGACCCAAGAAAATATTAAGATAAAAAACTGTCAATTAGGTTTGTTTTAAATAGTCAAACAAAAAGAATACAAAAAGGGGTAAGGATATGGATATTGATCTTAATAGTTTAGATCCTATTATTGATAAGTTTATTGATAAGAGGGGTAATTTAATTCCGATTTTAAACGAAGTGCAGCAAAAAATTGGTTATTTACCGATTGAAGTTCAGGAATATGTTAGTGAAAAATTAAATATACCGATGAGTAAGATTTACGGGGTTGTATCATTTTATTCATTTTTCCAAATTAACCCTAGTGGAGAACATACTATTGGTTTATGTATGGGGACTGCTTGTTATGTTAAAGGTGCTGAAGGTATAATGGAAAAATTAAAATCTTATCTGGATGTAGATATAGGTGAAACAAGTCAAGACGGTAAATTTACTCTAACATTAACACGTTGCTTAGGGACTTGCAGTTTGGCCCCGGTTATGATGATAGATGATGATGTACATGGGTCTTTGGTTCCTGACGAGATTCCCAAAATACTAGACGAATATTAATATATAGGAGAGGAGATATATATGTTGAACAAAGAAGTTTTAATTTGTGCAGGAACCGGTTGTTTATCTTCTGGTGCTCAAAAAATATTTGACGAATTTAAAATGATTCTTGATAATCATAAAGATTTAGCTGATATTAAAGTTAAAAAGTTTGTCAAAAAGACAGGCTGTGTTGGTCCCTGTAGTTTAGGACCTATTGCTATTATTAAACCCAGTAACACTTTTTATGGAAATCTAAAAGTGGAAGATGTAGGCAAAATAGTAAATCAAGATTTATTAAATGATCAAATAGTTGAAGAGCTTTTAATTATGGAGGATGACAATAGGGTAGTTAATTATGAAGAATTAAGATTTATTAGAAATCAAACTCGTATAGCTTTAAAAAACACGGGTGATATTGATCCTAATAGCATAAATGATTATATAGACAATGATGGTTATGAGGCTTTACATAAAGTTGTTACTGAAATGTCAAAAGAGGAAGTAATCGAAGTAATCAAGGGTTCTGAACTTAGAGGTAGAGGAGGCGCTGGTTTCCCCACCGGATTAAAATGGGAATTTACTCATAAAGCGACTGGAGAAGAAAAATTTGTTGTATGTAACGCTGATGAAGGAGATCCGGGTGCTTTTATGGACCGCAGTATATTAGAAGGTGATCCGCACAGTATTATAGAGGCAATGACAATTGCTGGATATGCCATAGGAGCCAATCAGGGTTATGTTTATGTAAGAGCGGAGTATCCTCTAGCTGTTAAAAATTTGACCAAGGCGATTGAAGATGCCAGAGAAAATAACTATTTAGGCCTTAATATTTTTAATAGTGGTTTCGACTTTGACATTGAGAAAAGGGTTGGGGCAGGAGCTTTTGTTTGTGGTGAAGAGACGGCTTTAATAGCTTCTATAGAAGGTTCAAGGGGTTATCCAAGACCCAAACCTCCTTTTCCTGCTAATTCCGGTCTTTGGGGTAAACCTACTCTGATTAACAATGTTGAAACCTATGCAAATATTCCTCAAATAATATTAAATGGCAGTGAGTGGTTTACACAATTTGGTACTGAAGACAGTAAAGGAACGAAGGTTTTTGCTGTTGCAGGTGATGTTAAAAATACCGGTCTTGTAGAAGTACCATTTGGTACAACCTTAAGAGAAATTATTTTTGATATTGCGGGTGGCATCCCCAATAACAAAAAGTTTAAAGCAGCTCAAATTGGTGGTCCTTCTGGAGGTACTATACCAGCAGAATATTTAGATATGAAAATAGATTATGAAAGTCTGAAAGAAATTGGAGCTATCGTAGGTTCTGGTGGTTTGGTCATAATGGATGAAGATAACTGTATGGTCGATGTGGCAAGGTTCTTTTTGGATTTTACCCAGGATGAATCCTGTGGGAAATGTGTTCCCTGTAGGATTGGTACAAAAAGGATGCTTGATATATTAGACAGGATCACGACCGGTGAGGGTCGAGAGGGTGATATTGAATTACTAATTGATCTTGGTAATACTATTAAAGCTACTTCGTTGTGTGGTTTAGGACAAACCGCACCCAATCCGGTTTTAAGTACTATAGAGTTTTTTAGAGATGAATATGAAGATCATATTTATAATAAATACTGTAAAACTGGAAAATGTGACATGGGAAATCAATGTTTTACCATTAATGCGGATGAATGTCTAGGCTGCTCAATATGTAAAAATGAATGTCCAGTTGATGCTATAAGTGGAGAGAACAAAAAACCACATGAAATTGACTGTGATATCTGTGTTGCCTGTGGAGCCTGTCAAGAAGTTTGTCCAACTGATGCAATTTCCAGGCAGGAGGTAGTTAATAATGAAGTTTAAAATAGATAATAAAGAATATACAACTGATCAAGAACAGACAATATTAGAATTTGCCAGAGAAAACGATATATATATTCCGGCTTTGTGTTACAGCCCACATTTAAGTGTTAGTGGTAGTTGTAGAATGTGTATAGTTGAAGACCTAAATAGAAATCAATTGGTTACTTCCTGTACTACAAACATTTATGATGGTATGGAAATTGAGACAAAAAATGAAAAAGTAGAGAAATATAGAAAAACCATATTAGATTTATTGCTTTCTGATCACGATATTAATTGTATGACATGTGAAGCTGATGGTAACTGTGAGCTTCAGGATCTCGCCTACAAATATGGTTTAGAAGAATCCTCGTTTGAAAGTGGTAATGATAGGATATTTGACTTCTATAAAGACAACGAATTTATTGAACTGGATCCCAATAAATGCATATTATGTGGTAAATGTATAAGGGTTGATAAAGAGGTTCAGTGTTCTGATGCTATAGATTTCACGGAAAGGGGCTTTCAAACAAAGGTTGGCACAACCTTTGATTTAGGATTTGATCATGATACCTCGGCCTGTGTATACTGCGGGCAGTGTGTAGAGATTTGCCCAACAAATGCTTTATCATTTGTACCTTCCAAAAATCGAGGCAGAGCAAAAGATTTCCAAAAAACAGTCACAACCTGTCCCTATTGTGGAGTTGGATGTCAATTGGAACTTCGTGTTAATAATAATGAATTAGTTGAGGTGGGTTCTGTCTATAGAGAAAACACTCCTAATCCACACGGACAAACCTGTGTTAAAGGTAGGTTTGGTTTGGAATTTGTTAATCATCCCGATCGTCTAAAAAAGCCTCTAATGAAAAAAAATGGTCAACTTGAAGAAGTTAGCTGGGAAGAAGCTCTGGAACATGTGGCAGTCAGATTTAAAGAGATAAAAGAAAAGTATGGTTCTGATGCGCTTGCAGGTTTAAGTTCTGCGAAATGTACTAATGAGGAAAATTATTTGATGCAGAAATTCATGAGGGCAGTAATTAAAACTAATTCTGTTGATCACTGTGCTAGATTATGTCATGCTTCGACAGTGGCAGGATTGGTCAAGGCATTCGGTTCAGGAGCTATGACAAACTCTATCGGTGAAATCGAGGGATCTGATTTAATTTTTGTTATTGGTTCAAACCCAACTGAAAACCATCCGGTTATTGGCAGTATGATGAAAAGTGCTTATAAAAATGGTACTAAGATTATTGTGGCAGATCCGAGAGAAATCGAACTTTCTTCTCTAGCTGAAGTATCTATGCATCAAAAACCTGGAAGTGATGTTGCATTGTTAAATGGTTTGATGCATGTGATTATTAAAGAAAATCTACAGGATGAAGATTATATTAAAAGCAGGACAGAAAACTTCTTAATGGTTAAAGAAATTGTCTCTGAGTATACACCTGAGAAAGTGGCAAAGATAACAGGTATAGATAAGGAAGATATAATCAAGGCAGCCCGTTTAATTGCTAAAGTTGATAAAGCAGCCATTTATTTTGCAATGGGAATTACACAGCATCGTACGGGAACTGATAATGTTTTATCTGTTGCTAATCTGGCAATGTTAACCGGTAATGTTGGTTTTGAAAGTACAGGTGTTAATCCCTTAAGAGGACAAAATAATGTTCAGGGAGCATGTGATTTGGGTGCATTATCCAATGTTTATCCGGGTTATCAATCGGTTGAAGACCCAGAGATCAGGGATAAATTCATGGAATACTGGAAAGTAGAAGATTTATCACAAGAAATAGGTTTGACAGTAGTAGAAATTTTTGATGCTATTACGGATGGTGATTTACATGGGCTATATATCATGGGTGAAAACCCTATGATTTCAGATCCTGATCAAACCCATATTCAACAGGCATTAGAAGATGTTGAATTTCTAGTAGTACAGGATATTTTCTTAAGTGAGACGGCTGAATTTGCAGATGTTGTTTTACCAGCTGCAAGCTTTGCTGAGAAAAATGGCACTTTCACCAATACTGAAAGAAGAATACAAAAGGTTAACAAGGCAATTAATTCACCTGGTCAATCAAGGCCAGACTGGAAAATTATCCAGGAAATATCCCGAAGAATGGGTTATGAAATGGACTATAAAAATAGCGCTGAGATTATGGATGAAATAGCAGACTTAACCCCTATTTATGGCGGTATTAGATATGAAAGGCTGGGGGAAACAGGATTACAGTGGCCCTGTGTTGATGAAGATGATCATGGTACCAAATTTCTTCACGAAGGAGAGTTTTCCAGAGGCAAGGGTAGATTTCATGCTGTTTCATATATACCACCTGCAGAGGAGGCAGATGAAGAATACCCCTATATTATGATGACAGGTAGAATGCTTTATCATTTTCATACAGGCACTATGACTAGAAACTCAAAGCCGATAGATGATCATTCTCCCGATGCTTATGTTGAAATAAATGAGGAAGACGCGAAATCATTAAAAATAGAGGACAGAGATAGGGTTAAGGTTAGATCAAGGAGAGGTGAAGTTGAAACTTATGCGAAAGTTGGTAATCGTGTAGAAAAAGGTCAGATCTTTATGCCCTTCCATTATGCTGAAAGCCCGGCCAATCGATTAACCAACCCTGTTTTAGATAAGGACGCCAAAATACCGGAGTTGAAAGTATCTGCCGTCGACATAGAAAAAATTGGTTAAAGGGTGATAGAAGTTAAGTCCACTCGCAAACCACTGTGGCTTGCCCTGTGGTAAGAGTGGACGGTCTTGACTTTATTCTTTATGCTTTTTGAGTAAATCTTTAATAGCCTCATCAAATAATTTAGATTTAGGAATTCTAGTTTCTTTAGATAGATTATCTAATTTATTAAT
>Ga0209931_1001091_pt1 | contig 15352 bp, 9 predicted proteins | sample SalPonR1_B_D1_MG_FD_185697 | JGI IMG/M metagenome (GOLD analysis project Ga0209931, IMG submission 185697) | Salt pond soil microbial communities from South San Francisco under conditions of wetland restoration - Salt Pond MetaG R1_B_D1_MG... ...
CGAGGATCTCGCCGAGACCATCAAGGGCGGCGAGATGAACTTCGACGTGGTCATCGCCACGCCGGACGCCATGCGGGTGGTCGGCCAGCTGGGCCAGATTCTGGGTCCGCGCGGCCTGATGCCGAACCCGAAGGTCGGCACGGTCACCGCCGACGTGGAGACGGCGGTGACAAACGCCAAGGCCGGCCAGGTGCGTTACCGCACCGACAAGTCGGGCATCATCCACTGCCCCATCGGCAAGGCGGATTTCGAGGTCCCGGCGCTGCGCGAGAATCTGAACGCGCTGCTGGCGGACCTGAGGAAAGCGAAGCCGGCTGCATCGAAGGGCGCCTATCTGAAGAAACTCACCGTTTCCTCGACCATGGGCCCGGGTATCGCAGTCGATCAGTCCTCCCTGGAGGCCTGATAGAGAGATGTGGCGGTCCGTTCGCGGGCCGCAGCATGCCGGGCTTCACGGCCCGGCGGATCGTCGAAGACCGCAGGTGTCCCTGCCAACGGGCAGGAGCTTAATCACCGAAAGCCTGCGCAGATGGTGAACCCTGAGTCAGTGAGGCTGCACGCTGCTGGCGACGGTCACCGTTTCGACAAAACGGGTGGACGGACAGGGAATGCCGTCCGAGTCAGACCGACAGCCAGGAGGAACTCTATGGCACTGAGACTGGAAGAGAAGAAAGCAGTCGTTGCCGAGGTGAATGCTGTCGCGGGTGAGGCCATCTCCGCCGTGGCGGCGGAGTATCGGGGTCTTTCCGTCAGTGAGATGACGGCGCTCAGGACCGAGGCCCGGAACGCCGGGGTGTATCTGCGTGTGGTGAAGAACACGCTGGCACGCCGGGCGATATCCGGTACCGGGTTCGAGTGCATGACGGAGACCCTGAAAGGGCCGATCCTGCTCGCATTCTCGACGGAGGATCCGGGTTCTGCAGCACGGGTGATCAAGGATTTCGCCAAGAAACACGAGGCACTGAAAGCGGTGTCTCTGTCCACCGGCGGAGAACTTTACCCGGGTGCGGAACTCGACCGGCTCGCGAGCCTGCCCACGATGGACGAGGCCCGCGCGATGCTGCTCGGCGTACTGCAGGCACCGGCCTCGCAGCTCGTGCGCACGCTGGCGGAACCGTCCGCCATGCTGGCACGCACGCTCGGCGCCTACAGCCAGCAGGCTGCATGAGCCTTTGCAACATATTGAACAGATACTGATTCAGGAAACACGAGAGGATTTCGAAAATGGCAATGTCCAACGAAGAGCTGCTTAAGGAACTGAGCGCGAAGCCCATCATGGAAGTGGTGGAACTGGTGAAGATGCTGGAAGACGAGTGGGGCGTGTCCGCTGCCGCTCCGGTGGCAGTTGCCGCAGGTCCGGCAGCCGGCGGTGAAGCCGCGGCAGCCGAAGAGAAGACCGAGTTCGACGTCCACATGAGCAGCTTCGGCAGCAACAAGGTGTCCGTCATCAAGGCGGTCCGCGCCATCACCGGCCTCGGCCTGAAGGAAGCGAAGGACATGGTGGAGGGTGCGCCCACCACCGTGAAGGAAGGCGCTTCCAAGGAAGATGCCGAGGAAATCAAGAAGCAGCTGGAAGAGGCCGGCGCGAGCGTCGAGCTCAAGTAAGCGAGCGAATACTGCTTATAGCGAACGACTTGAGGGTACTCAACTGACCATGCGCGGGCCGCGCCCGTGCGATCGGGAACCGGCAGGCGGCGTCGATGCCGCCGGCCGGCTTTCCTGCGCCCGACAGATTCATATGTCCGTACAGAGGTAATCTCTAATGGCTTACTCCTTTACAGAGAAGAAGCGCATCCGCAAGGACTTCGGCAAGCGTCCGAGTATCCTGAACGTGCCCTATCTCCTGTCGATTCAGCTCGACTCCTACCGCAAGTTCCTGCAGACGGACAAGTCCGAGGAAAACCGGGACGAGATCGGGCTGCACGCGGCGTTCAAGACGGTCTTCCCGATCGTCAGCTATTCCGGCAACGCCGCGCTGGAGTACGTCAGCTACCGGCTTGGAGACCCGGTCTTCGACGTCAAGGAGTGCCAGCTGCGCGGCCTCACCTACGCGGCGCCTCTGCGCGTGAAGGTGCGCCTGGTCATCTACGACAAGGAAGCCTCGGGCACGCCCAAGCCGGTCAAGGACATCCGGGAGCAGGAGGTCTATCTCGGCGAGCTGCCGCTGATGACCGAGAACGGCACGTTCGTCATCAACGGCACCGAGCGGGTCATCGTCTCCCAGCTGCACCGTTCGCCGGGCGTGTTCTTCGACCACGACAAGGGCAAGACCCACTCGTCGGGCAAGCTGCTGTTCTCCGCCCGCATCATCCCGTACCGGGGCTCCTGGCTCGACTTCGAGTTCGACCCGAAGGACGCCCTGTTCGCGCGCATCGACCGCCGGCGCAAGCTGCCGGTGACCATCATCCTGCGCGCGCTCGGCCTCACCAACGAGGAGATGCTGGACATCTTCTTCGACAAGAACGACTTCTACCTGTCGAAGAAAGAGATCCGCATGGGGCTGGTGCCCCAGCGCCTGCGTGGCGAGACCGCCACCTTCGACATCAAGATCGGCCGCAAGACGATCGTCGAGGAGGGCCGCCGCATCACCGCCAAGCACGTCCGCGACCTCGAGAAGGCGGAGCTGGAATCCCTGGTGGTGCCGCCGGAGTACCTCGAGGAGAAGATCCTCGCTCACGACGTCGTGGACACCGAGACCGGCGAGCTGCTGGCAGCCGCCAACGACGAGATCACCGAGGAGATGGTGCAGCTCTTCACAGAGAAGGGCATCGAGCACGTCCGCACCCTGTACGTGAACGATCTCGACCGCGGACCGTACATCTCCAACACGCTGCGCATCGACCCCTCCACCACCAAGCTCGAGGCGCTGGTGGAGATCTACCGCATGATGCGCCCGGGCGAGCCGCCCACGAAGGAGGCCGCCGAGAACCTGTTCGCCAACCTGTTCTTCAACCCGGAGCGCTACGACCTGTCCGCCGTCGGCCGGATGAAGTTCAACCGCCGGGTCGGCCGCGACGAGATCACCGGCTCCGGCATTCTCTCCCAGGACGACATCCTGGACGTGATGAAGACGCTGATCGAGATCCGCAACGGTTACGGCACGGTGGACGACATCGACCACCTCGGCAACCGCCGCGTGCGCAGTGTGGGCGAGATGGCGGAGAACGCTTTCCGCATCGGCCTGGTGCGCGTGGAGCGCGCCGTGAAGGAGCGCCTGACCCAGGCGGAGACCGAGGGCCTGATGCCCCAGGAGATGATCAACGCCAAGCCGGTGGCGGCTGCGGTGAAGGAATTCTTCGGCTCGAGTCAGCTGTCCCAGTTCATGGACCAGAACAACCCGCTGTCCGAGGTCACCCACAAACGCCGCGTCTCCGCACTGGGCCCGGGCGGCCTGACCCGCGAGCGGGCCGGCTTCGAGGTGCGCGACGTGCACCCCACCCATTACGGCCGGGTCTGTCCCATCGAGACGCCGGAAGGCCCGAACATCGGCCTGATCAACTCGCTGTCCGTGTACGCGCGCACCAACGAGTACGGCTTCCTGGAGACGCCTTACCGCAAGGTGGAGAGCGGCCGCGTGACCGACAAGATCGAGTATCTGTCGGCCATCGAGGAGAGTCAGTACGTGGTGGCCCAGGCCAACGCGGTGCTGGACGCCAAGGGCCGCTTCTCCGACGAGCTGGTCTCGGTGCGCCATCGTAACGAGTTCACGCTGGCCGACCCGAGCATCATCGACTACATGGACATCTCGCCGAAGCAGATCGTCTCGGTGGCGGCCTCGCTGATTCCGTTCCTCGAGCACGACGACGCCAACCGCGCGCTGATGGGCTCGAACATGCAGCGCCAGGCGGTGCCGACGCTGCGCTCCGAGGCGCCCCTCGTCGGCACCGGCATGGAGCGTGCGGTGGCCATCGACTCCGGCGTGACCGTGGTCGCCGACCGCGGCGGCGTGGTCGACTCCGTCGATGCCTCGCGCATCGTGGTGCGGGTCAACGACGAGGAGACCGAGGCGGGCGAGGCCGGTGTGGATATCTACAACCTCACCAAGTACACCCGTTCCAACCAGAACACCTGCATCAACCAGCGCCCGCTGGTGAACGCCGGTGACACGATCGCCAGAGGCGACGTGCTGGCCGACGGTCCCTCGACCAACCTGGGCGAGCTGGCGCTCGGCCAGAACCTGCTGGTGGCCTTCATGCCCTGGAACGGCTACAACTTCGAGGACTCCATCCTGATCTCCGAGCGGGTGGTGCACGAGGACCGCTTCACCACCATCCACATCGAGGAGCTGACCTGTGTCGCCCGCGACACCAAGCTCGGGCCTGAGGACGTCACCGCCGACATCCCGAACGTGGGCGATTCCGCGCTGGCCAACCTGGACGAGTCGGGCATCGCGTTCATCGGTGCCGAGGTCGGGGCCGGCGACATTCTCGTGGGCAAGGTCACGCCGAAGGGCGAAACCCAGCTCACCCCGGAGGAGAAGCTGCTGCGTGCCATCTTCGGCGAGAAGGCGTCCGACGTGAAGGACACCTCGCTCAGGGTTCCGCCGGGCATGGACGGCACGGTGATCGACGTGCGCGTCTTCACCCGCGATGGCGTCGAAAAAGACGCTCGCGCGCTGTCCATCGAGAAGATGGAGCTCGAGAGCGTGCGCAAGGACCTGGACGACCAGCTGCGCATCCTCGAGGACGATATCTTCGAGCGCATGGCGCGCATGCTGCTCGGCAAGGTGGCCGAGGGCGGGCCGAACAAGCTCGCCTCCGGCAGCAAGATCACGAAGGCGTATCTGGACGAGACGCCGCGTGAGAAGTGGTTCGAGATCCGCCTGAAGAACGAGGAGGCCAACGAGGAGCTCGAGCGCACCGCCGAGCGCCTGAAGGCCCAGCGGGAGGACTTCGACCGCCGCTACGAGGAGAAGAAGCAGAAGATCACGGCGGGCGACGATCTCGCCCCCGGCGTGCTGAAGATGGTCAAGGTCTACCTGGCGGTGAAGCGCCGCGTGCAGCCGGGCGACAAGATGGCCGGCCGTCACGGCAACAAGGGCGTGATCTCGACCATCGTACCGGTGGAGGACATGCCCTACACCGAGGACGGCACCCCGGTCGATATCGTCCTGAACCCGCTCGGCGTGCCTTCGCGCATGAACGTCGGCCAGGTTCTGGAGACCCATCTCGGCTGGGCCGCGAAGGGCCTCGGCAAGAAGATCGGCGACATGCTGCGGGCCCAGGAGGCCACCGCGAAGCTTCGCGGTTTCCTCGAGGAGGTCTACAACAAGAGCGGCGGCAAGAAGGAGCAGCTGGACGAGTTCTCTGACGAGGAGATCGTCGAACTGGCCGGCAATCTGGTGAACGGCGTGCCCATGGCCACGCCGGTCTTCGACGGCGCCGACGAGCCCGAGATCAAGGGCCTGCTGGAACTGGCGGATCTGCCCACCAGCGGTCAGGCGAACCTGATCGACGGTCGCACCGGCGAGCAGTTCCTCCGCCCGGTCACGGTCGGCTACATGTACATGCTGAAGCTGAACCACCTGGTTGACGACAAGATGCATGCCCGCTCCACCGGACCGTACAGCCTGGTCACCCAGCAGCCGCTGGGCGGCAAGGCCCAGTTCGGCGGCCAGCGCTTCGGCGAGATGGAGGTGTGGGCGCTGGAGGCCTACGGTGCCGCCTACACCCTGCAGGAGATGCTGACCGTCAAGTCCGACGACGTGCAGGGCCGCACCAAGATGTACAAGAACATCGTGGACGGCACGCACCAGATGCAGGCCGGCATGCCCGAGTCGTTCAACGTCCTGGTCAAGGAAATCCGCTCGCTCGGTATCAACATCGAGCTGGAGGCCGAATGATATGAAAGACCTACTGAAGCTCTTCAAGACACAGACGCCGACCGAGGATTTCGACGCGATCCGCATCGGCCTCGCCTCCCCGGACATGATCCGGTCGTGGTCCTATGGCGAGGTGAAGAAGCCGGAGACCATCAACTACCGGACCTTCAAGCCGGAGCGTGACGGTCTGTTCTGCGCCAAGATCTTCGGCCCCATCAAGGACTACGAGTGCCTGTGCGGCAAGTACAAGCGGCTGAAGCACCGCGGCGTGGTCTGCGAGAAATGCGGCGTCGAGGTCACCCAGACCAAGGTGCGCCGCGAGCGCATGGCCCACATCGAGCTGGCGAGCCCGGTGGCCCACATCTGGTTCCTGAAGTCGCTGCCCTCGCGCATCGGCCTCATGCTGGATATGACGCTGCGCGAGATCGAGCGGGTGCTCTACTTCGAGGCCTTCACGGTCATCGATCCGGGCATGACGCCGCTCGAGCGCTGCCAGCTCCTCTCCGACGAGGCCTATCTGGAGGCCATCGAGCAGTACGGCGACGAGTTCGACGCCCGCATGGGCGCCGAGGCCGTGTTCGAGATGCTGAAGACGATGGATCTCCGCGGCGAGGTCATGAAGGTGCGCGAGGAGATCGACGGCACCAACTCCGAGACCAAGATCAAGCGCCTGTCCAAGCGGCTGAAGCTGCTGGAGTCCTTCCTCGAGTCGGGCAACCGCCCCGAGTGGATGGTGCTGACCGTGCTGCCCGTGCTGCCGCCGGACCTGCGTCCGCTGGTGCCGCTCGACGGCGGCCGCTTCGCCACCTCGGACCTGAACGATCTTTACCGCCGGGTGATCAACCGCAACAACCGGCTGCGCCGCCTGCTGGAGCTGAACGCCCCCGACATCATCGTGCGCAACGAGAAGCGCATGCTGCAGGAGTCGGTGGACGCGCTGCTCGACAACGGCCGCCGTGGCCGTGCCATCACCGGCACCAACAAGCGCCCGCTGAAGTCGCTGGCCGACATGATCAAGGGCAAGCAGGGCCGCTTCCGCCAGAACCTGCTCGGCAAGCGCGTCGACTACTCGGGCCGTTCGGTCATCGTGGTGGGCCCGACGCTGAAGCTGCACCAGTGCGGCCTGCCGAAGAAGATGGCGCTGGAGCTGTTCAAGCCGTTCATCTTCTCCAAGCTGCAGCTGCGCGGCGAGGCGGCCACCATCAAGGCGGCCAAGCGCCTGGTCGAGCGCGAGGGCCCGGAGGTCTGGGACATCCTGGAGGAGGTCATCCGCGAGCATCCGGTCATGCTGAACCGGGCGCCCACGCTGCACCGCCTCGGCATCCAGGCCTTCGAGCCGGTGCTGATCGAGGGCAAGGCCATCCAGCTGCATCCGCTGGTGTGCACGGCCTTCAACGCCGACTTCGACGGCGACCAGATGGCCGTCCACGTGCCGCTGTCCATCGAGGCGCAGCTCGAGGCGCGGGCGCTGATGATGTCGTCCAACAACATCCTCTCGCCCGCCAACGGCGATCCCATCATCGTGCCCTCCCAGGACGTGGTGCTGGGCCTGTACTACATGACCCGCGAGCGGGTTAACGCTCCCGGCGAGGGCATCTACTTCTCCGACGTGAAGGAGGTGCACCGTGCCTACGAGGCCGGCGTCGCCGACCTGCAGGCGCGGGTCAAGGTGCGCCTGACGGAGACCGTGGCGGACGAAGAGGGCGAGATGATCACCCGCACGCGGCTGGTGGATACCACCGTCGGCCGCGCGCTGCTGTCGGAGATTCTGCCCAGGGGCCTGTCGTTCGATCAGGTCAACCGGGACATGAACAAGAAGGCCATCTCCAGCGTGATCAACAGCTGCTACCGCAACGTCGGCCTGAAGGAGACGGTGGTCTTCGCCGACCAGCTGATGTACATGGGCTTCCACTACGCCACCCGCGCTGGTGTCTCCATCGGCGTGAACGACATGGTGGTGCCGGAGATCAAGCAGGAGATCCTGGCCCGGGCCGAAGCCGAGGTGAAGGAGATCCAGGAGCAGTACTCCAGCGGTCTCGTCACCGACGGCGAGCGCTACAACAAGGTGGTGGACATCTGGTCGCACACCAACGACCAGGTGGCCAAGGCCATGATGGACAAGCTCGGCACCGACGAGGTGACGGCCGCCGACGGCAAGGTCGTGGAGCAGGAGTCGTTCAACTCCATCTACATGATGGCCGACTCCGGCGCCCGCGGCTCCGCCGCGCAGATTCGTCAGCTCGCCGGCATGCGCGGCCTGATGGCCAAGCCGGACGGCTCCATCATCGAGACACCCATCACCGCGAACTTCCGCGAGGGTCTGGACGTACTGCAGTACTTCATCTCCACCCACGGCGCCCGCAAGGGCCTGGCCGATACGGCGCTGAAGACGGCCAACTCGGGTTATCTCACCCGCCGGCTGGTGGACGTCGCCCAGGACCTGGTGGTCACGGGGGACGACTGCGGCACTCGCAACGGCATCGACATGATCCCGCTGGTGGAAGGCGGCGACGTCGTCGAGCCCCTGCGCGAGCGCGTGCTGGGCCGGGTGGTGGCCGAGCCGGTCATGATCCCCGGCACCGACAAGGTGGCGCTGGATGCCGGCTCCTTGCTGGACGAGACCAGCGTGCAGCTGCTCGAGGAGCTGTCCATCGACCACGTCAAGGTGCGCTCGCCCATCACCTGCGAGACCCGCTACGGCGTGTGCTCGCAGTGCTACGGACGCGACCTGGCGCGCGGTCACCGCATCAATATCGGCGAGGCGGTCGGCGTGATAGCCGCCCAGTCCATCGGCGAGCCGGGCACGCAGCTCACGATGCGCACGTTCCACATCGGCGGTGCGGCCTCCCGTTCCGCCGCCGTGAACAGCGTCGAGATCAAGACCAAGGGCGTGGCGCGGCTCAGCAACATCAAGACCGTGCATCACGAGAAGGGCTACCTGGTGGCAGTCTCCCGCTCGGGCGAGCTCTCCGTCATGAACGAGTACGGTCGCGAGCGCGAGCGCTACAAGGTGCCTTACGGCGCGATCATCTCGGTCCAGGACGGCGACGAGGTGGAGCCCGGCCAGGTGGTGGCGACGTGGGATCCCCACACCCACCCGGTGGTCAGCGAGGTCTCCGGCACCATCAAGTTCCAGGACTTCGTCGAGGGCGTCACCATCACCGAGCAGGTGGACGAGATGACCGGCCTCACCAGCACGGTGGTGGCCGATCCGAAGCAGCGCGGCGGCTCCGGCCGCGACCTGCGCCCGCTCGCCAAGCTGGTGGACGAGAACGGCGAAGAGGTCAACTTCGCCAACACCGACATCCCGGCGGTCTATGCGCTGCCGGCGGGCGCGATCGTCAACATGCGTGACGGCGACACTGTCACCGTCGGCGACGTCATCGCCCGTATCCCCCAGGAGTCCTCCAAGACCCGCGACATCACCGGCGGTCTGCCTCGGGTGGCCGATCTCTTCGAGGCCCGCAAGCCCAAGGAAGCGGCGATCCTGGCCGAATACACCGGCACGGTCAGCTTCGGCAAGGAGACCAAGGGCAAGCGCCGCCTGATCATCACCGACGAGGAGGGCGAGAGCCACGAGGAGCTGATTCCGAAGTGGCGCCACCTGAACGTCTTCGAGGGCGAGCAGATCGAGCGCGGCGAAGTCATCGCGGACGGCGAGCCCAACCCGCACGACATCCTGCGCCTGCAGGGCGTCGAGCCGCTGGCGGACTACCTGGTGCGCGAGATCCAGGACGTCTACCGTCTGCAGGGCGTGAAGATCAACGACAAGCACATCGAGGTGATCATCCGCCAGATGCTGCGCAAGGTGATCATCAGCGATCCGGGCGAGACCAGCTACCTGCGCGGGGAGCAGATCGACTTCGCGCGTGCGCTGGAGGCCATCGAGCAGATGGAGGTCCAGGGCAAGGAGCCGCTCCGCTACGAGCCGCTGCTGCTCGGCATCACCAAGGCGTCGCTGGCTACCGAGTCGTTCATCTCCGCGGCTTCCTTCCAGGAGACCACCCGCGTCCTCACCGAGGCCGCGGTGCGGGGCCTGAAGGACGATCTGCGGGGCCTGAAGGAGAACGTGATCGTCGGGCGCCTGATCCCGGCCGGTACCGGCTTCGCGCATCACGCGGAGCGCCGGCGCACCCGGGAGCAGGAACTGGCCGAGCAGCTCCAGGAACTGGAGAGCGGCGCCGCGGAGGCGGAGGAGGAGATCGAGGCGGAGGAAGCCGAGGCGGCCAATGCCACCGAAGAGGGCGCCGAAGAGGCCGGCGTGGAGAAAGAGACCACGACCGACGAGTGACGCCTCTGGCGGGCGGGTCCCGGACATGCCCGGGACCCGCCCGCCGCTTGACACCCGTGGCCGGGAGTCCATAAAATGCCCGGCCTTGCCTTGAGGCCGGCCGCTGCCGGCCTTATATGATTCTGGCGCCGGATGCCAGGGCAGGCGTCACGGTTCCACGGCACGTCTGGCGGGTCGCTAAAAACGGCACGGCAGGCGGCTTTTGCGCGTGAGTCTTGTACGTAGCGCGCTTGCCCGTTCGGATTTGGTTTTTTTAGACACAAGTGGAAGGCCCATGGCCACGATCAATCAGCTAGTCAGGAACCCCCGCAAGTCGCGGGCGGAGAAGAGTGCGGTGCCGGCGCTGGAAGGCAGCCCCCAGAAGCGCGGGGTTTGCACGCGCGTGTACACCACGACGCCGAAGAAGCCCAACTCGGCCATGCGCAAGGTCGCGCGTGTCCGGCTGACGAACGGCTACGAGGTGACCAGCTACATCGGTGGCGAGGGACACAACCTGCAGGAGCACTCGGTGGTGCTGATCCGCGGCGGCCGTGTGAAGGACCTGCCCGGCGTGCGCTATCACACGGTGCGCGGCACGCTGGACTGCGCGGGCGTGAACGACCGTCGGCAGGGCCGTTCGAAGTACGGCGCGAAGCGTCCGAAGTCCTGATCCATTGCGCCGAACGATACTTATAACCCGACATCGCTGATCGAGATCGAACATGTCCAGACGTAGCCAGGCACCGAAGCGCGAAATTCTCCCCGATCCCAAGTACGGGAGTGAGTTGCTCGCCAAATTCATGAATATGGTGATGGTCGACGGCAAGAAGTCCGTCGCGGAGCGCATCCTCTATGGCGCGCTGGACCGCATCGCCGAGCGCAGCGGTCAGGCCGGCGACGCCTCCCTGGAGGTGCTCGAGACGGCGCTGGAAAACGTGAAGCCCGTCGTCGAGGTGAAGTCCCGGCGCGTGGGCGGCGCCACTTACCAGGTGCCCGTCGAGGTCCGGCCCCAGCGCCGGCAGACCCTGGCCATGCGCTGGGTCATCGAGGCTGCGCACAAGCGCAGCGAGAAATCCATGGCACATCGCCTGGCTCACGAGTTGATGGACGCTGCGGACAGCCGCGGCGCCGCTGTCAAGAAGAAGGAAGACACGCACCGGATGGCGGAGGCCAACAAGGCCTTCTCGCATTACCGCTGGTGATCGGCCCCTGGCGGCACTGAGTCGACTCCTTTTCTTCGAGGAATTTTCCCGTGGCACGTAAGACACCTATCGAGCGCTATCGCAATATCGGCATCATGGCCCACATCGATGCCGGTAAGACGACGACGACCGAGCGCGTCCTGTTCTATACCGGCATCTCCCACAAGATGGGCGAGGTGCACGACGGTGCTGCGGTCATGGACTGGATGGAGCAGGAGCAGGAGCGGGGAATCACCATTACGTCCGCCGCCACCACCTGTTTCTGGCAGGGCATGGACCAGCAGTATCCGGAGCACCGGATCAACATCATCGATACGCCCGGCCACGTCGACTTCACCATCGAGGTGGAGCGCTCGCTGCGCGTGCTCGACGGCGCCGTCACGGTGCTGTGCTCGGTGGGCGGCGTCGAGCCCCAGACGGAAACCGTCTGGCGGCAGGCCAACAAGTACCGCGTGCCGCGCATGGTGTTCGTCAACAAGATGGACCGCGCCGGCGCCAACTACCTGCGCGTCGTGCAGCAGGTCAAGGACCGTCTGGGCGCCACCCCAGTGCCCATTCAGTTGCCCATCGGCGCCGAAGAGAACTTCAAGGGCATCATCGACCTCCTCCGCATGAAAGCGATCTACTGGGACGAGGACAACATGGGTGCCACCTACGACCAGAAGGACATCCCGGACGAGCTGGCCGACCAGGCAGCCGAGTACCGGGAGCAGATGGTGGAAGCCGCGGCCGAGGCCAACGAGGAATTGCTCGACAAGTTCCTGGAAGAAGGTGATCTCACGAACGAGGAGATCATCAGGGGTCTGCGCGCGCGCACGCTCGCCAACGAGATCGTGCTCACCATGTGCGGCTCCGCGTTCAAGAACAAGGGCGTGCAGGCGATGCTGGACAGCGTGATCGCTTTCATGCCGTCGCCGGTCGACGTGCCGCCGATCCACGGCATCCTGGAGGACGAGACCGAGGCCACCCGCCCGTCCAAGGACGAGGCGCCTTTCGCGGCGCTGGCCTTCAAGATCGCCACCGACCCGTTCGTCGGCAACCTGACCTTCTTCCGCGTCTACTCCGGCGTGCTGAATTCGGGCGACACCGTATTCAACCCGGTGAAGAGCAAGCGCGAGCGCATCGGTCGCCTGTTGCAGATGCACTCGAACGAGCGTCAGGAGATCAAGGAAGTTCGCGCCGGCGACATCGCTGCGGCCGTGGGCCTGAAGGACGTCACCACCGGCGATACGCTGACCGATCCCAAGGACATCATCACGCTGGAGCGAATGGAGTTTCCGGAGCCGGTGATCTCCGTGGCCGTCGAGCCCAGGACGAAGGCCGACCAGGAGAAGATGGGCATCGCCCTGCAGAAGCTGGCGAAGGAGGATCCGTCGTTCCGCGTCCATACCGACGAGGAGTCCGGCCAGACCATCATCTCCGGCATGGGCGAGCTGCACCTCGAGATCATCGTCGACCGCATGCAGCGCGAGTTCAAGGTGGAAGCCAACGTGGGCAAGCCCCAGGTGGCCTATCGCGAGACGATCCGCAGCCCGGTCGAGCAGGAAGGCAAGTTCGTCCGCCAGTCCGGCGGCCGCGGCCAGTACGGTCATGTCTACATCAAGATCGAGCCGCGTGAGTCGGGCGAGGGCTACGAGTTCGTCAACGCCATCGTCGGCGGCGTGGTGCCGAAGGAGTACATCCCGGCGGTCGACAAGGGCATCCGGGAGCAGATGGAGAACGGCGTGATCGCGGGTTATCCGGTGGTGGACTGCCGGGTCACGCTCTACGACGGCTCCTATCACGACGTCGACTCGAGCGAGATGGCATTCAAGATCGCCGGTTCGATGGCCTTCAAGGAAGGCGCGGCCAAGGCCAGCCCGGTGCTGCTGGAGCCCATCATGAAGGTGGAGGTCGTCACCCCCGAGGAATACATGGGCGACGTCATGGGCGACCTGAACCGCCGGCGCGGCCTGCCCCAGGGGCTGGATGATTCCGCCATGGGCAAGATCATCCGCGCCGAGGTGCCGCTTGCGGAGATGTTCGGCTATGCGACGGAGCTGCGCTCCATGTCGCAGGGCCGCGCCACTTACTCGATGGAGTTCGAGAAGTACGCCGAGGTGCCCAATAACGTCGCCGAGGCCGTGATCAAGAAGGCGGGCTGACAGTAGTCCTGAATTTTGTTTAGAGATCGATCTGAAAGGTAGGCAGAGATGTCCAAAGCGAAGTTTGAGAGAACGAAGCCCCACGTGAACGTAGGCACGATTGGCCACGTGGACCACGGTAAGACGACTTTGACGGCTGCGATGACGAAGGTGATGGCCGAGAAGTTTGGTGGTGAGGTGCGGGCTTACGACCAGATCGACAATGCGCCGGAGGAGAAGGCACGTGGAATCACGATTGCCACGGCGCACGTGGAGTACGAGAGCGAGGCGCGCCACTACGCGCACGTGGACTGCCCGGGCCATGCCGACTACGTGAAGAACATGATCACGGGTGCGGCGCAGATGGACGGGGCGATCCTGGTGGTGAGTGCGGCGGACGGTCCGATGCCGCAGACGCGCGAGCACATTCTGCTGGCGCGCCAGGTGGGCGTGCCCTACATCGTGGTTTACCTGAACAAGGCGGACATGGTGGACGACGAGGAGCTTCTCGAGCTGGTGGAGATGGAGGTACGCGATCTTCTGTCGACCTACGAGTTCCCGGGCGACGACACGCCGATCATCACCGGTTCTGCGCTGAAGGCGTTCGAGGGGGACGAGTCGGACATTGGTGTTCCCTCGATCTACAAGCTGATCGAGGCGATGGACAGCTACATTCCGGAGCCCGAGCGTGCGGTGGACGGCGACTTCCTGATGCCGGTGGAGGACGTGTTCTCGATCTCCGGGCGCGGCACGGTGGTCACGGGGCGCATCGAGCGGGGCATCGTCAAGGTGGGAGACGAGGTGGAGATCGTCGGTATCAAGGATACGACGAAGACGACCTGCACTGGTGTGGAGATGTTCAGGAAGCTGCTGGACGAGGGCCAGGCGGGCGACAACGTGGGCGTGCTGCTCAGAGGCACGAAGCGTGACGAGGTGGAGCGCGGCCAGGTGCTGGCGAAGCCGGGTTCGATCACGCCGCACACGAAGTTCGAGGCCGAGGTGTACATTCTGACGAAGGAGGAGGGCGGCCGACACACGCCGTTCTTCAAGGGCTATCGTCCGCAGTTCTACTTCCGCACGACGGACGTGACGGGTGCGGTGGAGCTGCCGGAGGGCACCGAGATGGTGATGCCGGGCGACAACGTGAAGATGGTGGTGGAGCTGATTGCACCGATCGCCATGGAGGATGGACTGCGCTTCGCCATCCGCGAGGGCGGCCGCACGGTGGGCGCCGGCGTGGTAGCGAAAATCATCGATTAATTTGACAACCGGACGGATATTGCAGGCCAGTAGCTCAACTGGCAGAGCAGCGGTCTCCAAAACCGCAGGTTGGGGGTTCGAGTCCCTCCTGGCCTGCCATTCGATCCGGGTCGACGTGCAAGCATGAACGCAAAGACTGAAACACCGGAACCCGGCGCGCTGGATACGGTCAAGCTGATAGTCGCCGCCGCGATCCTGGTGGCGGGCATCTTCGGCTACTACTGGTATGCGGAGCTCGCCCTGCCGCTGCGGGTGCTCATGGTGCTGGTCGCCACGGGCGTCGGCATCGGCGTGGGCATGACCAGCACCCAGGGCCAGGCGCTCTGGAGGTTCATCCAGGGCTCGCGCATCGAGATCCGCAAGGTGGTCTGGCCGACCAAGCAGGAGACCACCCAGACGACGATCGCGGTGTTCGTGTTCACGCTGATCCTCGGCCTGTTCTTCTGGGGGCTGGATTCCATCCTGCTCCTGATCACCCGCTACCTGACCGGGCATGCCGGCTAGGCGGCCGGGCCGTCTACTGCAGGGGTAAAGCATTGGCCAAGCGTTGGTACATCGTTCACGCCTACTCGAACTTCGAGCACAAGGTGAAGTCGTCGCTCGAGGAGCGCATCAAGCTCGCCGGGCTGGAGGACAAGTTCGGCGAGATCCTGGTGCCCACCGAAGAGGTGGTCGA
>Ga0209931_1001102_pt1 | contig 15290 bp, 14 predicted proteins | sample SalPonR1_B_D1_MG_FD_185697 | JGI IMG/M metagenome (GOLD analysis project Ga0209931, IMG submission 185697) | Salt pond soil microbial communities from South San Francisco under conditions of wetland restoration - Salt Pond MetaG R1_B_D1_MG... ...
GACAGGCCGCAAATCCTGCTACTGTTGGCGCTCCAGATACCCGGGAAAATTGCGTGAACCACCTCGCCCACGTCGTGCTTGCCGGCCCCGACCCGGACGACCGCCTGGGCGCGTTCCTGGGCGATCACGTCAAGGGCATTGCCGCCGTCAATGCCCTTCCCCCGGGTCTTGCCCGCGGCGTTCGCCTGCACCGCAAGATCGATGCCTGGTCCGACAACCATCCCGCAGTCGTCGCTCTCCGTGCCAGGACCGGGCCCGAATGGCGCCGCTACAGCGGGGTGATCCTGGATGTGCTGTTCGACGCGATGCTGGTGCGCGGCTGGAAAACCTGGCACACGGTTCCGCTGACCGATTTCGCACGCGGGATTGACGACCTGCTGGCCGAACGAAGAGATGAAATTCCGCCGCAACTGGCGCGTTTCGCTGCCTGGGCCGCGCGGGTCAACTTGTGGACACGCTACGACGACCGCGAAATGCTGGAGCAGATCTTCGCCGGGCTGGCCAGGCGGCATGCCAGACCCAGTCCGCTACAGGCGGGCCCGATGCTGCTGGATCGCCTGGAACCGGAGATAGAACGGACTTTCGAGGAACTGTTTCCGTGGCTCCGGCGGCGCGCCGCGGCGTTTCTCGAAAAAGACTGAATTCCGGCTCAGGCGACGACCATCACTCGATCTGACCCAGCATGTACTCGACCGAAGCGCGCACCTGTTCATCCGTCAGATCGGAGCGTCCGCCCTTGGCCGGCATCGCCCCGATACCGTTGATGGCGTGCTGGACCAGCGTATCCTCGCCCTGGGGCAGGCGATCCGTCCATTGCGCGGCCACCAGCTGCGGAGCGCCCGCCGCGCCGGCCATGTGGCAGGCCTGGCAGACGTTGTTGTAAATCATTTCGCCGTCGGTGCTGCCTTCGAACGCGACCTGTTGCTGCTGGCTGCCGGCCGCTTCTTCGGCGGCGGCCTGCGCGGCGGCCCGGCCGGTATCGCCGGCATAGACGCCGAACACCGGCTCGATGCGGTCGACCTTTGCGACATCCTGCATCGGATTGTCGCTGCCGGCGAGCTGCTCATTCATCTCGATCGCGAGGAAAATGATCAGCACGGCGACAACCGCCAGTCCGGCAATGACGAGGCTGAAACGCTTCATGAAAATCTTGTCGTCTTGCTCACTCACGCTTGAGTTCCTTGAATCCGTTGAGGCCGGGAGTCCGCGGCAAACAGCGACGAGGCTATTTGCGAAACAGGCGCGGATTATACCGTAGGCACCGGCCGGACCGGACAACCCGGGATTCACCCGGTTCTACCGGGCGAACGACCGCCCAGCATCGAAAATCTACCGCTCGTCCAGGATCGCTGGCTTTTCCTGCGCCCCTCGCTATGATCTACTCAATTCAATCCATTTCAGGTACGTGGATGACCAATTCAACCCGATTTTCGCCAATGCGCATGCGTAGCGAGCAAGCCGGCTTCACCCTGATGGAGCTATTGATAGGTATCGCCGTGCTCGCGATCCTCACCACCCTGGCCCTTCCGGCATTCACGCAGTTCATTGCGAACAATCGGCTCGCGTCGGAGGCGAACGAAATGGTTGCCTCTTTTCAGTTTGCGCGGTCCGAGGCGCTCAAGCGCGGCATAGAGGTTCAGGTGTGCTCAAGCGCCGACGGCGCAACCTGCGGGGGTAATTGGGCTCAAGGTTGGATCGCAATGGCGGATCCGGGCGGCCCGGATGAAGCTGTCCTTCGGGTCTGGTCACCTTCGGATGACGCGTTTCAGTTCACGCCGGCCAGTAGCGTGGTCCGCTTCCAGCCGAACGGCTTTTCCACTGCAGCTGCCGAACAGCAGATCGAGATGATGCTGAGCGGCTGTACCAGTGACAGCGCACGCCGGATTCTGGTCGAACGTACCGGGCGAGTTGCAAGCCAGCGCGTTGACTGCCCCACGTGAGAGTTAAAATCATATGAAGATACTGAGACCAAAACCCGTATTCGTCCGGCCTGGCCGCCCCGCCCAACAGCGCGGCGTCACGCTGATCGAGATTCTGATCACGCTGATCGTGCTTTCAGTCGGCTTGCTTGGCCTGGCGGCACTGCAGAGCTTTTCTCTGCAAGCCGGCCAGGTGTCGCTTTTACGCACGCAGGCAACCAACTTTGCCTATGAGGTTGCCGACCACGCCCGCGCCAATCGGTCGGTCGTGGAAACCAGCGGCAATGTGCCGAACGCTGACCTCTGGAACGCGCGCGTCGCTACCTTGTTGCCCGGCGGTAGCGTGGCCGTCGACGTCACCGATATGGAAATCGAGGTCACCGTCACCTGGCGGGATGACCGCGAGAACGCAAGCGACGCCGACTTCGTAATCACGACGAGAATCTGACGCCATGAGTGACACCCCGAACAAATCCATTACCGCGCCGCACACCTCGCACGGCTTCAGCCTGGTCGAACTGATGGTCGCGATCACGCTGGGTCTCTTGCTCACCGCCGGCATGATTCAGCTGTTCAATTCGAGCAAGGTGACGTTTCGCACCAACGATGCCGTCGCGCGAGTGCAGGAAAACGGTCGTTTTGCTCTGGAAATTCTAAAGATTCAGCTTCGCGAGGCCGGCACGCTGGGCTTCTGCGCCGGTCAGGTGCCGATTCGCAACCACCTCAATACCGGCTGCGCCGGCGGTAGCGATGATTTCTTCAATCCCGATTTCGCCGTTGTTGGTTGGGAATACTCGGGCACCGGCCGCGGCCAGGATTTTACTTTGCCGACCGATCTCGACCCGGCCACGACCAGCACCGGCGATTGGGATTCCGAGGCCAACAGCACCGCACTGCCCAGTCAACTGAGCGGTCGTGTCGTGCCGGGCTCCGACGTCCTGGTGGTGCGCCGTCTCAATGTGGTTGACGGTTTCACTGCAGAACCGGGACCGCCGCCGAACAACATCACTTCGGCATCAATCAATATCACGGCATCGAACGGTCTGCCTGACGACTCGGTTGTTCTTGTTACCGACTGTTCGACGGCCGATTTGTTCCAGAATCGCTCCAACGCCAGCGCAAACGCGCTTTCGGCGGGTACCGGAAGTTGTTCGAATCCGGGCCCGGGTAACGACAACTCCGTCAATTGGTCCACTTCCTATGGCGACGCAATGCAGACCTTCACGGTCGAACAGGTCGCCTATTACATCGGTGTCAACGCGACAACCGGCCAACCCGGTCTGTATCGCTGGAACATGAGCCGGGGCACCAATGCCGCCCAGGCCGAGGAAATCATCGAGGGTGCCGAGAGCATGCAACTCCTTTACGGCTTCAGCCGCGCCGCGCCCAACGGCGACGGACAGAGCATCAACGACTGGCTGACAGCCAGCAACATTCCGCCCGGTGGCTGGCCACAGGTGATCGCGCTGCGCCTGGCGCTGAGCATTCGATCCACTGAAACCGCGGATACAGACAACACCGATATCACGCTCGACCTGGGCGGCAGCAATATCACCGCACCCGGCGACGGCCGCATACGGCAACCGTTTTCGACCACGGTGGCATTACGCAACCGCCTGCTGGTCGACTGACGCCAACCCGGATCCGCTGGAGAACAGACCATGAAGACCGCTAAATATTCTCGTTACAACAACGTCTATCGCCAGCACGGCGCGGCGTTGTTCATCAGCCTGATGTTCCTCATCATTCTGACCCTGATCGGCATCAGCGCGGCAAATGTAGGCATCATGCAGGAGCGCATGGCCGGTAACGTCCGCGAAACGAATATAGCGTTTCAGTCGGCCGAGGCCACGCTGCGCGAAGTCGAAGCCGAAGTGCGGGCGCTGGTCGAAGGCACCGGCGGCAGCGCGCTGGGTCCGGTTCCGACCTGGTCGGAGGCCTTGACCACGCTGGTCATCGATCGCTACAACTGCACGCTTTCCGACGCCGATCCAGGCGATCTGCCCTGGCAGACGGCACCGGATTCAGGTTATGACTTTGCAGTCTACAAGGCAACGGGCGGCATAGGCCCCGGCGGGCTGCCGTTCGGATCGGCATGCTCACCTCTGGTGGGCGCGGGCTTTGTGCCGACAACCGAGTTCGACAACGTCCACATCGTCGTCGCGCGGGCTCAAGGTCCGGCAGATGTCGGCGAAGAAATCGTACAGAGCATCTTCAGCTGGTAAACGAATCCAACAAGGCTTCCGAGACGGAAAATATCATGACCAACCTGTCGCAAAAATTTCAACTCGTCGTCGGCATCGCGCTGATCGGACTGCTGGCGGGCGCGCCGCCGAATGCGCGCGCGGCCGACCTGAACATCGCCGACAGCCCACTGTTCGTCGCCACCAATGTCGAACCGAACGTGATGTTCACGCTCGACGATTCGGGGTCGATGCAGTGGGAGATCATGCCGGACCCTGTTTTCTTTGCCTATCTCATGCCCCAGGCCAACAATCCATACGGCGGGGTCACATACGGCCGGAATATCCCTCGTTTCCGGGACAATTACAACCTCAATCTTCGAACGCGAAATCCGCAGATCAACGGCGTGTTTTATAACCCCGAATTCGATTACCAGCCCTGGAGCAATCCGGACGGCAGTCTGTTTCCGGTTGCAAACCCCGACAGCGCGTTGCGTAACCCAAGACGGCCGGGTAACGGGGCGCTAGACCTGGATTCGCTCAACACCTGGGGCAACTGGAGTGGGGGCGGACCGAACGACACCGGCAGCAACAATGAATTCTGGCCGATTACGTTTTACATGTACGACGGTTCCGGCGACATCAATTCTCCCAATAACTACACCAAGTACCAGATCCGGGAAGACCAGGCGTTCACTGCCACACCGGCAGATGCACCAATGGTGCCCCTCGCACAGTTCAACTGGCCTGGACCCACCACGCGCACGATCGAAGAAGAGAAACAGAACTTCGCCAACTGGTTCACTTATCACCGCTCGCGCGTACTTACTTCATGGGGTGCGATTGGGCGCGCCTTTACCCAGATGCCGGACCAGGCACGGGTGGGGTTTGCGGCTATCAACCAGGGCGGCAATAACGTCGATGGTGTATTCAGCAATCGCGCACTCATCTCGGGCGTACGACAATTCGATGCCGCTGGCCGAGGAACATTTTACAATCAGCTCTACGGCCGCGTGATAAACAACTTTGGGACACCCCTCCGCACTGCCGCAGAAGCGGTTGGCGAATATTTCGAACGCAGCGATGCGCGCGGGCCGTGGTCGACCACCCCGGGCGTGAATGGCGGCGATGATCTGGCCTGTCGCCAGAGCTTCCAGATCCTGATGTCCGACGGATTCTGGAATGGTGGCAACCCCGGCATCGGCAACTCGGACGGCACGGCAGGTCCGACGATCACCGGTCCCGATGTGGGCGCCGGCCCGCAGAGTTTTACCTATACCGCAGGCAATCCGTTCGCAGACGGCCGGTCGAACACATTGGCTGACGTTGCCATGCACTATTGGAAGCGCGACCTTCGAACCGATCTGGAAAATCGGGTTTCGACAACGGCGGAGGATCCGGCATTCTGGCAACACTTGACCAGTTTTGGCATTGGCCTTGGCGTTTCTGGCACGGTAGATCCAGTCGATGCTTTCAACGCAGTCGAAAATGGAACGCCGATTCCCTGGGGTAACCCTGGGACCAACCCGGGCAAGATTGATGATCTCCTTCATTTCGGCGTCAATGGTCGCGGTGGTTTCTTCTCCGCTGCCGATCCTGAAACCTTTGCCACGCAGCTCGGCGATCTGCTTCTGGAAATCGTCGCGCGGACCGCGGCGACGACCGGGCTCTCCGTTTCAACTACACGGCTGACACAGGATTCAGTGGCCTTTGCTGCGGAGTTCGACAGCGAAGACTGGTCGGGCGAGGTCAAGGCGATCGACGTGCTCAATGGTTCCACCGACTGGACAGCTTCGCCGGATCTGAATTCACGCGATCCCAACTTTCGTGATATCTACACCTCGGAAATGGACGGGAGCGGGGGCGTGGACTTCGATACCGGCTTGAGCGGCCCACACAAAAGCCTGATTGATAGCGACGTCTCGCGCGCGAATAAGATCATCCGCTATGTGCGCGGCGAGGACATCACCGGCTTTCGCGACCGTGACAACATCCTCGGCGACATCGTCAACAGCCGCCCGGTATTCGTCGGCCAAAGCAACGAAGGCTGGGCCAATCTTTCGGCCGGCCAGGGCGGTGGCAGCAGCTATTTCAGCTTTGTCGAGTCGAAGGAGTCGAAGACCGATGCCGTCTACCTTGGTGCCAACGACGGCATGCTGCACGCTTTCAATGCCGATAACGGCGATGAATTGTTCGGTTTCGTGCCGCGTGCCGTATTTTCGAAGCTTGGCGAGCTGACGAAGGATCCCTATGCCCATCAATTTTTCGTCGACGGCCAACAGGTCGTGCGCGATGCGCATGACGGCAGCTGGAAGCGTGTGCTGGTCGGCACACTCGGCGCGGGCGGACGTGGTGTTTATGCAATCGATGTCACGGACGCCAATAGCCCCGAAATTTTGTGGGAGATGAACTCGGACGATGACGACGATATCGGTTTCACATTCGGTGAGCCGATAATCACTCGGCTTGGCGACAATGATTGGGTGGCGATTTTCGGCAACGGCTACAACAGCGACGACAACGACGCAGTACTGTACGTTGTCGACCTGTTCAGCGGCAATTTACGAGACAAGATCGTGCTTGAAACGTCCAGTGACAGTAACGGACTTTCCGGCGTCGCTCCGCTGCTGGACCCGGAAACCCGGCTGTTCACTCGCCGGATTTACGCCGGTGACCTTCAGGGCACGATCTGGCGAGTCGACTTCGACGACAGCGGATCAGCCTCGGTGAAATACGGAAACGGGCTATTCACCGACCCGGACAACCGGCCGATCACCTCCGCGCCGGAATTGGCGCTGAGGGCCTCGGGCGGCGTATTCGTCTACTTCGGCACCGGCAAGCTGATCGAGCCCCAGGATCGGTTGACCAGCAGCCAGGAAATGGAACGGCTATACGCAATCATCGATCGCGAGGACGCGCTGAACAATCCTGACCTGGGCGAGCCGGAGATCAACAACCTCGGCGGCGGTGAACGCGAGATCATCGGCGACCAGGGCGACGACGGGTGGGTCATTGATCTGTCGCCGAATGCTTCACCAACCGGCGAGCGTGCACTGGCGCGGCCGGTTGTGGTTCTGGGACGCGTGGTGTTCACGACCTTCGAACCCGAGGATGATCCCTGCGCACCAGGCGGCGTTCAACGTCTCTATCTGGTCAATGCCTTCACTGGCGGCGGCGAGCTTCCATCCTGCCAAAATTGCGGTGTCGTCGAGATTGGAATCGGCGCTCCGATCGTCCCGCCGATCGTCATTGGTGAACCGCCGACCAACGATCCGACCGACGATTCTTCGAATCCGTTCGTTCCGCCCGACCCGGCCGATCTGCCTGACGGCACATCCGTCGGCGTCATCAGCGGCTGGTGCCGCCAGGTCATGACACTGAACCCGGCAACCGGACAGCCGCTGGCTATCGGCCCGATTTGCGACGGCCGGCAGGCATGGCGTCAGCGAACCTACAATTGATGTCAAAAAGGAAATCAATATGAAGCGCATCACCGAAGCAATGGTTGCGGTCACGCTTTTGATCGCTGTAAATCTGGCAGTCAGCCAGTCAGTCCCTCAAGAGGACTTGCTTGCCGGGCCACCCGAGCTGGTCGTGGTCGAAAAGGTTGACTCTACCCAGGGCCGGATCGTGATCAACGGGCAGGAGTTCGAACTATTCGACGGCGACCGTTCGCTCTTCGCTCTTCCACGCGAAGCCGATCAGCGCGAGGTTTCAATTGCCGAACTCCGTCCGGGGACAGAAGTGATGATAGTTACGGACGGCACCGAATCCGATAATGACCGATTAGCCAAAATCATCGCCATTTGGAGACCTCAATGAGGAGCAGACTGGCCAGCTTGATGAAACTGCGTCGCCGAGCAAGTGGATTCACCCTTATCGAACTGATGATCGCCATCGCAATCCTGGCCATCATCATGGGTATCGCGATTCCGAGCTACAACCAGTGGGTCCTCAAATCGGGGCGCGCCGACGCCAAAGCGGCACTGTTTGGCGCAGCGCAAACGCTGGAACGGTGCTTCACGCGCTTCAGCGCATACAACGATGGAAATTGCCCACTGTCAAACGGAGCGACCGAGATGTCGGAGAACGACAAGTACCAAGTAACGGTCGCAAGCGCTCCAACCACCTTTACACTCACGGCCGCGCCGCAAGGGAGCCAGGCCGACGATACCGAATGCACCAGCTTCACATTGACTCATACCGGCCAAAAGGGTGCTAACGGCGGCACTGCTGACGCTGATATCGAAAAATGCTGGTGATTTGACCGGTTTACCGTTTATGGTCGATCATGGATCTGGGCGATTTTTCGGTGTCATGAATGCGCAATGCGCGGCAGCCGTCCGTACGGTTTTCCGTCCCGTCCCAACTTCGAAATTTCCGCAAGTCGTTGAATCCGGCTAACGCTTGAGCTGGTAGAGTTTTGCGCGTAGGCTTGGTGCTCCACCCGGCGGCCGCGCTCAAACCATTTGAAAACCAACTCACCGAACAGCTCTGCCGACCTGCCCGATTTCTGCCAGCCGAGAGCGGTGTTTCTGCTGGTGCTGCTCGGACTGCTGCTTTCCTTTCTGCTCGCGCTCGCGGCACGACCCGGTTTTGATGCTTTCTGGAATGCGCTCGGCCTCACCGCACTGATGGTGGAAAGCATCGTGCTCGCGTCCTGTCTGTTGCTGTGCGCATGTCGCGGTTTCCTCATCCGCTTGCCGGCCGCCGCCGCGTTTGCCGCAATATTCCTGGTCATCCAGCTTCTCGTGATCGGATTCTCCTGGCTGGCCGCTCGATATTTTCTTCCTTATGGCGGCCTGGATTCAGAACTCGGAAGCGGCGGGTGGGTTTGGCGCAATCTGCTGATTTCGCTGATCGCGTCGCTGGTGTTCGTCCGCTACCTGGTCCTGCACCGCCAGTGGCGAATGCAGGTTCGCGCCGAGGCCGGGGCGAGACTCGAAGCCCTGCAGGCGCGTATCCGTCCGCATTTCCTGTTCAACACGCTCAACACGATCGCCAGCCTGGTCAGAAGCCACCCTGACGAGGCCGAACAGTCGGTGCTTGATCTGGCCGACCTGCTGCGTACCGGGCTGCGTACGAACGCCGAGCACACCCTGGGCGAAGAGCTGGAACTGGTGCGTGGCTATCTCAGGATCGAATCACAACGCCTGGGCGAGCGGCTTCGAATCGACTGGCGAGTCGATGACAGCCTGCCGATTGATCAGAATATCCCTGCGCTATTGGTGCAGCCGCTGGTTGAAAATGCGGTCGTGCACGGCATCGCAAGATTGCCGGAGGGCGGGCGCCTGGAAATAACGGCCGGGAGCCGGGGGAAAGGTGCCTGGTTCGTGCGCGTGGAAAACCCGTGGCCGGGGGCGGAAGAAAAGTCCGCGCCTTCCGCCGGTGGGCGCGGCAACCGGATGGCGCTGGACAACATTCGACAGCGGCTGGAACTTGCCTACGGCGACCAGGCGTCGCTGAAGATCGACAGCGCGGCCGACTCTTTCAGCGCCGAAATCCGGGTGCCGATCACAAGCATGCCGGTTGGAGACGGCGCGCCCACCCGAGCATGAAGAAATCGGGCGGACGCTGTGCCAATGAAAGATATTGCCTACATCCTGGCTTCCCCGCAGGCCGGCAACGAACAGCGCCCGCCGGCGGCGTAACAGCGACCTGCGGAAATCCTGGGGGCGGCGTCCTCGATGGATCCAGACCCGGACATCCCTTCGGATTACGCTGGTCTAATCCGACCGACGGCTGTCTTCTTCGATTGTCGGTTCAGGTTCTTCGTCGCTTTCTTCAGGGTACATTTCCAGCGCCGCCGGTGAGGTCGCGAACTGCGGTACGAAGTCGCCCTGTTCTTCAAGCGGTATCGGTGCGCTGACCGTCATCCGCCAGCAGGCGAAGAGCGCCGGGATCAGCGCGCTTGCGCCGATGTAGAACATAAAGGCCTGCGGCCCGAAGCGCTGCATCAGCAGACCGGCCAAGATCGGGCCGACGATGGCGCCGGCCGCCCACAACAGCTGCAGCGTGGAAGTCACTTCCAGTACGTAGGAGCGATCGAGGTGATCATTGGTATGCGCGGCGGCCAGCGAGTATATGCTGAAGGCGAACGAGCCGTAGACGAAACCGCCGACCATGATCCAGGCCGTGCCCTGCCCGAGGGCCACGGCCACGGCGGTGGCCACCGCACCCAGCGCGGCCAGGGCGCAGACCCAGGTGAGTACCTTGCGGCGATCGCGATAGTCGGATAGCCGGCCGACCGGCCACAGCATGACGATGCCGCCCAGGATTGTCAGACCCATGAAGGTCGCGACGCCGGCCTTGTCCAGGCCGATCACGCTGGCAAACACCGGCGCCAGGCCCCAGAAGGCGCCGCTGCCCACCCCGGCGAAGACGCAGCCGATCACGCCCAGCGGCGAGACCGAATACAACTTGCCGAGGCCCAGGCGGCCAGCCGCGACGATGGGCGGCTCCTCGACCCGGGTCATGGCCACCGGCACCAGGCCCAGCGACAGCAGCACCGAGGCCAGCGCGAACAGCTCCAGGTTCTCGGCGGCCCCGGCCATCAGCAGGACCTGCCCGAAGCCCAGCCCGATCAGGGTCGTGGTCATGTAGGCCGACAGGATGTGGCCGCGTTCTTCGTTGCCGGCGCGCTCGTTGAGCCACGACTCGATCGCAATGTACAGGCCCACGATGCAGATGCCCGAAAGCAGCCGGAGCACGAACCACAATCCGGGCGTGACGTAGAGCCCGTGAAGCAGCGTGGCGACCGAGGCCAGCGAGGCCAGCGTCGCGAAGACGCGAATGTGGCCGGCCTGGCGGATCAGCCGCGGAATGAGCAGGGTGCCTGCGACGAAGCCGGCAAAGTAGCCCGACATGATCAGGCCCAGCGCGGTGGGCGAAAAGCCCTCGAGCTGTCCGCGCACGCCGAGCAGCGTACCCAGCAATCCGGTGCCGGAAAGAATGACGACCACACCGAGCAGGAGCGTAAAGACCGAGGCGATGGCTTGCATGGGAACCTGGGCCGTAAGCGACAGGCTGTTAGATTATCATCGCCAAGGCGCGGCGCGCTACGAATCCGGCCCACCCCGAGCGTGGCGGGCGGGCCACTGACCTCGACACGGTGCCAGCCAGAAACGGGCCAGCAATGGAATTCAAGCTAACTGCAAGAATATTTTCCGGGCCGGCAGGGCCTTGGCTGAGGCTGATGCGCTTTGACCGTCCGATCGGCATCGCGCTGCTGCTCTGGCCCACCTGGTGGGGCCTGTTCATGGCAGGCAACGGCCGTCCCGGCTTGGCCAATCTGGTGATTTTTACGCTCGGCGTAGTGGTGATGCGTGCCGCCGGCTGCGTCATCAACGATTTCGCCGACCGCGAGCTGGATCCGCACGTGGCGCGCACCGAGTCGCGCCCGCTGGCCTCGGGCGAGCTTCGCCCGCCCCAGGCCCTGATGCTGTTCTTCGTGCTTCTCGCTGTGGCATTCGCGCTGGTCTTGCTGACCAATCCGTTGACGGTCATGATGGCGTTCTTCGGCGCCCTGCTGGCCGGCACTTATCCGTTCTTCAAGCGCTTCACGCATTTACCGCAGGTGGCGCTGGGCACGGCGTTCGCATGGGCGATTCCGATGGGCTTTGCCGCCGAGACCGGCAACGTGCCCGAACCGGCCTGGTGGCTGTTCGGCCTGAATATTCTCTGGGTGCTGATCTACGACACCGAGTACGCCATGGCCGACCGTGAGGATGATCTGAAGGTCGGGGTCCGGTCGACCGCCATTCTGTTCGGCCGCCTGGACGTACCGATAATCGCCGCCCTGATGGGCCTGCTGGTCGCCGGCCTGGTGCTGTTCGGGTTGCGCTTCCTGCCTCATCCGGCCTGGTTTGTCGGCGTGACGATCGCATTCGGGCTGCTGCAGCACCAGCTCTGGCGGATCCGCAACCGCGAGCCGGAGGCCTGCTTCAAGGCTTTCCTGAGCAACCACTGGGTCGGCTTCACGCTGTTCGCCGGGATGCTGGCAGCGCTATGGATACGGTAGGAACTTGCCGCGGACGTGGATTCGGGCGGGGGCATGCTGGATCCACTGATTAACTTTTAATCACTATGATTCAAATTGATTTAAAATCCTGGTGTTCCCATCTGATCGAGCGAGGAGACCGATAATGCCTAAAACCGAAACACGGGTAATGACAGCACACGTTTCCGTGTCGCTGGCCGAGAAAGTCGACCAGGCGGCCGAGCGGCTTGAACGCTCGCGCGGCTGGATTGTTAAACAGGCGCTCTCGGCCTGGATCGCGCAGGAGGAAGAACGGGACCGTTTGACACTCGAAGCGCTGGCTGACGTGGACGCCGGGCGTGTCATCGACCATCAGGCCGTTCAAGCCTGGGCCGACAGTTTAGGCTCGGAGGAGCCCATGCCGCGGCCTCGATGATGGACCTGCAGTGGACCGAAAGGGCGGTCTCGGACCTGGCACGGCTGTACGAATTTCTCGCCTCGGCGAACAAACCGGCAGCCGAACAAACCGTTCGGACGTTGAGTCGGGCACCGACGGCGCTACTGACAAACCCGCGTGTCGGAGAGCAACTTTTTCAGTTCGAGCCTCGGGAAGTCCGGCGCATTCTGGTCGCGCGCTACGAGATGCGCTATGAGATCGCGAACGAAACGATTTACGTACTGAGACTCTGGCATACGCGCGAAGAGCGATAGGGGCCGCATAATCTGCAGCTTTCCAACTGAAACGCGCGCCACACAGGGCTATTCAAAGGATCCCCAGGCATTCCGCAGGCCGCGAATGTGATACCTTGAGCACTCCATACGGCAGCGTATGGAAAGACCTCAACGCGAGACAAAGACATGCCTTTTTACAAAGCCCCGCTGGAAGACTTCAAATTCCTCTATCACGAATTCCTGGACCTGGACGAGTGCCGCGCGCTACCGTCGATGGCCGAGGCGACGCCGGACGTGATCGACGCCGTGCTCGAGGAAGCGGCGCGAATCAGTGAAGAGGTCTTGCTGCCGTTGAACGAGGTCGGCGACCGCGAAGGCTGCACGTTCGACGACGGCAAGGTGACCACCCCGGCCGGCTTCAATGACGCCTACAGGACCTATACCGAGGGCGGCTGGCCGGCGCTGACCACAGACCCGGAATACGGCGGCCAGGGCCTGCCGAGCTTCGTCGGGCTGGGGCTTTCGGAAATGATCAACTCGGCCAATCCATCATTTGCCGCCTATCCGGGGCTCACCCACGGCGCCTACGAGGTGATTCACCACCACGGCACCGACGCGCAGAAGCAGACCTTCCTGCCGCCCATGATCGAGGGCCGCTGGACCGGCACCATGAACCTGACCGAATCCCACTGCGGCACCGATCTGGGCATGATCCGCACGCGCGCCGAAAAACGCGATGACGGTCGCTACAACATCTCGGGGACCAAGATCTGGATTTCGGCCGGCGAACACGACATGGCCGAAAATATCATTCACCTGGTACTGGCACGCACGCCCGACGCCCCGGCCGGCACGCGCGGCATCAGCCTGTTCATCGTGCCGAAGTTCCTGATCAACGAGGACGGCTCACCGGGCGAGCGCAACGGCGTACGCTGCGGCGGCATCGATCACAAGATGGGCATGCAGGCCTCGGCCACCTGCGAGATGATCTACGAAGATGCCGTCGGCGAACTGGTGGCCGAAGAAAACCGCGGGCTGGCGGCCATGTTCACGATGATGAACGCCGCACGCCTGGTCACCGGACTTCAAGGCCTGGGCATGGCGGCGATTGCCCAGCAGAACGCCGCCGCCTATGCGCTGGAACGCCTCCAGGGCCGCTCGCTGGGCGGCGCGCGCTATCCGGACAAGCCGGCCGATCCGATCATCGTCCATCCGGACGTGCGCCGGATGCTGCTGATCGGCAAGGCCTCGGTGGAAGGCGCGCGCGCGCTGGGGCTTTACACCGGCGTACAGCTCGAGCTGGAGCAGCATCACCCGGACGCGGAAGTCCGCGAACGTGCCGGGCACTGGGTGGCGCTGATGACGCCGATCATCAAGGCCTATTTCACCGATCTCGGTTCGGAAGTCGCCAACCTCGGCATGCAGGTCCACGGCGGCGCCGGCTATATTGTCGACACCGGCGTGGAGCAGTTCGTGCGCGATGTGCGCATCACCCAGATCTACGAGGGCACGAATGGTGTGCAGGCGCTCGACCTGGTCGGGCGTAAGCTGGTCGCCAACTCCGGCGAGACGCTGAAGTCATTCTTCACCCATGCCGAGAAGCTGGTCGCCGAAACCCCCGAACCCGAGCTGGCCGAGTTCGTCAAGCCGCTGAGCGAAGCGCTGGGCAGGCTGCAGCATGTCACCGGCTGGATTTATCAGCAAATGGCCGGAGATCCCATGGAAGCCGGTGCCGCGTCCAGCGACTATCTCCGGATGTTCGCGCTGACCGCGATGGCCTTCGTCTGGACCCGGCAGGCCGCCGTGGCCCAGCGCAAGCTGGCGGCCGGCGAAGGCCGCGCCAGCTTCTATCAGGCCAAGCTCGACACCGCGCGCTTTTTCATGACGAGAATGCTGCCCGAAACGCTGGGCCTGGACGCCAAGATTCGCGCCGGCGCCGCGCCCATAATGGCCCCGGACGACGACATGGGTTAACTGGTTGACCACATTGCTCGTCGCCCCGGACTTGATCCGGGGCCCCGTGGCTTCTCCGGACACGACAAGACGCTGGGTCCCGGGTCAAGCCCGGGACGACGGAAAGTCGGAATCACGGATCAAGCAAGCCACCAGCCAGCCAGCCAACCAACCAACGAAAGAACGAATTAACGAAATAACGAAATAACGAAATATCCCGCTTCAATCACCCCACGGCGCGGGCGGCGGCTCCACCGGTTCGGTCAGATCGAACTCGGCCCGAAAATGCCGGCCCGGACGCACAAGCTCGTAGGCGAACATATCGCCGGCATGCACTTCCATGCTCCAGAAATTCGCGGTCGACGCTTCCAGGCCGTTGGCCAGGAACAGCGCCTTCGAATAGTCGTCGACCGGAAACGTCTGGCGGGTGGCACGTCCCGGGTCGGTGGTATGGCCGCCGTACCAGGTCACGGCGTCCTCGCTGCCGTCTTCATGGCGGTGATCGTGCTTGAGCCGAAAGCCGGCGTCGGTGCGCGTGATCACCCAGGTACGCGACCGATTCTCGCCGACGTGCAGCGGAATCCG
>Ga0209931_1001105_pt1 | contig 15268 bp, 6 predicted proteins | sample SalPonR1_B_D1_MG_FD_185697 | JGI IMG/M metagenome (GOLD analysis project Ga0209931, IMG submission 185697) | Salt pond soil microbial communities from South San Francisco under conditions of wetland restoration - Salt Pond MetaG R1_B_D1_MG... ...
GAGGTTGAGATTGAGGTTGAGGTTGAGGTTGAGATTGAGGTTGAGGTTGAGGTTGAGGTTGAGATTGAGGTTGAGGTTGAGGTTGAGGTTGAGATTGAGGTTAAGGTTGAGGTTGAGGTTGAGGTTGAGGTTAAGATTGAGATTAAGGTTAAGGAAGATTATTGCTGTGAAGAATCAAATAGTAGAAAGCGAATATTTCTACCGCCCCGGCGGCATCAAGATTTGCGCCTTAGCGCCTTAGCGCCTTCGCGTGAAAATCGTTAAAAGTCGAAAGTCAGAGATCAGAGGTCAAAGTACCGATTGCGCTCCTTCGGAGCTTTGTCGGTCAAAGAAGGTTGGAAGTCCGAGGTCAGTGGCCATAGGTATTATTTGTGCCCTAACATCATGGCATCATCAATATTTACGTCTTCGCGTGAGGGATAGCAGCGGCAGGCAGCGCCTTCTGGCGGTGAGCAGCCGTGAGGCGAGGAAGTGACCATCGGAAACTCTACGCAGCCCTACGGATGCCAACGCCAGAAGAGCTGACTACGAGCGGATAGCCCGACCCCGTCCTGAGCCTATCTCTGATAGGTTGAACTCAGGGCGGGGGCACGCCCTACCCTTCTAACAAGCCTTAAATAATATAGTAGCTAATTCATCCGACGGTTAGATCATTCAGTGTAAATCGATCCAGAGCTGAGGACCTATGCATTAAAATAATTAGCAATTCCCCCAGCGTATCTTTTTGGGATAGGGTAAATCACTATTCTAACAGCTTTATCAACTATTTTTCTCTTCGTTTTACTCCCTTTCTGCAGTAATAAAACGCTTTTATTCACTCTAACTTTCTATAAATCAAACATTTCACCCATAAGGGTGATGACTAATGATTGGAATTGAGTCAAATTTGAAGTACTCAACACCTCATTATTATGATGCGAACATTAGGCTTTATTTTTATCAGCATTTTCATCGGCACCCCGCTCATAGCCCAATGGCAGGTAGATGGTCAGGTCATTAGTGCATTGGGCTTAGCAGCGGATCGGAGAAATATAAACGTAAATTCTACTCTAGGTGAAGCTATAATATACAGCAAGACAGGTGGAGATGTAAAAGTATTACAGGGGTTTCAGCGTAATCGCAATGCGTTGCTAACAAGGGTATTTCAACCGGTAGATCCCTCCTTTGAAATACTTGCATACCCAAACCCTTGCGATCATGAATTCAGAATTATATCCTCAATAGGCTATAAAAGCCTCAACTGCTACAGTATGGATGGCCGACTCATAGCCCACTGGCCTGTAGTTCAGGACAGGTACTCTACCTCTCATTTACCAAAAGGCATGTACATATTGAGGGCTCAAATACAATATCGGGAAATCGCAATCCAAACTCTAATCATTCAATAAGTGAATCCATATGAAGGCTAATTCTACACCCAATTACGCACAGTTAATACTGCTGTTTTTCTTTTCCATAGGAATCTTCGCTCAATCTCCTGATAAAATCAATTATCAGGTAGCTATTAAAAATGAGCAAGGACTTCCTTTATCTAATCAAATGGTAACGGTAAATGTGCAAATCGAAACTGACGGGGGCGTCTTTACCCAATCGCAGGAGGTAAATACTGATGATTTTGGAATTGCCAATATGCAAATTGGTGGAGAAGATCTCAAAGCAATTGACTGGTCGGAAGGAAATGCCCGAATGAGTGTTTCTATCGCTTCAGGATCAAATTCCATATCATTAGGAACGCAAGAGTTGGCAACAGTTCCATATGCATTATACGCAGAGACCTCAGGCAGTTCGATACCCGGCCCGGCTCCAATGCATGAGTGGGACGGCACGCGTTTGAGATTTGAACGCCCGGATGGTACATTTGGCGATTGGGTGAATCTGAAGGGAGAACAAGGCAATAGTGTGCAAGTCGTAGGTGCAGTTGATACGGCTAATGATCTCCCAACAAATTATACCGGAAGCGTCGGAGATATGCTATTAGACTTATCTACGGGGGATGGATATATCTGGACCGGATCTGAATGGGCAAATGTAGGCCGTGTCCAGGGTCCTGAGGGTCCACAGGGGCCTAGAGGATTTACCGGAGATACAGGGCCAAGACCTGATCATGAGTGGAATGGTACTTCCGTACGATTCCAGCTACCCGATGGTAACTGGGGACCTTTTATAGACTTGCTTGGACCTAAGGGCGACAAAGGAGATGTGGGAGAAACGGGCCCGGCTCCTGAGCACCAATGGAATATGACCGCCTTGCGGTTCAGAAATCCGGACGGCAGCTGGGGAAATTATACCAATTTAGTGGGGGCAGAAGGTGCGGAAGGACCAAGGGGCCCTCAGGGAATACAAGGTCCTCAAGGTGAAAGAGGACCTCAAGGTCTGCCAGGCCCTGCCGGGCCTGAGGGACCAGAGGGGCCAGAAGGGCCAGAGGGACCAGCTGGTAACTATACTGCCGGTCCAGGAATAATCATCACCGGTTCTGACGTTATCGGGAATACGGGAGATACTAATCCATCGGATGATTTAACACAATCAACCAATTTCAGTGGAGAGGTGGAAGGAACGTATGATAATCTAGAGCTTAAACAGATTTTAGGGCAGGATATTCTTGCCGGAACGCCCGGCAATAGTGAAATTTTGGTTTCGGTGGCTGATCGGTGGCAGTTAATTAATCTAGAAGATTTGTTTCCGACAATTTATGCCGGTGGCGTCAACCCTTCAGGATCCGTTAATTTCAACTCCACAGGTAATTTACAAATCACTGTAACCAATTCTGATATCACGGTTTCAGAACCCGGTGTGAGTTTCGGACCGGGGAATTGCAGTGCAATTGCCACCGGAAGAAATGGAAATACAAAAATACTTTATGCTCAGTTTCAAAATGGAGATGTAGTATTTAAGGCAAACGACAATGAAGCTGTGCATCCTTTCAATTTTGTCATTATCTATCAAGATTAATGAAAGTAGTAATCAGCATACTATTTATAATGTTTTGCTTTGTTCAGCTAAGTGCGCAAAATGTTACGGCCTTTGGTCAAAGACAGAATTATGGTGTGAGCGGTCGTTTAAGTGCTGGGGTGGATTATTACCAGCACTATGGAGAAGGACGTGATCGCCTCCCTCCTTTTGGATATCGGCTTACAGGGGCGCTCAATATCAAATTGGGTGCGGTTCAGGTACCTATTTCTCTCTCCATTAATCAGTTGGGGAATAATATTTCAAGCCCATTCAACTTATACGGGGCTAGTCCCTATTGGAAGTGGGTCAAATTACATCTCGGACATCGGAGTTTGAATTTCTCCCCTTTTGTGTATTCGGGAAGGGCTTTTCAGGGTGTTGGTGTAGAGTTAACACCGGGCAAATTTTCATTTACCGCTTTCCATGGCCGCATGGAAAACTTGTATGCCATAAGAGATACTTTAGCTGCTGGTGCATTTGTGCTGCCCTCCTATGATAGGTGGATCACAGGGGCAAAAATTGGCTTTGGTGACAGAAATAACCGAGTTGAACTCATGACGGTTCGCATCAAAGATGAGGGTATAGAAGACAGCTTGTTCGTTGATAGGGATCCCGTCGAGAACTGGGTATTGGGTCTAAATGGAAATTTTCGATTGTGGAAAAAATTCTTTCTAGAAGGGAAGTTGGCTACCAGTATTTTCACGTCTAACCAATTGGCTTCGAAGCCTGGCGAATTTTCGAATTTAGAACAGAGTATAGAAGACGCTATTACGATCAATATCAGTTCTCGACTTAGTTGGGCAGGTGAGGTTTTTGCTGGCTATGCATTTAAAGGACGCAAACTTGGAGTGTCTTACAGAAGGGTGGCACCATATTATTACTCATTGGGCACCAATTTTATTCAAAACGATATTCAAAATCTCACTCTAACTTTTGGATGGCCTTTTCTGAATCGACGTCTCAGAATCAGGGGGTCCGCCGGAGTACAATCAGACAATTTAAGCAATCAAAAATCTTACACCAGTCAGAGAATTATTGGTTCTGTGACAGCGTCCTATTTTCCGGGTGAAAACTTTAACCTAGTCCTCAGATATTCTAATTATCAACATGAAAGTCAGGCAGGTTTGGTGCAAGTCAATGATACGTTTCGTATTCTGACGATTACCCATAATGCCTACCTGGCAAGTCGCATAGGAGTATGGTCTACAGAAGATCATAAATTAAATATAAGCGTTAATGCATTTCGAAACCAGGTTGTAGACGAAGCAGCGATCGGTGATCGAAATGCAAATTTCACCGGCTGGGGCGGGAGCGTTCAGCTCCGATATCAATATAACCCGTGGTCCCTTCTCATGGGGCCCACCTTCAATATCAACAGATATCAATTTACAGAATTTACAGAAGGCAGGGTTGGAACAGGCTTTATTGTACAAAAAAGTTTCTGGGACCAAAAGTTGCGTTTATCAACGCATTACCAAATCAATCAAAATCAATATCAAAGTTTTAGCAATGGATGGTTGCAAAGTTTATCCGGCAGGTTGCAATGTAAAGTGACCAAAAGCCACAGCTTATCGGCACGTATATTCTATATCGATCAACAGATATTGACCGCTGACTCCTTCCGGGAAATGCGGTTAAGCATAAACTATAATTATGTATTGGGTTAAAAAAATACTGGTATATATTTTCCTTTGTTTTGCCCTTTCGGGGAATACTCAGAATCCATTGGATATTCAGATTGAGATTTTCGAGCCCTACCCTGTTGAGTTGGAATACTATCTCGAAAATGCGAACAACTTGTTTATTACGGTTTCCAATCTCACCGGAATCGACCAGGAAGTCTTTTACCATGTGCGCCTGGTAGGAGACAACGGGATCGATATTCAGACATTACCAACGGTCAGGCCCCTTGAAGCCGTTCGGATACCGGCCTTCAGGACCTTATTCTACTCCGGCAATGAACTAGAGCGGGATTTCCCCTTTCAATATCCTGAGGATATCGATCTCAGTGGGTTAAGCCCTGAGCAACTGGATTATATCTCCTTTAACCGAGCCTTACCTGAAGGCAATTATCAGCTCTGCGTGACTGCTTTGGACTGGAATACGCAGACGCCTCTAACCTTTCAATGCAGCCCTTCTTTCTATGTGAGCTATGGAGATGTACCTTTTGTATATATGCCATATGATGGAGAAGAAGTCTTTGTTTCCGAAACAAATCACATCACAATTGGGTGGGAGCCCCCGTTTACTTTAGCCCCTCCGGCCGGCACCTTTCAGTATAATCTAAAAATGATTGACATTACCGATGAGCCGATTCAGGATATTGAGCTACTGCTGAATAATCCGGGGGTGTTTCCCGTATTAGACGCAGAGGGCCTCATGACTGAAATATATAACTATGATTTTCCACCGGAGATTGAATTGATTGAAGGACACCAGTATGCCTTGCGCGTGCAGGCTGAGGATGTGAGTGGGAATTACCCCCTTACTAACAATGGATTCAGCGAGATCTCCACCTTTTGGTATGGTCAGAATCCGGAAAATGCAGAGGAACCTGAAGGGTCCTCTGAAAATGCTTCTGACTGCTACCAAAACTGCTATTATGAAGACCAGATCTCTGAAAATCCGACCTCAAATACGGAAGAGTTTGATGAATTTCAGGTAGGGCAGTTTACGGTTGAGCAGATACAATGGACCCAAACCAGCGGGTCGGCGGCTTCCGGTAGTGGAGAAATTGCCATTCCTTTTCTAAATGACGTACGCGTAAAAGTAAACTTTTCGAATGTATCGATCAATAGCTCCGGCCGGATGTACAATGGTGTCGTTGAGGCGGACGTAGACCAGGTCTATGACCCGGCGCGAATAGATACCGATCTCGCACAAGAGATGAATAACTTCATTCGCAATGGCCGGGTGGTCAATGCTCTGGCCGGAGGAGCTGCTATGGGCATGCCCCTAGGGTTAGTGCAGAATGTAGCGGGTTATAATTTTATGCTGGGCTTTACCCAGATGAGCTTTTTTCCCGAACAGGCAGTCTGCCAGTTGATGCATCATTTGCAGATTCCTCAGATGGGCGAAGAAGTTTTCATTACCATGGCCGGTACGGATATATGTTTGATCCCTGCCGGCTTTGGAGGAGAATACACCTTACATCCGGCATTGGATGTGCCGGTGCCTTTTGGAGGAGATCTTGAATTGGTGTTCAAGGGAAGTGCGGCTTCGGACCTGGAACAGGTGCAAGATGAAGCTTGTCATCTGGAAATGGATTGCAACGGCTTGAAAAAGCTGGCCGTAAGAGGCGAGGTTTTATTTCCCGAAGAGAGCTTTAAAGCTTTAGACGATTCCGAAGATCCTGTGAAGGGTACTTTCTCTGTGGAGATTGATCGGGCAGTTGGGGCCAGTGAAAATATTTATGCTCAATTTGGTGAAGAAGGCATACCTGAAGAGTCTGGCTTCCACTTTATGGCTCAAGTCAGTGTGGACGATTTTGAGTTATCCGCATTACCGGAATGGGGTTTTGCGCTCGAAAATGCCTGGTTGGATTGTTCTGATTTTGAGAATCCTCCCTCTATTCAATGGCCGGAAAGTTACGATGACCCGAACATCAGCTGGGACGAGGATGAACAAGATATGGTCATGCAACCCACCTGGCAAGGGATATACATTCAGGATATCGAATTAACGACTCCGAAGGTCTTTTTTGAGGGAGGCAGTCCGGCGAAGGTTTCCGGCAATCATATGATTATTGATCCCCTTCTGAGCTTTTCTCTTGCTGTGGAAGATATCTTTACGACCGACCAAGGTTCTTTGGACAATTGGTCCTTATCCATGGACAGTCTGTTTATTTCATTTGTCCAAAATCGACTGGAAAGCGGCGGTTTCAGCGGTGAACTGGGTGTGCCTATTACTGCTGAAGGGCAGTATTTCAGATACACCGCGCTCATTCAGGACAGCGATCGAGAAAATACTTCTTTGGATGCACCAGAATATGTTTTTTCCGTAAAGCCTTCCGACGCTATCGATTTTCCATTTATGATGGGTAAAGTAAGCTTGAGCGAGAATTCGTATATTCTGGCCAACTTATCCCCTTCTGATGAAAGCCAAAACTATCTGGAACTGCATGCTGAAGGAGGAGTCGGTATCAATTCAGAGCTTTTTGAGACAAAAGATGGGGTAGAAAGTGTTCCTTTGGCCATTCCATTGGCAGATTTTAGATGTACTTATCATTCCCGGCAGGGTTTTACAGAAAGTCACTTCGGTTTTGCAGGCCTTGAGGCAGTCCAATCCGATGATGGAGGACAGATTGAATATGATCATGACTTTGGCATGCAATTCAGTGAAGAAAGTTTTGCCGGATTTCCGTTGAACATTGAATCAGCCTCCCTGCAATCCATTTCAGGCAGTGAAGTAGTCTTTAATCTGACCCCGAGGGTTTCAGTGGCCGGTGGAGAGAATGGAATAGCCGGAAGTGTAGGATTGGATTTTAACTCAAGCTTTGAGACGGTTAATGGCCAACAAAAATTAAGGCTTCAAAGCGTATCTGTTTCCAATTTGTCCATTTACAGTGATGTTTATGGGTTATTATTAGATGGCGAAGTTGAATTTTATAATGATATTGGTGCGGATAAGGTAGGAAACAGTGGAGCCAGAGGGAATTTGCAAGTGATGTTGCCATTAGGTTTAGGTGTGCAACTGGCGGCTGAATTTGGGACTCAGGTTACAGATCCGGATGCTGCCTTCGGCACAGAAGATCATTTCAATTATTGGTTTGTAGATGGTATGGTTTACTTCGGCTATGCTGGTGTGCCCATTGCTCCGGGTGTGGGGATCTATGGTTTAGGTGGAGGTGTATTTGTGAATATGACCAAAGGGGGTAGTGGCGCTATGGACCAAAACGACGTTAATGCCACCCTGGATCAGGTCAATAGCCTAGAAGAAACTAAAGGTGAAAACAATACCGTTCATCGCACTAAGGGCATTCCCACCCCTTCGTTTGGCAATTATGGTTTGAAGCTGGCCACCACTTTTGCTACACATCCCACACCACAGACGCTCAATATGGACGTCTCAGTATACGGTGAGTTCAGTGAACAATTGGGGATCAACTTGCTGTCGATCAATGGTGATGCTTTTGTCATGACGGACCTTAGCATGCGAAATAAGGCAAATATTTGGGCCGCTGCTGGTCTGCAATGGGAAAAAACGGTGGATGGACAGGTTTTTGACGGGATACTGGATGTGTATGTCAACACGCCAACTATGTATGGGAATCCTGACCTGAATAATAAGATGATTGGAGCCCATTTTCATGCCGAACAAGGAGGGTCTAATCTGTGGTGGTTCCATGCCGGACAACCGGACCAGAGAGGAGAGTTGAATATTGAGTTTCCATTTATGGGAGCTATTGAAGCCAGCGGTTACTTAATGACTGGACACAATCTGCCGACAGAACTACCCATTCCTCAGAAGGTTGCTTTCTTGATGGATAATGCTAAAACCGGATCCGGGGATAACCAATTATCGGATTCCGAAGCGGTGCCGGCCAATGGATTGAAGCGTACGGAAGGTTCAGAAATGCTGGCCAATATGGGTACCGGAATTGCCCTGGGGGCAGAACTTGAGGTTACCGTAGGTTTTGATGCGTTCATTTATGCGACTATGAGTGCCTTTTTAGGGTTTGATTTCAATTTAACTCAGGATGAGGCCCGTACCTGTTACATACCGGGTTCGGGAGAAATTGCACCCGGCATCAATGATTGGTATGCCCGGGGTCAGGTGTATGCAGGTCTGGAAGGGCAGATTGGCCTTCAGTTCAGATTTGCAGGAAAAGATTACAATCTGAATTTATTCTATATGGCAGCGGCCATGTTACTCCAGGGTGGCGGTCCTAATCCCGAGTGGATCGAGGGTCGGGCTGGCATTACTTACAGTGTTTTAAATGGTCTGGTAGATGGGACCGAAAGGTTTGACATTGCCATTGGGGATCGCTGTGTGCCGGATTTTGAAGACCCCTTCGCCGGACTGGAACTCATTTATGATCATTATCCTTTGGATGGTGCAGAAGAGGTCAGTGTCTGGGTGGATCCCAGTGTAACTTTTCTACTTCCGGTCAATGAAGAAATTATTTTACCTGTATTAGATGAAAAGGGAAAAACAAAAGATATGACGATTGAGTTGGCACTTGATCGATTTGTGACTCAAAAAACTGAGAATGGTTCTTCTCAAACGGTAGATGCGGAAGTTGAATGGAGCAATGACCATAAAAATGCTTTTTTGGAATTTGATCAAGTGTTAAGCCCATTGTCTGAATATGAAGCGGATGTTCGACTTGTTGCCTATGAAATAAAGGCAAATGGAGACCGAACACGAATGAAGGATGAAAACGATCAAAATTGGAAAGAAGAAGTGAAATTTCAATTTTCTACCGGTGAAGTGCCTTATCCTATACCCGATGAAGAAGTAGTGCGCACGGTTCCGATCCGAAAGCAGCGATTCTTTTTGCAAGACGATAACCCATTGGGCATCGGACAAATTGTATTTAGCGGAAACGTGAAAGATGAGGATCCGGATATAGGATATTTCCCTGAAGACAATGACAATTACACCTACAACTACTTCGCCCGATTGCAAGATATGCATGGCAATCAACCGGTCATCATTGATTTGAATAATTACAAAGACAATAGCAGCATTGATGATTTGGTCGTGAGTCTTCCGAATCTAGAGCCTCAAACCATCTACTCCTTTGAAATTGTGAGAGAGACGGACAAGCAGTTCGGTAATCGCAATAAAATTATCAATCGGATTATTACAGAAAAATTCGAAAATCAACTTCTGGATGTAGGTTCTACTAGAAATATCAATGTGAGCACAAATGCTTCAAGACCTGGAAATCCTCAATATGAAAATGAGGATATCATTTACCAATTCTATTTCCGAACCAGCAAGTTCAATACACTTCAAGCCAAGCTTTCGAGCATGTCCATTGAGGTTGAGGAGATAAACTCCAATGATCCGGCAGACTTCTATCCTAAAGTTAATTTCTTTGGAGAGGAAGGCTTTGATGTATTTGATATCAGAGGCGAATTTGATGGCAGCGGGAATTTAGTCGTGGCACCCAGGGTCAATCTTTTTGCCGAAGAGCATTCTAATCACAGCTCCAATTCAGGCATTCAATCTTATTTTTCATTTATTCGTCAGGAATGGGAAGCTTTTGATAATGCAAGTGAATCCTTACGCAACAATGCACATACCTTGAGTTACGACTTGTCTTTTCAGTATGCAGGAGTGGCTCAGCAAAGTACGGAAACGCTTTTGAATCAAACCGTCAGTGATTATTTACTAGATTACGATTTTGAAATTAATTATGATCAGCCACAAATCACCTTTGCTTTAAATCAGTATGCTAGCGGATATAGAGGTCCCTTGACAGAAGAGCAAATTGAAAAAAAATGGAATATTGAAGGCATAGAAAATTCAAATCCCATCGAAAGAATAGTATTCCAATCCGGTAATCCTATAAGAGAAGATTTGGGTCAGGAAGCACCAGCTGAAGATCTTGTTCGACTGAGTATTGACCATCAATTATGTAATGCGGCAAGTGGTGACGCCGGCCAATTATGGCAATGGATTTATTACATTAACTCCGCAAGAGTAACCTTGACGCCGGATGCAGTAGTTTACGGGATCAGGCATCGAAATGCGGTTTCTATAAGTGTCAACAAATGGAGCGCCTACTTGAATGATGAATATTCGGACTTAATGGATGAAATGAGTGAAAGGACCATTAGGGATGAGTATTATTGGGAGGCTTTCCCTGGTACGTACCATATCAAAATACAAGGCAATAATCTGTTTGATGTCGGCCAGATCACAGGCTACAAAAAAGCATTCACATTTGAAGTAAATCCATGAATCGCATACTGATCATATCAGCCCTTATCCTTTGTTCCGGCCTTTTGTTAGGGCAGAATGAGGCATTTCCTCTAATTGTGAAGAAGAAAAGTGACCAAGTAGTGTTGCGTTGGGCACCTTCCGATGAAGCCTATTGGCTCCAATTACAAAGAGCGCAAATTTGGATAGAAAGAACAGATATTAATCCCGGGACGGAGCGAATTGTCAATGCTCAACGAGCGGTTTCTGATACCTTTCAGATCTGGTCTGAAAGTGCCTTTGGGCCAAAAGACGATTGGGGTGGTGAAGAAGAATGGATAGCTCTTGCAGGATATTTAATGTATGCCCCTTATGAAAGTTTAAAGGATTCGACTTCCTCAGGGTGGACTAGCCTACTAACGAGAAAAGAAGAGTTAAGTGACCGATATTCCATTGCGCTAGTGGCTGCAGACAGGTCTGCTCAAGCGGCTCGAGCTATGGGGATGAGATGGACGGATGTTGAGCCTAACTTTGATGTGTTGCAAGTCTACACGCTTTACGTCCAGTTAGATTCTAATATCTATCACTCTGTCATACCCGTAAAGCCGGGTCTGGAGATCCCATTCAGACCTGAAATAGAGAAAACCAATGAGCAAGAAGATTTTGTCGTCTTATCATGGGACAGAAAATCGCATAGCAGGCATTTTTCTTCCTACTGGATAGAAAAATCCAAGGATCAAAAACAATGGCAACGCATCAATAGTCAGCCATATATCCATGCGAAACAAGAAGGCCAAAACCTGTCCGAGGGAGAGATTACTTTTATAGATTCAGCGTCTATAGGCGATCCCTATTACTACCGAATTATTGGTTTGGATGCTTTTGGAGAGGCCTCCGAGCCCAGTGAGGTAGTCCGCTTAAGTGGTAGAGACCGTACGCCACCCGCTTCTCCTCAAAAGCTCAATGCAGCTATGCCCAATGAAAGTGAGATGGTGATATCATGGGAAGCTTTGGATTACGAGCCGGGGGTGCAATACGCTGTTCGAAAAAGCAATCGGTCGGATGGTATCTACCGACAAGTATCACCCTGGTTGACGGCATCCACCTTGAATTGGACGGATACTACCCCATCCTTAGTATTATCTAATTACTATCAAGTCTGCATTCAGGATACAGCTGAAAATATCAGTTGCTCCCGAACGGTTTATGGCATTATTCAGGACACCTTTCCCCCATCAGCACCAGAAGGGCTGGAAGCTTCGGTCGACACTACCGGCGTGGTAAGCCTTCGCTGGGCATTGGGACCGGAAGAAGACCTGAAAGGCTACCATGTATATTTTGCAAATGGCTATGATCGGGTATTTAGTATTTTGACAGGGACGGCCGTCCTTGATACCCAGTATATAGATACTATAGATCTCAATAGTCTTACCAGACAGGTTTTCTATCGGGTGGTGGCAGAAGATATCCGATCGAATCGATCTGAATTTTCAAGCATTGTTGCTGTGGAAAGACCGGACACGATTCCACCATCAGCCCCAGTATTTAAAGGCTATGAAATACAGGAGGAGTCTATTATTTTACAATGGGCAAACAGCAGTAGTGCAGATGCTACAAAACAACTTTTGTTGAGAAAAGAAAGTCGCGAGAATGAATTCACACTACTTGATAGTTTAGCGCCTTCCATTACCTACTATACTGATCAAAAAGTGATGTCCGGTAAAAGATATGTCTATCGACTGATAACGGTAGATCAGGGAGATTGGAGGACTCCCTCTCCTATGGATCTTCACGTATCCTCGAAAGCTAAAAAATCTTCATTGTCAATTTCGGCGCAGGAGCAAGACGGTATGTATTCTATTCAAATGCAAGTCCCGCAAGACCTAAACAAGGAAGACAGAGTGAAGCTCTATCGAGCAGTGGATACTCAGCCCTTTATAGGTTGGAAGACACTTCTTCCGGAGGAGAGAATACAAAGCTTGAAAATTGAAAAACCTACAAGGATCAAAGCCCTGATTTTTCATGCCAATGGAAACAAGTCTACCTGGAGCAACACACTTGAATTAAATCCTGAATAATGAGACAATACTATCTATTGGGACTGAGTTTGGTTTTACTTTTTGCCTGCACCACCGAAGAATATAGTCCTGACCAACCAAGATTATCTCAAAGAGGATTAGAAATCAGAACCCAGGAAGCTGCATTAACCGATGAAGCAATCACCTCTGATCAATGGGAGACCTTCTTATTATCTGCAGGTGAGAACCAGTGGGTGATTGCAGATGCTTTTCCTAAAGCGGATCAGCTGAAAGAAGGCCATATATTGATCGTCCCATCGATTTCGCTTTTACCGCAAGGCGCATTAAAAAAGATCGATGCGATCCAAAGAGAGGGTAATCAACTCATTATAAATGTAACTGATGCTGCCCTTGACGAAGCCTATAAGCGCATCCATATAGATTTTAGCTTTCATGCTTATGAAGAGGTTTTGCTTCGGGAGTTCTCGATTAAAAAGCAAAAATTTGGTTTCGTCGATTTGAAATTTACGGGTACGAGTGAAACTATGACGCTGGAACCCTCTTTTGGCGTGAATGGGGAGTATGTATTTGAGCTAGATGTGGATTTTGAAAATCAGGTTTTTCATTCCTTTGAGTTTGGGATTCGAGATGCCACATTCGGACCGGAACTAATTTCGAGAGTTTTTGCAAATGCAAAAGGCTCGGCAGAAGTGGCTGCAGAAGGTATACCGATCTATAGTTTTGTGATCCCTGTGCCTCCTAATGGTGGAATTCCGGTCAATATCCAATTGGTGATGGAGACTTTTGGAGAAGTGGATATCCAAGGAGGGATGCAAGTGGTTCAGTCCTACACCAATGTAAATCCCATCGATCTCGTCTTTACAATCGATCCTGAAAATATTCCATCGCCTTTTGCAGCGGTAGATTACCAAAATGATAATCAGGACGTTCAGGACTTTCAGTATAACATGGTTTTTGAAGAGATAATGGGGCAGGGTGAAGTCTCAGCAGGCGTCGTCTGGAATTTTCAGGCAACGGTCTTCAATCTGTTTGATGTTTTTAATGCTTTTTTTAAGGTAGGTGGCCCCGTTTTCAGTGCGGGTGTGTCTACGGATTTTCAGGGCTCTGAATTGGTGGCAAATGTGACGGCGGATTTAAAATTTCCTGTGGAGGTAGGTATTGTGCAAGGGATATTAGCTGAATTCGGAATTGAGCGAGAAATCGCCTTTGAGTTAGGGGAGCCGAGCTTAGGTTTGTATGACACGACTCTGGTATTGCCATGTGATGTTCGATTTTTGGATTATGATCTTCAGGTGGAATGTGATGAGCAGGCTGATCGGCTGGAACTAAGTTTCTTTTGCAACAGCAATAACGGGAGCAGTGAGGGGTATCAATTGTGGCTAGGAGACCAGAATTTAGGTACTTATGCATACAACCAGCAGCACACTCGTACGATCTTAGCAGCGCGGATGAGTAATTTCGATGCATTTTTCATTCGGGATGTGGATCGCTCTTCTTGTCGCATAGAAGTGAAACGTTCTAATCCTTGCGATCTGAGGGTATACTGTACAGATCGCCCTTTTACAGATGCCCGGGATGGACAGCAATATTGCTTTCAAGAAATGGCCGATGGAAAAACCTGGATGAACTCGCCGCTTTTATATCATGCCGGAGAGACTTTAGGTGCTTGTCATTCAGACAATCCAAATTTATGCCTGGATTTGGGTCGGTATTACACTTATGATGAATTGCTTCCGGGAGTAGATAATAGGGGCATTTGCCCTGATGGTTGGCATGTACCAAGCCTGCAAGAGTGGATCAATTTATTTGAAGCCGAAAAAGACATTTATGGTACAGTCAGACCTTTAATGGCACCCGGGTTCAGTCGTTACGGAAATATCACAGAAGAAGAATCTAATGGATTTAACCTTTTGCCTACCGGCCAATTTCAACGTTGGAAATTATTAGGCCAAGAAGAAAGTTATTTCTCAAACAGCATATTGGAAGACGATGATTTGCTTGCAATCTTGTGGACTCGAGATGTAGTAGACGAATCTACCGGAAGTTTTGAAGCTTCTGAAGGAGCAAAAGCCATAGCAGTGAAAGCAAATGGAACCTATTTAGAACTACGCACGCCTAAATTAACTGGTTTAGTCTGCAGATGCGTAAAAGATTAAATGATGAAAACTAAGACCATACTTACATTGTTTCTGATCCCTTTGTTGCTTTTCACCTCTTGTGACGAGAATGATATGCCCGATATAATACCATTGGGATGGCAAATCGGTCGCAATGAATTCAATATGGAGATAGATGGTAGCGAGCGTAATTTCCTGATTCATGTTCCGGAAAGCTATGACGGATCGGAGGACGTACCCTTATTATTTATGTTGCATGGTTCCACAGGCACCGGTGAGAAGTTTTAT
>Ga0209931_1001109_pt1 | contig 15228 bp, 11 predicted proteins | sample SalPonR1_B_D1_MG_FD_185697 | JGI IMG/M metagenome (GOLD analysis project Ga0209931, IMG submission 185697) | Salt pond soil microbial communities from South San Francisco under conditions of wetland restoration - Salt Pond MetaG R1_B_D1_MG... ...
GATTAACATCAGCCAAAGGTGTGGCCGAGGTTGCTTCAATAGGAGGGTTTGTTAAGGAATATCAAATTGATATTGACCCGGTTGCCATGAAAGCTTATAACACTTCAATAGCTGATATAATGCAGGCCGTAAAGAAAAGTAATTTGGATATTGGTGCCAGAACAATTGAGATTAACCGTGCCGAATATATGATTAGAGCTTTGGGTTATATTAAAAGTCTCGAAGATCTGGAAACGTCTGTAGTAGCTGTAAATAATAATGTCCCTGTGCGACTAAAAGATGTGGCTAAAATCCAATTTGGCCCTGCAGCACGGCGTGGGGGGCTCGATAAAGGCGGAGCTGAAGCTGTTGGCGGAGTTGTGGTAGCTCGTTACGGCGCAAATCCGTTAGAAGCCATAAACAATGTTAAAGATAAGATTGCTGAAATAGCACCCGGTATACCGTCTAAAACATTAGATGACGGGTCGGTATCGAAAGTTACCATTGTTCCTTTTTATGACCGTACTGGGTTAATTAAAGAAACGCTGGGAACGCTAGAAGAAGCATTAACCCTTGAGATTTTGATTAGTATTATTGTTGTTATCATCCTGGTGTTAAACCTGCGGGCATCTATTATTATATCGAGTATTTTGCCCATTGGTGTGCTAATGACATTTATTGCCATGCGGCGGTTCGGCGTTGATGCCAACATTGTTGCATTATCCGGAATTGCAATCGCAATTGGAGTTATGATAGATGTGGGAGTAGTTTTTACCGAAAATATTATCCGGCATACCGAATTGCCGGAAAATAAGCATGCCGATAAAAAACAGATGCTTAAAATTGTTTATGAAGCAACCATTGAAGTTGCTCCGGCTGTTATTACAGCATTGATAACTACAATTGTCAGTTTTTTACCTGTTTTTGCTATGGAAAATGCCGAAGGTAAATTATTCAGACCACTTGCATTTACCAAAACATTTGCCATGTTATCGGCTTTGGTTATCGGGTTAATCATTATCCCTACTTTGGTAAATCTTATCTTTTCCATTAAAATAAACAGAAAAAAAATAAGTCAGGCTTTAAATGCTGTTTTATTTGCATCGGGTATTGCATTTATATTTTTTGGCCGTCCATTTATTGCAATAGCTCTAATGGCCTATGGGGTAAATAATTTTTTTAAGTACAAATTCCCTGAATCAAAAAAATACCTTGTAAACTATATTAATGTAGGAATAACTTTACTACTGGTTGTCTATTTTCTTACCGTAGAATGGATGCCATTGGGTGTTCAAAACAATACACTGGTTAATTTTTTGTTTATCATCTTAATTATTGCACTGGTATTGGGTTTGCTCTTAACAGTGATTAGATATTACACTAATATTTTAAACTGGGCTTTACATAATAAATGGACATTTTTAGGATTACCTATTTTTGTTGTGTTATTTGGGATTGTTATCTGGCAGGGTTTCGACAAAGTATTTGGGTTTGCACCCGAAAAAATTAAAGAATCAAATACCTGGCAATCAATAAACAACACTTTCCCCGGAATCGGAAAAGAGTTTATGCCTGCGTTGGACGAAGGTTCATTCTTATTAATGCCTACCACCATGCCACATTCGGGAATTGAGGAGAATTTGGATGTGATACGATTGTTGGATAAAAAAGTTAATTCAATTCCGGAAGTTGAAAATGTTGTTGGTAAATGGGGGCGTGTAAATTCAGCTTTAGACCCGGCTCCTGTATCTATGTACGAAAATGTTATTAATTATAAGCCTGAATTTATACTGGACGAGAGTGGTTACAGGGTAAGGTTTGAAGTGAATAAAGACGGTGCATTTGTTCTTAAAGACGGAACAATATACAACCCTGAAAATGAAGAATTTAGATTAATAAGCAGGGGTCGTTTAATCCCCGACAAAAATGGGAAATATTTCAGGCAATGGAGAGACCATATAAAAACACCGGATGATATCTGGGATGAAATAGTACAGAAATCTAATATTCCGGGGTTGACATCAGCTCCTAAGTTGCAGCCAATTCAAACACGTTTGGTAATGTTGCAAACAGGTATGCGCGCTCCCATGGGGATTAAAGTTTTTGGGCCTGATCTTCAGACCATTGAAGATGTTGGTTTTGAGCTTGAAAATCATCTCAAAAATGTAGAAGGTGTGAAACCCATGTCGGTATTTGCCGACAGGGTTGTTGGTAAACCTTATATAGAAATTAACATCGACCGTAATGCCCTCTCCCGGTATGGCTTATCAGTTCAGGATTTTCAGTCGCATATTAGCAGCGCAATTGGTGGAATGGTGTTAACCAACACCGTGGAAGGCAGAGAGCGATTTCCTGTTCGTGTCAGATATGCCAGAGAGTACCGCGATAATCCTGACGAGTTAAAGAAAATATTGATACCAACACCAACTGGAGTGCAGATACCTTTAGGTGAGTTGGCAACCATTGAGTATACCCGTGGTCCGCAAATGATCAAAAGTGAAAATACATTCCTGGTAGGGTATGTTATTTTTGACAAAAAAGACGGTTATGCAGAAGTAGATGTGGTAGAAAATGCTCAAAAATATTTTAATGATAAAATAGATGACGGTACTTTTGAAATACCGGCTGGTATTAATTATGTCTTTACAGGAAATTACGAAAATCAGATACGGGCTACCAAAAGGTTATTAATCGTTATTCCTGTATCGTTAATTATTATATTCTTGATTTTATACTTCCAGTTCCGATCAGCTATAGCAGCAAGCTTAATTTTTACCGGAATATTTGTTGCGTTTTCTGGCGGATTTATTATGCTGTGGTTATATGGACAGTCATGGTTTATGGACTTTTCACTTATGGGGGTAAACATGCAGGATATGTTCCAGATTAAAACCATCAATTTAAGTGTGGCTGTATGGGTTGGATTTATTGCCTTATTTGGAATTGCCACTGATGACGGAGTGCTTATAAGTACTTATTTAAAACAGATATTTGATGAAAAAGTTCCCGCTTCAATATCTGAAGTGCGTAAAAATGTTATCGAAGCCGGAGAAAAAAGAGTACGCCCGGCAATGATGACCACAGCAACAACAATTATTGCACTGTTACCTGTATTAACATCCACCGGTAAAGGATCTGATATTATGGTTCCAATGGCTATCCCGGCTGTGGGAGGAATGCTGATTGCTATTCTTACAATTTTTGTTGTTCCTGTACTTTACAGCATGTGGCAGGAAAATAAAATAACGAAACAATTTAAAAAATGAATTAGATAAATTCTATAAATATGATAAAATTCTATAAAAGTACAATAAATATAAATTGGAAATACAATAGAAATAATATGGTGATAATTAGAGGAGAAGTATTGTACTTTTAAGTGAAAAATGAATGATAACCTAATTTCAATTTTAATAATAATGAACAAAAAGGAATTTATAGAAGCTAAAGATTTAAAGGTATATCAGTTAGCAAGACAATTATCTAAATTGGCATGGGAAATATATGAATCTCTCTCTTGGCAAGATAAAAAAATAATGGGTGATCAATTTATTGAATCAACTGATTCTGTAGGAGCTAACATTATTGAAGGTTATGGTAGGTATCATTATTTGGACAAGATAAGATTCTATTATATTGCCAGAGCTTCTCTAAATGAGTCTGCCATACATTGGCTTGAACTTTTGTTGGATAGAAATAAAATCAATCATGAGCAGTATAAGGAAATGATTGATGTTGCAAAAGATTTACAAGTCAAACTAAACAACTTTATTGGAACCACTTATAATCAGTATAAAAAATCTAAAAAGCAATGAAATTAAATAAATCAATATATTTCTACGTATTTCTAATATTTATTTTATTTCCTCAATTTGTTTATGCTCAGGATGAGCTGAATAGATATCTTGAAATATCAGCAGATAATAATCCTGAGCTAAAAGCAAAATTTAATGAGTATTTAGCTGCTCTGGAAGTAGTGCCTCAAGTTAAATCACTACCGGATCCGCAACTGACTTTTGCCTATTTTATTCAACCTGTAGAAACCAGGTTAGGTCCGCAGCAAGCGAGTTTTTCGCTTAAGCAGATGTTTCCCTGGTTTGGTACATTATCTGCCCGCGAAGATGTGGCTGTAAAAAATGCAAAAGCAAGGTATGAAGACTTTGAAGATGCAAAATCGAACCTGTTTTTTGAAGTGAAAACGAGCTATTATGATTTATATTTCATAAAACAGGCTATACGCATTACAGCATCGAATATTAAATTGCTGAATACAATCAGAGATATTGCCATAATTAAAGTGGAATCAGGATCACTATCTGCTGTTGATCAATTAAGAGCAGACATGGAGCTGCTTGATTTAGAAAATAGCCTTGCGTTATTAAAAGATAAGTGGGATGTGAATCTTGTAAAATTTAATAAACTGCTCAATATCGAAAAATATTCGGAAGTAGTTATCCCTGAAGAATTATGGGATGATGATTTAACCTATACAAAACAGTCATTTTTAGATAGTTTGCAACAAAATAATCATCAAATAAAAAACCTTGATTATTTAATAAAATCATACGAAAGTAAGGAAGTATTAGCTAAAAAAACCGGTATGCCCAATATTTCTGTTGGAGTTGATTATATTATGATTGGCACCAGCGATAATAACATGGTTGATCCCGTATTAAACGGGCAGGATGCAATTCTTTTTCCTAAAATTGGAATTACTATTCCGTTGTATAGGAAGAAATATACGGCTATGGCTAAAGAAGCGGTTTTAATGCAGGAAGCATTTAAGAATAAAAAATTAGCTAAAATAAACAGCCTTGAAAGTATTTTTGAGAAAGTTTTTAAGGAATATGAAGATGTTAACAGAAGAATTGATTTGTATAAAAAACAAGAAATATTGGCAGAAAGAGCTATTCAGATGCTCGAAACTGAGTATTCAACGCATGGAAAAGACTTTGAAGAGATCTTGCGGATGGAAAAGCGATTATTACGCTATTCGTTAGAACTTGAAAAAGCACGAAGTGACAAGCAAGCTTCAATTGCTTTTATAAATTATTTAATTGGAAAATAAAAATCTTGATATATCATGAACTTAAAAATTTTAAAAAAGATAACCAAAAGAGAAATATTGCTAATGATAGCAATGCTGGTAATTGGGTTATTATTAGGTGGCGTTTTTGGTCGTAAGTCACAAGAAACAGAAGAAAGCCACGAACATACCGAAAATGTTGGAGAAGAAACAACCTATACTTGCTCAATGCATCCGCAAATTAGGCAGGATGAACCAGGTCAATGTCCGATTTGTGCCATGGACCTGGTTCCGGTAAGCAGCGTCGAATCTGATGACGAAGATATAGATCCGGATGAAATTCAAATGACGGAATCGGCTATTGCTTTGGCAAATATCCAAACCTTTAGGGTAGAAAAAAGAAATGCTGTAAATGAGATTCATTTACTGGGAAAGATAAAAGCCGATGAACGAAATAAGGCCGAATTAACAGCCCGTTTTAACGGACGAATAGAAAAACTCTTTATCAATTTTACGGGCCAGCATGTTACAAAAGGACAAAAGCTGGCAACGATTTATTCGCCCGAGCTAATTACTGCTCAAAAAGAATTGTTGGAGGCCATGAAATATAAAGACAGTAATCCATCATTTTATAAAGCTGCCAGGGGAAAACTAAGGTTGTGGGATTTAACCAACGAACAAATAGATAACATTGAACAGAATGCCGAACCTGAAATATATTTCGATATTTTATCGCCAATAACCGGAACAGTGATGAAAAGAAATGTTGCCCTGGGAGATTATGTTAACGAGGGGACTACTCTTTTTGAAGTAATTGACCTGTCGCGGGTTTGGGTGATGTTTGAAGCCTATGAGAGTGATTTGCCCTGGATTAAAACAGGTGATAAAATTAAGTTTACATTGCGATCAGTTCCGGGGAAACAATTTTCAGGTACCGTAAATTATATTGACCCATTTATCGACCCTGCAACAAGAATTACCCAAGTGAGAGCTGAAGTGCCAAATTCGAAAAAGGAACTGAAACCGGAGATGTTTGCCAAAGGAATTCTGAAATCTGAAATTGCTGCAAACACAAATACACTGATTATCCCTAAATCGGCAGTTCTTTGGACCGGGAAACGTTCGGTAGTTTACGTAAAAGTGCCTGACAGAGAAACACCATCATTTTTGTACCGTGAAGTTGTTTTAGGGCCTGAAGCCGGTAACTTCTATGTTATACATGAAGGACTAAATGAAGGTGAAGAGATTGCAGTAAACGGTGTCTTTAAGATTGATGCTTCGGCACAACTAGCAGGAAAGACAAGTATGATGAATCCTGAAGGAGAGAAAGTTTCTTCAGGGCATGATCACAGTATGGACGACGGGAATGGCGACATGGAAACAACCGAAGATCATTCTGAGCATGATGATCAGAGTGCTGATTTAATGCATGAAATGTTTGAAGTATCAGGTAATTGTGGGATGTGTAAAGACAGAATCGAAGAAGCTGCATTATCATTGCAGGGAGTTAGTGAAGCTGAATGGAGTGAAGAGACAAAAGTGCTCCATGTAACATTTAATCATTCAAAAGTAAAACTGGCAGATATCCATAAGAAAATTGCTGCAGCCGGACATGATACCAAATTGGAAAAGGCTCCGGATGATGTTTATGAAGCTTTGCCAGCATGTTGTTTATATAGAGATTCAGAATAATAATCATTAATAAAAACCAAAAAGTTATGAAAACAAAAATTTTAAATTTAGTTGCAGGATTATTCCTGATCACAAGTTTTAGTTTAAGTGCACAGGAAGTAAAAACGGAAAAGTTTAAAGTCTACGGAAATTGCGGAATGTGCGAGAACCGCATTGAAAAAGCAGCTACCGGACTCGAAGGTGTTGCAAAAGCCGATTGGGATAAAGAAACCCAAATGCTTGAAATTACCTTTGATGATACTAAAGTGAAAGTAGATGATGTTCATCAGGCCGTTGCTAAAGCAGGTCATGATACTGAAAAGGTTAAAGCTGATGATGAAGTGTATAATGCGTTACCGGCTTGTTGTTTGTATCGTGAAAAATGATGAAGTGAAATAAATAAAGAGGCTTTTTTGCTTTATTGCATAGAAGCCTCTTTTGATTGTATTTATGAGTATTTTATGATTTCAGGTTATGAAACCAGTTCATGAATTGTTTCTTTTACTTCATGGGTGAGTACGTCAAAGTCACGTCCTTTTGGATAAACAGGTTTTAAATATTCCACTTCAATTTCCCGAAATGGTTTGGGAAACTTTGAACCTGCAGGTAAAACATCATAAGCTCCTTTGATTACAACAGGCACAATAGGTACATTTAACTCTTTACTTAGAATAGCAAAGGTTTTTTTGAATTCTCCCATTTCACCATTCATTGTTCTTGTCCCTTCGGGAAAAATGATGATTTTTTTATTCTTTTTTAAAACAGCGGCCATTTTTTGGATTGATTCCTTGATATCCAGATTCATGTCCATGATAATGACATTATTTCTGTGGGCCATAAATTTCAAAAAGCGGTTATTCACATGCTTTCGTTTGGCATAAAAATAGGTGTCTTTTATCGTTTTGCGTTTTAAGCAGGCAGTAACAAATAATCCGTCAAAAAAACTTTGGTGATTAGGGGTAAGAATTGCTGCACCCTCGGGAATGTTCTCTAAACCTTTTGTTTTAAACTTAAAATATAATTTAAAGAAAAATCTTGCTGATTTTATGATCAACGATTGAGTAGGCCATGATTTTGGTAGTTTAAAATGAATTTTTTCTTTTAATATTTCCGACCAGTTGGGTAATTCAAAATTTTGAAATAACTTATTCTCTTTAACGTAATCAACCATATTACTAATGGATGGGAAGTTAATCAGCTTATCCTCTTCAATTTTAACACCAAAAGTTCGTTCAATAAAGTCTATCAATGTTACTTTTTCTAATGAGTCCATCGAAATGTCAAACTCTAAATGATCTTCGGGTGATATAGTCATATCCACCTGTGATTCAATGTAAGTTTTTATTACCTGATACTCTTCTGAAACAGGTTCTGTTTGTTTATCACTTACTTTTTGTTGAGTTTTTGGATGTTCGAAAATATCATTCAGTTTAAATCGTTGAATTTTCCCTAATCTTGTCCTTGGGATTTCCTCGTTAATCAACATAATTTTCATAATACGCTTATAGGATGTTAAGCGTTTATTGAGGTTTGGTATAAGTTCTTTCTTAAAATATTTTTCAGGGTCATTCGCCTTAAGTAGAGCCAGTTGGTCATAATCGGGGACAATAAGTGCATGTAACTTATCATTTTTTTGAAATACAGCAGCTTCTTCTACACATTCATAACTTTCCAATTTTGTTTCCAGTTCAGTCGGATTAATATTTTTTCCGTTTTGTAGTACAATAATCTCTTTTTTCCGTCCGGTAATAAAAAGATATCCGTTTTTGTCAATTCGCCCTAAGTCGCCTGTATATAGCCAGCCATCTTTTAAAACATCATTGGTTTCTTCCGGTTTGTTATAATAGCCTTTCATGATATTATCTCCTTTGGCCACAATTTCACCATCACGGAGTTCCATTTTCAACCCGGGTAATGCCTGTCCGGGCGAACCGATAATTGTTTTTCCCGGACGGGTAAAAGTAATCATTGGAGCTGCTTCAGTCATTCCATAACCTTCTAATACATCAAATCCAAGCGTTTGGAAAAAAGTTCCAATTTCTTTATCTAAAGCTGCTCCACCTGAAACGAGATATTCAAGATATCCACCAAAACCTTTATGTACTTTCTTAAAAATTATTTTTGCCAGTTTCTTGCTTCGTAATGTTTTTATTATGCTATAAAATGATCGACCAATAAATGAAGCAAAAACTTTAGATTTTAAGCTTTTGTAAAGCAAATCGTATAAACGAGGAACACCAATCATAATATTTACTTTATTATTTTTCAGCGTTTCCAGAATATCTGACGATTGCATGGAGGGAGACATAACTGATGTGCCACCAACATTTAATGGGGCAATCATTGAACCTGTTAATGGAAAAATATGGTGTAAAGGGAGCAACATTAAAACCTGGCGATCCTGGGTGTATATTTTTATTTTTTTGGAAACTCCTTCAACATTCGATAATAAATTTTTGTAACTTAACATTACACCCTTTGGATTTCCTGTAGTTCCTGATGTGTAAATGATTACAGCTGTTTTTTCGGTATCGGGAGGGGCCTCCCATTCTACCTTTTGATTTTGGTGAATGGCTACCTCAGATTTTTGGTCATCTAAATTTGCAATCTTTGGAGGATTTTCAAGCTCTTTATTAATCGTGTCGAACTTGGAAACAGTATGATTACTAACAAAAAGTAAATCGGGTTTGCAATCGTTCAAAATATAGGTAACATCATCAGCGGATGCTAAAAAATCTACGGGGATTACGGTGCAATTATTTTTCCAGGCTGCATAAAAAGCGAAAATCCAGTCAGCCCTGTTTTCTGCATGGATAGCTATTTTTGAATTCAGAATATTGCTAAAGTATAGTTCAGAATATTGGTCTATCTTTTGAAATAATTCCTGATAAGTAAAAGATTTTTTTTTCGTTACCAGTGCTATTTTGTCTATAAAGTTTGTGTTAATCATCAACCACTCTCCTAAATTTAACCCTTCATTAATTTATTTTTTCCGATAGATATTTAGTAAAACAAGTTGCAAAGCTAAACATTTTTATGACATAAGGAAAAATATAATTAAAACACTGTATACCTATAACCTTATAATCTACAAATTGTTCGAAAGATTCAACATTAATTTTACAAATAAAACAAATTTTTTAAAAAATATCATTTCAATTAGTACACCATAATGAATAAAAGTTTACCTAATATTAAAAAAAATAAAAATTTTGTAATATTTTCGTTTTATCGATAACCAATAATTATGACGTAAATCAAAAAAAATAATTTAAAATGGAATTAAAAATAACCAATCTGTCAAAAACCTATCCCAACGGGATGCAAGGATATTTTGCTGTTTTTGTATTTTAGATAGTAACAAAAGATATCGTAAAACGTCATAAAAATAGATACTGCTCAAAACATACTAAATATTCAGTCATTATTCTTTTTCTCTATGTTATCAATTCGTTTTGAGCAGTATCTTCTCCGTAAAATGCGTATCTTTGAATTATTAAAAATCAACCAATATGAAAAATGTCAAAATTATTATTTCACTTATTTTTATAACCTTAGTAGTTGGTTCATGTAACGTTGAAAATAATAACAAGGATAAGAATGGGCAAGACAAAGAAGATAAAGTGTTAATCAAAAAGGCATATTACGATAACGGGAATTTAAAATCAGAAATTACAGTTAAAAATAAAAGCAAAAACGGGCCTGCAAAAAGGTATTATACTACCGGAGAGCTACATACAGTAGTTCATTATGTGAATAATATGAAAAAAGGGGAGGCTATTTGGTACTATAAGAGCGGAAAACCTTATAGAATCACCCAGTATGAAAATAATAAAATTGAAGGTGTCAGAAAATTATTTTACGAAGACGGAACATTAATGGCTGAAATACCTTATAAAAATAATAAGCCTCAAATCGGACTCAAAGAGTATAATAAAAATGGAAAGTTGTTAACCAGTTACCCTCATATTATATTTAATACCAATAATTTAATAAGAGAGCAAAAACTTTATATTATTACCTGTCAGTTATCCAATCACTCTAAAAAGGTTATGTTCTATCAAGAGCTGAAAGGAACTGATGGAAAAGAGCGTTTATTTGAAATCCCAACAAAAAACGGGATTGGTAAATTAGAATTTCATATCCCTTCCAGAGTAAAAGATAGCAAAACAATTACTATTTATGCCCAGATGAAAACTTCTATGGGAAATCCTTATATTATTAAAGATTCCTATACATTTTCTTTTGACACTTATTAGAATGGGAGCTGCTTTTTTAATCCTAAAATTTAGGAAGAAATAAAATCAATTAGTTCAGGGTAATGATAGTATGCAATTATTTCCGGATTGGATGAATCACCGGATTTTGCCGGCATGAATTTTTTGATGGTATGGGCTTTCATTTTTGATTCATCTATGGGTTTCATCATTTCTTTGATCTCTTTTTCTGTGCTATTTTTATCTATCCATTTTAGCGCTTTTTCTGGTTCCAGAATAAAAGGCATTCGTTTTTTGGTATTATGGATTATACCCACCAGCTCATTGGCTTCTACCGTAATTACTGCATACGTATTGATTATCTCACCGCTTTCGTTATCGGTCCATGATGACCATATTCCTCCGAAAACAAAAACCTCATCATTTTGTAAGCTGATATAATACGGATATTTTTTGCCTTTTACTTTTTGCCATTCGAAAAAGCCTGAGCACAAAATCAGGCAACGTTTATTTTTTATGGAATGTTTAAAGGAGGCTTTTTCGAAAATGGTTTCCGATTTGGCATTCAGGGTGTAGTTTCTTATGCTATGGGCTGTTTCTTTATCTTTTACCCAGTGTGGGATAATTCCCCAATGGAAAAATTGTATCTCTTCCGGTTTTTCATCTGTGATAACCGGCATGGCCGGATGCTCAAAACCGTTTACTAAAAAAGTATTGTCGAATAAGCAGAGCTGTTCCTCCCGGATAACTTTGTTTTCAATTAATTTGGTGGAATTCTTTTTTGTTAAACAATAGTAAAAACACATCTTTAATTTTTAATTTAAAGATAATAAAGGGATGCCGTTTATCCACATTTTATTTTTAATATATCATTCCATCGGGAGGTGTATCTGGCCGAAAGCATTTCCTGTTTTAGTTTCCACTCTTTTCCACTTCCCTGTACAGCCAGCTTAACCTTGTCTTTGCCATATTTTTCGTTAATACAATCCATAGCTTTGGATAATTGCTTATTGATATTTATATCCACATCATAAAACAAACTGGTTTGTATGCTTTCTGCACTTTCTAGTTCGCTAACAATAACGCCCGCTTTTTTATATCGTAAACCATCCCGAAAGATTAAATCTAAGGTTTTTAAGGCAAATTTTACCAGTTCTTTCTGGCTGTTAGCAGGAAATCCCAAATTTATGGTTTTCGACAGGTAATGGTATGTTTCATTATCATTGAAAGGGTCGGTATGGACAAAAACAGTGAGTATATTAGCTACTGACTTTTGTTTTCGTAATTTTTCTGAACACCTTGTGGCATAGGTGGCCACCGCTTCCCTGATGTATTTTTTGTCGGTAATGATTTTTCCAAATCCACGGGTGGTGGCAATGGTTTTTTTTGCCGGAAGAATACTTTCTAACGGAATACAGGATATTCCTTGTAGCTCTTTTTTCAGGCGTAAGCCAGTAACCGTAAGGTTTTTTCTCACCCAGTTATCGTTCATACAGGTAAAATCATAAGCCGTAAGGATTCCTTTTGATTGTAGAAATTTATGATATTGTCTTCCAATACCCCAAACATCATTAATGGGTGTGTTGCGTAAAGCTTTGTTAATTTCACGCACAGTGCTGAGTACGGCAACCCCGTCGTATTGTTTTTCTTTTTTGGCAATCCTGTTGGCAATTTTTGCCAGGGCCTTGGTTTTACTTATGCCTACCCCAACAGGTATTCCGGTGTGTTTGTAAACTTTCTCTTTGATATTTTTTCCTAATAACTCATAATTTACCTGATAAAAATCCGATAAATCAAGAAAAGATTCATCAATGGAGTATATCTCAATGGCCGGCGAGTAAGTTTTGAGCACCTGAACCACCCGTTTGCTCATATCGCCATATAAGGCATAATTGGAACTAAAGATGTGTACATGATGTTTTTGTAAAAATGTTTTTCTTTTAAAAGCGGGTTCGCCCATTTTCAGGCCTAATGCTTTGGCTTCGTTCGAGCGGGCAATAATACAGCCATCGTTGTTGGACAGAACAACTACGGGTTTCCCGTTAAGCTCAGGCCTGAAAACCCTTTCGCAGGACACATAAAAGTTATTGGCATCCACTAAAGCATACATCTTGTTAATGTTTGTGTATGGTATAAGTTACTACTCCCCAGATAATAAACTGATTGTGCCGGTTTACTTGAATAGGTTCATAATCCGGATTGTCCGGCATTAAATATCCGGTTTCGTCATCTGCTTTTTTAAATCGTTTTAGCGTAAACTCTCCATCGATACTACAAACCAGTATAGAGTTGTTTTGTGGTTCTAAAGACTTATCTATAACAACAATATCTCCATCATGTATTCCGGCATTTTCCATCGATGAACCGACGATTTGTGCAAAGAAGGTAGCTCCCGGATTTTTGATCAGCTTTTTATTCAGGTCGAGCGGTGTTTCTAAATAATCATCTGCAGGCGAAGGGAAACCGGCAGGTATATTCGTTGCTGCAAATGGTATTTCGAGGGTTGTTTTTGTATCCGGAGTATGAATGTTTACCAGGGTCATAAAATGTCGTTTATAAAGTTGGTTGAATCGATAGGGAGGATATCCCCAATTATCATTACTGTAAAGATTTTTATGGTGTATAGCCTGAGATTGTTGTGATGACCACTCCCTGTACTTTAAAATCTTTAGAGAGAATAATAGGTGTATGCTCCTTGTTTGATGAGTGTGGCAGTAAAAGCACATTATGCTGATTAACTTTTAGTTCTTTAATGGTGGCCTCATCATCAATAAGGGCAACAATAATGTCTCCATTTTCTGCAGTGCTCTGCTGTTTTACCAGCACGAGATCCCCATCGTTAATTCCTTTTTTATCCATAGAGTCGCCTGTAGCTCTTAATAAAAAATATTTATTGGTTGGATTGGCTATTTTGGTTGAAACGGCAATCATAGCCTCAATATTTTCTTCGGCTAATATGGGTGCGCCGCAAGCAACACTTCCTAATAACGGAATTTTTACGGTTTGCTCACTGTCTATTTCGTTTTCAAATTCGTATTGGGCAAACTGCAGGCTGCCATCTTGTTTTTTGCTCAGTATTTTTTTGTCGATAAGTTGTTGCAAAATGACGGCTGCCGAACGTGGCGATTTATAGTTCATTGCTTTCATTAACTCACGAACACTGGGCATACGCCCGTTTTTCATGAGAAAATCTCTCATCATCCGCAATGCGATAATTTCTTTATTTGAGATTGATTTAAGCATACACAAAAATACACTTAATATACATCAAAACCAAGAATGAATAGTAGAATTTATAAAATGGGTGGCAGGCACTTTTTTGGAAACATTTTGTCGTGTTTGCTGTTAGAATAAAAAATATTCTCTATGGCAGAAAAGCTTTGTAAAAAGGAAAAAGTGAAAGATCAAAATCCGGAGAAGGTAAAGTTTACATGCAAAAAATGTAGACTTCAGGCTAAAAAGAAAAAGAGTTTATGTAAACCCGAAAAATTATAAATAGTTTTACTATTTTCGGATTCTTATTTTAAAATTTAATATTATGCGCTATTTATCAATAATTATTTTAGGGCTATTCTTTGGGATTATTAGCTTTTCCTGTAATAAAAATACGGATCATGAGACGGATAATAATAATTTTCTGAAAGATAGTTTAGTTGAATTTACCATTTTTTATACCAACGATGAGCATGGATGGTTAGAAGCAACAGAGAACTCTGATGGTTCAGCCGGTTTAGCCGGCATGTGGAAGACCGAAGAAAATTACGATGGGTCAGACAATTTTTTAATCTTAAGTGGCGGTGATAACTGGACAGGCCCTGCGGTCTCGACATGGTTTATGGGTGAACCCATGGTGGAGGTGATGAATTCGCTTGAATACGATGCAAGTGCTATTGGAAATCATGATTTTGATTTTACCATCGAAATACTCGAAGAACGTTTGGAGCAAATGAATTTTCCGTTTTTAGCCGCTAATATTATTGAAAAGAGTAGTGGTGAAATACCATCGTTTGTTAAACCTTATATCATTAAAGAAGTTAGTGGGGTAAAAGTTGGAATTATCGGGCTGGCATCATTATCAACCCCCAGTACTACTTTTCCCAAGAATGTTGAAACATTAGAGTTTTTGCCTTACGAACAGGCAATTAATACGTACGCTCCCAAAGCGATTGCAGAAGGTGCCGATTTCTTAATCCTGATTGGACATATTTGTAAGGACGAAATGGAACAATTAGTTCCTGTTGCAAAACAAAATGAGATAAAAATAATCGGAGGGGGGCATTGTCATCAGCTATTTGCTAAAGAAATGAATGATGTTGTTCTTATGCAATCCGGAGC
>Ga0209931_1001111_pt1 | contig 15203 bp, 13 predicted proteins | sample SalPonR1_B_D1_MG_FD_185697 | JGI IMG/M metagenome (GOLD analysis project Ga0209931, IMG submission 185697) | Salt pond soil microbial communities from South San Francisco under conditions of wetland restoration - Salt Pond MetaG R1_B_D1_MG... ...
ATTATATAGGCTATACCCAAAACTTGATTTCAAGATTTAAATCTCATAATGAATTAGGCAGAAAAGGATTTACAGTTCGCTACAGACCATGGCATGTCATTCATGTGAAGTTTTTCAGTGTCAAGTAAAGAAGCTATCAAGAGAAAAAATCTTAAAGTCAGGCAAAGGCAGAGAATGGATGAAAGCGAATATCTCAAATTATTAACTCGTCGGGCTCATATCCGCCTGAGAGGCGCCTGTCCGTCCTCTGGCGTAGAGACTGGCTCTCCCGATGCTTCGGATCAGTACTCGCTTCAACTTGAAACCATCACAAAAATGTGAAGCTTTTTTTATGCATAACCACTTCACGACTACATGTTAAAAAAATAAATCCTATCCACTTTAATATTCCTCATACACAACAAGTGTCGCTTATTTACATCAAAATGATTATATTTGTCGTAAATATAAGACAAAATGAATTCTAAGAAAGCCATAATATTACCTAAATACCAAAAGGTTTTTGACGGCATCGGAGAAAATATCAAGCTGGCGAGAAAACGCAGAAAGCTAACTGCAGAACAGGTTTCAGAACGTGCCGGAATACATCGTGCTACCTTGTACCGTGTTGAAAAAGGAGATCCTTCGGTGGCAATGGGTATTTATTTTAATGTCCTCAAAGTCCTGAATCTGGAAAATGATTTTTCAAAAATAGCCAGTAACGATACTCTTGGTCGTAAACTTCAGGACTTAAATTTATTATAGCCATGGCAAAGGGGAAATTTGACATCTATGTTTATGCAGATTGGATCGGACTGGATGATCCCGTCCTAGTCGGTGTACTTTCAGCACATTTCGCAAAAGCAAAAAAAGCCTTCAGTTTTCAGTACACCAGAGAATGGTTAGATAAGGGTTTGTATCAAAATTTGGATCCTGATATTACCTTTTACTCAGGGCCTCAATACGCTTCAGATAAAGAAAATTTTGGACTATTTTTAGACAGCATGCCAGATACATGGGGTAAAACATTGATGAAGCGTCGAGAAGCTCAAGAAGCAAGGGCTCGAGGAGAGAAACCAAAAAAGCTATACGATATAGATTATCTGCTCGGTGTTTATGATATAAGTCTTATGGGAGCAATATGTTTTAAAACTGATGAAAATGGCCCTTTTTTAGACAACGATGACCAAAATCCAACACCACCATGGTCATCTCTGGGTAAATTACAGAAAGCTGTAAGTCAACTGGAAAGTGATGTTGAAAATGATTCAACAAAAAAATGGATAGAGTTACTCATTGCACCAGGCTCTTCCTTAGGTGGAGCACGCCCAAAGGCAAATATTTTAGGAAAGGACAATAGCCTGTGGATAGCCAAATTTCCTTCAAAAACAGATACAATAGATAAGGCCTTATGGGAATTTTTGGCCTACAAGCTTGCCAGGGCTTGCGGTATTGAAATGACAAAATCTAAGATTGAGAAGATTACTGGTAAACATCATACATTTTTAACTGAAAGATTTGATCGCAAAAACAATAGGCGTATTCATTTTGCCTCTGCAATGACGATGACCGGCAATACTGAGACAACTTTAAAGGAAATTACCCCAAGCTATTTAGATATTGTGGATGTTATAGAGAATTATGGAGACAATGTAGAAGCGAATCTTCATCAACTTTGGCGAAGAATAATTTTTAATATCGCCATATCCAATACTGATGATCATCTTCGAAATCATGGATTCATTCTTAACCAAAAGGGTTGGACACTTTCACCGGCTTACGACTTAAATCCTTCGATTGAAAAGAATGGATTATCTCTAAATATTGATATGGACGATAATGCCTTGGATTTTGAATTGGCTAAAAGCGTAGGCGAATATTTTCGGTTAAACAAAGTTGAAATGAAAAATATCATCGATGAAGTTTTGTCAATAGTTAATAAATGGAAAGAATTCGCTAAACAAATTGGGATTTCAAATAAGGAAATAATACTGATGGAGCCCGCTTTTAATATTCAGGTTTAAGGCATCGTTTGCATTAAATTAATTTCAATTTGAAAAAATACTTTTTGAAACCTGACAATAACCAAAATCCCAAAACATCCCCTACGATCCCAAAAAATTCAGAATCAAAAATATTACTTAATTTTAATCTTTTAAATTTTTTTGATAGTCAAAAGGCTGATTTAATCTGTTGAAAGAATGCTGATGAACCTAAACATATTGACATCTACATCAATCCTAGACCCGGATGCATAACATTCTCTTTCTGGACATCGAAACCAATCCAAATCGTAAAAGCGTAGATTACGGAGCTATTTATAAGGGTCAGGAGCTACACGAAAGGCATACCAGAAAATTAGTACAATGGATAAAAGAGACTAAATACATCTGTGGACATAATATTCTAAGCCATGATGTTCCGGAACTTCAAAAGACATTAGGAGAGCAGGTTTTTCGTGATAAGAAATACATAGACACCTTGCTTTGGTCTCCAATTCTTTTTGTAAAACGCCCCAACCATAAACTCACTAAAGGCTATAGAATTGTAAACCCTTCTGAAGTCAACAATCCACTTTCAGATTGTAAGCTGACGGCGAATTACTTCATCAAAGAACTTAACCGCTTTAATGAATTGAGCCTGTTAGAGAAAAGCATTTATTTCAACTTACTCCAAAGCGAACCCAGCTTTTCCACCTTTTTTGAGTTGGCAGATTTTGACCATTCAAGGGCAATTGATATCAATATTAGTGAAGTTCTGAAAGACCAAATCTGTTCTGCTATCAATTTGGAAGCTTATGCAGAGAAATTCCCCATTGCATTGGCTTATGTCTTTACATTATTGAAATTAGGCGATAGCGATGCGGTTCTTCCGCCTTGGGTCAGACACAAATTTCCTGAGGCTGAGAGGATTCTAGGTGAGATCCGATTCAATTCCTGCCAGAATCCTACGTGTGAATACTGTCAAAATAATTTAAACCCAAGAAAGGCCCTATTTAAATATTTCAACTTCAAGGATTTTAGAAAATTTGAAGAACAAAGAGAGGTGAGTCTGCAGGAAGAAGCGGTAAGAGCTGGAATACAACGCAAGTCATTCGTTGCAGTATTCCCTACTGGTGGTGGCAAATCTTTGACCTTTCAGCTTCCGGCATTAATGAGAGGAGCTTCAACACGACAATTGACGCTGATTATTTCACCTCTAATTTCTCTAATGAAAGACCAGGTGGATAATCTGAGTGAACGTTTTGGCATAACAAAAGCGGTTGCTATTAATGGTTTGTTGTCTCCCTTAGAGCGGGAAGAAGCTTTTGAAATGGTCAGCGACGGCAGGGCCGATCTGTTGTATTTGTCCCCGGAATCACTTAGATCGCCTTCAATCTACAGGTTGATTCTTTCCAGAACCATCGGAAGAATTGTTATAGATGAGGCGCATTGTTTTTCAAGTTGGGGACAGGACTTCCGGGTGGATTATTTGTTTATCGCAGATTTCATCAAAAATGTTGAAAAAGAAAAGCAATCTGCACGAATTCCGGTATCTTGTTTTACAGCCACGGCAAAACCTCAGGTGATTGAAGACATCAAATCTTATTTTGAAGATCGTTTGGGTCTTGAATTAGATGAATTTATTACCAACAAAGGGAGAACAAACTTGTCCTATGAAGTGGTCAATGTTGAAAACCCGGACAAAAAGATGAGTTATTTGTTGCCTATTTTGGAAAAATGTGAAAAACCGGCAATCATCTATGCGTCCAGGACGAAGCGGGTAGAAGAGGTTTGCGGACTGATTAATAAAGCGGGCTTTGAAGCTACATTTTTTCACGGTCAATTGGATAATGATCACAAGAAAATCAACATGAATGCTTTTATGAATGAAGAAAAGCAGATCATCGTGGCGACTTCAGCCTTTGGTATGGGTGTAGATAAGGACAATGTAAAAACCGTAATTCATTATAATATTTCCGATTCCTTAGAAAACTACATTCAGGAAGCCGGACGCGCCGGAAGAGATGAATTGATAAAGGCCAAATGTTACATTCTTTTTAATGATGAAGACCTGAATAAGCACTTTAGCCTTTTACAGCAGACAAAACTTAACCATAAAGAAATCAAAGATATATGGCGTGCTATTAAAGGTCAGGCCAAGTATCGGAGTAAGATCAGTCAATCGGCCTTGGAAATTGCAAAAAATTCCGGATGGGATGCAGAAATGATGGATTTGGAAACCAGAGTAAAAACGGCTATTTCAGCTTTGGAGGATCAAGGATTTTTAAACCGTTCATTAAACAGTCCAAGGGTTTTTGCAGATAGTTTATTGGTGAAAAGTTTTAGCAGGGGTCAGGATATTTTGCAAAAAAGCAATAGCATTACCCAACAGGACAAAAAAGATTGTGCTTTGGTGTTAAAGCGAATCATAACCAGCCTTGAAACCAGGATAGATTATTTGGCAGATACCACACAGTTGAATGCGCACAGGGTTCAGGATGTTATTCAAATGCTGAGAGAGCATTTCATTTTGGGCGATGCCAAAGACCTGACGGCGTTTATAAATATTCTTCAATCGAAAAACGCTTCAACACATGTTTTGGCTCGTCTATCAACAATTGAAAAATCTCTGGCTGAAAGTATCACCTCCAAAAAGCTGAAAATACCACTACGTGAGCTGAATCAAAAATTGTTAGATGCTGGTATAGCTGAGTCTAATGTAGAGTCCATCAGATTGCTTTTGACCTATTGGGATAAGCGAAGATTTGTTAAGAAAAACAGGATCGATAAGGAAAGAGACATCTATGAGATTTCATTTATAAATAAGGACGACTTGCTGGAAGATATTACCTGGAGGCATAATCTTTCCGTTTGGATTATGGGGCATTTGGACAATTTAGCTAAAAACAACACAACCCATAGAGGAAAAAAGGATGAAGTTCCTGTGGCCTTCAGCTTACTCGAATTAAGGGATGCTAATACATTTATGGGTAAATTAGCTGAAAAGAATACCAAGAAATACGAACAATGTTTATTGTATTTAAATGACATCAAAGCCATAAAATTGCAGGGTGGATTTATGGTCTCATACAATAAACTGAATATTTCTGAAGTCGATACACAACGACGAACCTTTACAGTTGAAGATTACGATAAAATGAGAACCTTTTACCTTCAACGTACCGAGCAAATCCACATTGTCGGGGAATATGCCAGGAAGTGTATTGAAAACTACGAGTCTGCTTTGGCTTACGTGAATGATTATTTCACGTTGGATTACGAAGAGTTTATCGCGCAATATTTTCCAAAAAAGAAACGAGAAATTCAACGCTCCATTACCCCTAAAAGATTTATTGAAATCATTGGAGATTTGGATACAGACCAAAGTAAAGTCATCCAGGATAACAAATCGGATAAGATTTTAGTTTACGCCGGTCCCGGTAGTGGAAAAACAAAAGTGCTGGTGCATAAAATTGCCAGTTTGTTGCTCATAGAAGACATCAAGCCGGAACAGTTTCTAATGCTGACATTTTCAAAAGCAGCAGCTATTGAATTTAAACAGCGCGTTAGACAAATTGTACCCGAATACGCCGGACTTATAAAAATCAATACTTTTCATGGCTTTTGCTTTCAATTGCTCGGGCAATTGGGCGATCTGGCCAAGTCTCAAAATGTGATAACCGATTGTATTACAGCTATCCAAAACAATGAGATTGATATTTCACAAATTGAAAATAAGAGCATTATCATGTTCGATGAATTTCAAGACATCAACAAGGAAGAATGGGCATTGATTGATCTTATCATTCAAAAAGCGGAAAACCCCAGAGTCATTGCTGTTGGAGACGACGATCAAAACATTTACAGCTTCAGAGGCTCTTCTAATGGGTATATGAGTAAATTCAGAAAAGACTATTCAGCGACTTTGTACACGCTTCCTAAAAATTACAGAAGCTATCCTGAAATTGTGGATTTCAATAATAAAATTCTGATTTATCTAAAAAACCGACTCAAAACCCAACAATTGGTTCCCGGGCGAAGTCGTGGTGGCGGTCGTATACATATCATCAAATACGACGGAAAATACCTGGAGAAACCTATTGCTGAGTATTTGAATGATTTTAATTTTTCAGGAACCAAAGCCGTCCTGACCAGAACAAATATGGAAGCTTTATTGGTAAGTTCTTTATTGAATGAAATGGGATTGGCCAACAAATTGATTGCAGGATTTGAAGGCTTTCGGGTTTCAGATTTATTTGAAATCAAATGTTTCGATTACCAACTTCATCAAAATACCGGCGAATCCGGGATTATTCTTGAGGCGACCTGGGAAGAAGCGGTAATTTGGTTCAAATCCAGGTTTAAATCTTCCTTACATTATGACACTTGCATGGCCTTATTTAGAACTTTTGATTATACAAATCCGGAACAAAAACTTCTGGTAGATTGGAGAGAATACTGCCGAGAAATCAATATGGAGGATGCCATAAGGCCGGACGCTAAAAAAATAATCGTATCGACCATGCACAAAGCTAAAGGCAAAGAATATGATCACGTGTTTATGATGCTTGAAGACTACAAATACGCCAGCGCTGAATCCCGACGATTATTGTATGTGGCAAGTTCAAGAGCTAAAAAAACCTTGCATATCCATACCAACGTCAATTTCTATGATCGCGTTAGTGCCCCTTACATTGGATATTCAAATTATAAAGGTAAGCTGTCGGAACAGGTTCAATACGACATGATCCTGAGCCATAAGGACGTCAATTTAAATTCTCAAAAATATCCCAGGGCTTTAGCCATTTTGAAAACTATAAAAACAGGAGACAAACTACAACCTGACGAAATGAAATTTGAAGATACTTGTATACCCGGCTTGAAAAAATCAGGTCAGGGCAATCTGTTGCTATTTTCAAAAACGTTTATCACCGACAAATACAATGCCTTATTGGAAAGAGGTTACCAATTAACGGATGCCAGGGTGGAATATATTGTCTTTTGGTACGATAAAGATGAAGCTAAGGAGTTTAAAATTGTGTTGCCGAGGTTAAGGTTTGAGAGGTTAGTAGAATTAAAATTATTATAACTACAATTATATATATGATAACTCCTAATTTTGAAGAATCAGCTTAGAAAAATAGCATTTCGATTTGGAAATAAATCAGTATAATTAAAATTATGCGATAATTCTTAATTTTGATTTAAATTATAGAATAGGTATGATACCAATAGAATGAAAATGTACTAACTTCTTTTGATATTAAAAAGTATATTTTTCCCAATAGTATCTTTAGGCGCAATTGTATAATTATCAGATTGTTTTCCGGTAAGCTTTTCTATATCAGCAATAACTCTTTGGTAATCCTTCTGTTTAGATGACAATTTTCGATTTTCTTTTTTAATAACGTCAATAACTTTTTTATCAATTGTTTGTTCCATAATGCAAATCTATATAAAATTTCTCGAATGCATAAACGCTTCAATATTGTTCTTTCTTATATATTCCGTAACAAGGTCATTATAACCTCTGATTAATTTCATTCTCTTTTTATTTTTAGAGTAATCCTCAATCTTAAGCTTCAGTTTAGTTTTCAGAGTTTCAATGTTAATTGAGCGACCATGCGAATGCCATTCACTATTTTCGCTTAGCAAATGTGCTATTTCTTCAGCTCGTGTTTCTTTTTCTTGCTTCGTCACCGGCTTTCCTTTTAGGTTTGGAGTCGTATTATGAGTTTTCCAAGTAGCAAATTTATATTTAACCAGCCATTTCTTTAATAAGGCTACTGTTAGTTCTTTAGCCTGTTCATACCTCCTAAGCATTGCTAAATCTTGTTTTTGAAGCATAATTAATTCTGCTTGCGTCATAGTTCCTTTAGACGATTTTTCAATTAATTCGTTCACTTTATCCAGATAACCTAATGCTGGAATCCACTGGGTTCCGCCATTTGGTGCCTGAACTTCTACCTGTGGGTCTATTGGCCCTAAAGATGAACTATAATCCATAAAAATCTTATTACCCGACATGCAGAAAATTGTTCCAGCTGAATATGCAGCATCCGGAACAATAAAATTAACTTCAGAATAATGATGACGAACAATGTTAACTAACTGTTCAACTACTTCTACAGAACCACCAGGAGTATTGAGAATAATACATAGTCTGTCATTTTCAATTTTATCAGTTTTTAAATTCTCAATAATATCTCGAAATGGTTTTACAAGACCATTAGCTATTGGAGCGAAATAAAAAATTACATCAGATTTAAAATGTTTTTCGAGAGCATCTAATCTTTCATTCAATATTGAATGTATTGTAGAATCAAAAATGGGTTTCATTATATTTTTGTAATTTATTTATCCTTAGGCATTTATTTAAAATAAATGACAACACAAGCGAGTCTATCCAATCGGCTTTTATCTAAACTCAAAATTAGCAAAAACTTTCAATTAAAGCTATAAAATACAAGCTAAACTATATACAACTTGTCAATCATAAATGATAAAGATAATCGATAATAAATTAATAAACTTTTAAATTAGACACTTCAAATAATTTATAAAGTGCAAAAGCCTTATTTACTCAAATTGCAGATTCAATAATATATATCATTAAGTTTGATTACCTTTAAGTTATATACCGAATTTTATTTTAAATATCGGATAAAAACGCCTTAAAATTTAGGTTAGCATTATACCTTTTATTATTCAATAACAACATCACATAATTAATTCGGTGTTACTTCAACAGATGGCGTTGATATTTGTATTTGAAGTTTTAAAATATCCTTTTGAACATTCACGGAAGAATTTGAAATGGCCTTTTTGATATTGCCTTTTATCCGCTCTAAGGCTTCTGAAATATTGTCTAGTTTAGTTTGTCGATCTTCAATTGGAATATAAGTAAGGTCGATATCTACGGAGAGGCGTGGCATTTCTCTTATAAAAAGATTGATAGCTGTACCGCCATGCAGGGCAAAGCATTTTTCTTTAGCCACCTCAGGAATAACGCTAAGCAATAGTCTAACCTGATTTTTAAAAGCTTGATTCACCATGCTTTTCTGTTTCTTTTGGTACTGTCATTTTATATTTCGGGTTGTAAACTCCATCTTTTACTAAGCTGCGTTTGCCGCTGCCCAGATCAACTTTTTCTGGATTTAGATGCTCTAACCACTGATGTTGTGTTTGTTCAGCGAGGTATAAAAATAAGCGCTTAACTTTTATTGAATTACAGTTTTCTAAAAGCTCTTGGACATGATTTGGCCGGAGATTGTTTAATCCTTCCATTACTTCGTAACATTCAAGAATATCCTGCTTATTACTTGCAAGGTACAGGCATTCCATCAAGGCTCTTGCTGTGTTTGATATTTGAACAGAAAATGAGCTTAGTGGCATTTCCTTAGTACCTATTTTAGGAGGCAGGAAGGAGGACGCTTTGTATATAAGTTGCACGCCCCAATTATAATCTATGAACCATGTTGGTAGCTTTTGCCCTTTGCTTCCAAATAAGAAGAGCTTTTCTTGTGAGAGGTTGAGATAATGTGACTTGCCAAGCAGAGCAAGAGCACTTTTACCACCGATATGCACCTCTAAATCGGTTTGGTTTTGCAAACTATATAACGCACCTTCATATGTAACATTTTCACCTGTGCGTATCATCGCACCTGTTCCTATAGATGTAAGCCAATCTGTTTTTCTGTATCTCTTTAGTAAATCAAGGCTATAGCCCTTATCCTTTAACCATGAAGTAAGAAAAACTGTGCCTCTGGGCTGGCTATTCAGCAGGTGGTTTATTTTTGTGCTATTATCGGTATTCATAGTACCAATATACGATAAATAATTAACCAACTCAATATTAAGGTTTATATTTTGTTCTTTTTCGGTATTAAAAGTACCTAATTTAGCAATAATATAAACTAAGTGATAGTCAAAACATGCCATTTACAAAAGCATATCTAATTCTACAAAAAGTAGAATTGCGGTGTCTAATAGAAAAAACTAAAGACAGTCTATATTGAAATTTCAAAGCTTTTCATCGAGTTACATATAATCAACTAAACATTATACCAATTTGATAAAATAATGTCGCTATTTGTTATTCAAATGTATAATACAGACGTACCTGCCAGCCAGCAGGCTGGTATTTTAAGGAGCATTTATGCGACATTTAAAATAACATTCGGTATAACACCGATTTTACCTTCAAGTGTATAACCAAATAATTCTGTATTTTAGTCTGCACAATCAACCAAACCATGAACATACTCTTCATCATCTTAGCTATTCTCGTCTTTATCATTGTAGCGATTGCTAAGTTTAAGATTCATCCTTTTATCACTTTAATTCTGGCGGCGGTGATTGTGGGGTTCTTAATTGGTTTAGATGGAAGGGTTATCCTTGAAACCATCAGTCAGGGATTTGGGAAAACACTATCCGGCATTGGAATCATCATTGGCTTTGGGGCGGTGATTGGAACCTTTCTGGAAAAATCAGGTGGCACCACAGCCATTGCAAAGTACATATTGAAGCTTATCGGAGAAAAGAAGTCACCTTTGGCCATGAACCTTACCGGTGTGCTAGTGTCGATTCCGGTATTCTGCGATTCTGCTTTTATCATTTTGTCTTCTCTGAATAAAGCTCTGAGCAAGAAAACAGGAATTTCGATGGTTGTTTTTGTGGTTGCTCTCTCAACCGGGCTTTATGTGTCACATGTGTTTATTCCACCAACGCCTGGCCCGTTGGCGGCCGCTGCGGCTTTGGATGCTGATTTAGGTTTGGTTATAATTTTAGGGTTGACCGTTGCCATACCTACGGCTTTGGTAGGCTATCTTTGGGCCAATACCTTTGGTTCAAAACTTAAGGTATCAAATGATGAACTCTCAATAGACAATCAGGAGTCCATTGAAAGTCATTCAAGTATTTTTTCTGTGATTTTACCGATAATTGTCCCCATTATTCTGATTGGGTTGAGGTCTGTTGCTATATATCCATCTCATCCTTTTGGAAAAGGGCTATTTTTTGATATCGTCTCATTTATAGGTCACCCGTTACCGGCTTTATTTGTGGGTGTGCTGTTTGCAGTTCGTTTAGTGGATAAGAAAACACCCGTAAAAAAGCGTTTGTCATGGGTGTCGGTTTCATTAAAGGAAGCCGGAGAAATCATTTTGATTACGGGTGCCGGTGGTGCTTTTGGGAGCATTTTGAGATCGGCTAATCTGGGAGGAATTATTGAAACTCATTTTTCAACTTTGGAAGTGGGTATATTTTTACCATTTATTTTGGCCGCCATCCTCAAAACCGCGCAGGGTTCTTCTACCGTAGCTATTATTACAGCCGCAACAATCATTGCGCCTTTGATGAATACTTTAGGTTTAGACACTCAACTTTCCAAAGCTCTATCTGTTTTGGCCATCGGTGCTGGAGCGATGACCGTATCGCATATTAACGATAGTTACTTTTGGGTCGTGTCTCAATTTTCGGGAATGGACACCAAAACCACTTTACAAAGCCATACCATGGCGACTTTTGTACAGGGTGTGGTAGCGATTTTATTATTGTCTTTGGTTCAGGTTTTGTTTTAACCACAAAGCTTTCACAAAGGGCACAACGTTTAACTTTCAAGTAAAGTATAGTAGCGATTTTATTGTTGACTTTGATGCAGATGTTTTTTAATATCCATACTTAATTCTTATTAAGCTATCCTTTTTTTCTTTCAGCTCCAATGGTGGTAAACCAATTGAAATTCGGTTGCTGTCCACTTTTTTTAAATTGTCAATCATTGTCGCATAACCACCACCTTGAGCTTGGTAAGTTCCGTAAATTTGAGGTTCACCGTTATACAAGTAATACTGGTCAATCATATTTCCTAATACTTCTGGTGAAGCAGTTCCCTTTTTTACAAACTCTTTAATTTTTGGCACAAAATAATTCATTCGGATGCTGTCATCTGTATGAAGCATAAATAGCCCAATACCTACTCGGTTGTCGATTGTTCTAGGGCCAACAACTTTATCTGTTGGGTAACCTACAGTTTCAAAAATTTCTATTAGTCGTTTTTCGTGAAGTTTATCAATACTGTCTTGTTTTGAAACATTTTTTTTATAATTCTTATTTCTATACATTTGGTCTGCAGAACGCATAGCGATTAATTCGTCACGAAGTTCAAAGTCGGCATTAGTTTCGAATTGCTTTCCCAGACCATTATATTCCGAGACTAATTTTTGCCCGAATTCCGACATTAGAAAATTACTGAAATTATCGTTATTCTCAAATCGATTTATCTCAACACCATTTAGAATTTGCTTTTTTGCATATTCGTACGTTATATCAAACTTTTCTAAAATGGCCGAAGATTCAGTAAAATTTCCAATTTCATTGTAAGTGCTGGTGTTTTTTGCTTTGCAAGATTTAAAGGCTTCTTGATAAAGTTCAAATGCTTTCTCGTAGTTCTTAGTTTCGTATTCCAAATCTGCTTTGTAGATTGTTTGATAATAGTCGGTTATATAATTACATTCTTTTTTTTTTGTCAGTTTTACAACTAACCATTAATATTAGAATTAAAGCTGAAATTTTTCTCATAATTTTATTTTTCAATGTGGCACAACCCTCAAATGGTGTAGTTGTGTTTTTAAAGTTTTCATTTGTTCAGGTTGTATTTTGAAGTATTAGGTTCGAGAGGACAAATTATTCAATAGTGGTAATTTTCATAGCTTTCTTACCTTCAATTGTGATATATTCAAAGCTTAGACACCCTTCTTTTAGGGATAAATTTTTGACATCTTCAGCTTTAACTTTATTTCCGTCAATATAATAGTCCATTTTAGCTCCATAATAATCGATATAATCGGTTAGATATGACCCCCTATAATTACGTTTATTTTCATTTCTCCAATTTCGAAAGTCCTGATCTATTTCCTGAACTTCAGACGCTGATACCGGCGGTGGAGGTGGTGGGATTTGCCCGCCTTCATAATCCACACCATCATATTTGCCACTATATGGCCAAGGTGCATTGGCAGCACGTTGTTCGTCATTCATGCTATTATAAATGATTTGCATACGTTTGGTTTCATCTTTCCATACAATCAGATTGTTGTGTTCTTCCATATAGGCTTTATGTTTCTTTGCAAGTCGATTATACTCATCAATTTCTTTTGAAGAAATATTTTCAATAACTTCATTAATCTTTAGAATTTCGTAACCATTAGCTTTATAGTTAAACAGCTTTCCGTCAATGGAATAAAATTTATATTCACCTTTTTCTTTTATATAAGTATATTTCTGTCCATCAATTGTAATTATACCCTTGGGTTGATTATTTAGTATCATGATTATGTTTTCTCCGAAAGCTTCATCAGGTGTCATGTCTTGTTTTTCAATTAAGGAATTTTCATTTTCAAATACTATTTCTTCTTCACCACAGCCCAGAAGAAGTAATGTGATGATTGGGATAATGGCCAAGCTTTTTAATAATCCATGGATTGTTGAGGTTTGTGTTTTCATGATGTTAAATCTTTTTTTAATGACGGGGAAATGAAATGTATTTGCAATACTTTGTTTGTAATTTGTAGTGGCGTGTTGCAATATGAGTTCTTGATAGGTGGGCGTATCAATACCTTGCTGAATGACACAGCGATCAGCAAGAAATTCGTGGTTTAATTTCATGCTATACCTGTACATATAAAACAATGGATTAAACCAAAACATAAGGATTAAAGCTTCGATGAGTAAAATATCAAAACTGTGTTTTTGGTCTAAATGTGCTTTTTCGTGATCTAGAATCGCTTTTGAAATTAAATTTTGGTCATAGTCTGTTTTGCTTACAAAAATCCTATTGTGAAAAGAATGAGGAACTATTATTCCTTTGCGGAGTATCAATTGATATGCATTGTAGCTGATAACCTCATCTTCAGCTCTGATTGTAAACGTCCTTAGATTTGTAATAAATCTCCAGAGCATAACCAAAACACCAGTAAAATAAATCAATAACAAGAGATAATACCATTGAAATTCAAACCCTGATTCTTCCAAGACCTTTTCAGAGGTATTCAAATTAACTAAATCGACTACCGCATTATTGTCTAACGGAACAATTACGGTTTTGACTACAATAAAAGGAATTATCAAAGAAAGTCCAATTGAAGCCAACAGATAAAATCGTTTAAAATGATGCCATGATGTGTTTTCTAAGGCGAGTTTATAAAATAGCCAGAACACAAATAAGCAAACCGAGGAGTTGAGAAGGAAATGTTCCATAATTATTCATTTTTTATTTTGTCATCAATTATTTTTTTGAGCTCCTCTAGTTCCTTTTTAGACAAATCAGTTTCATCGGTAAAAAAAGAAGCAAATTGAGAAGCACTATCATTGAAAAACTTTTTGATGAGTCCATTTACGTGTTTAGAGAAATAAGCACTTTTTTCTACTAAGGGATAATACTGTCTGCTTTTTCCGAATAAGGTATAACCTACAAAACCTTTGTCTGTCATTCGCTTTAAAAGGGTGGCGATGGTCGTAGGCGCAGGTTTTGGTTCCGGATAAGCTTCGAGCAGGTCTTTCATAAAGGCCTTTTCTTTTTGCCACAAGTGGCTCATGAGCTCTTCTTCAGATTTTGAAAGTTTCATATTCTACAATATTAGAATTAACTCTACAAATGTAGAATAAAATTTTAATTCTACAAGTGTAGAAGTAATTTTTTTTGAAGTGTCTCCGAAATTGAATGAAATAGCAATGAGTATTTTTAATTAAATTAATTACATTTGTATAACACTTTGTTATTAATTTATCATGTCAATAAAGGTTCAAACCGCCGTTAGATTAAATAAAGATCTTTTGAATGCTTTGAAAGAAAAGGCTAAAGCAGACAACAGGAGTCTCAATAATTATATTGAAACCGTGCTTTATCAAGATGTTGGCGCTATGCCCAATGACACTACAAAATTGGCTATTGAAGAAGCTCAAAATAGTAAATTGGAAAGAATAGAAAATCTAGATCAATGGCTTGAAAATTTATAAGTCATGTTTTATCTTGAGCCGACTACAAGATTTAAGAAAGACCTTAAAAAAATAAAAAAGTCTAAAAAAGATTTTGAGGCAGTCGTGAATGTCTTAAGGCTCCTTCAAAAGAATGGTGTTCTTGCAATACCAGAGAAAATGAGACCTCATCGCCTGAAAGGAGATTATAAAGACAATTGGGAATGCCACATCAAACCAGATCTTCTTATTATTTGGTTTCAAATGGAT
>Ga0209931_1001115_pt1 | contig 15182 bp, 16 predicted proteins | sample SalPonR1_B_D1_MG_FD_185697 | JGI IMG/M metagenome (GOLD analysis project Ga0209931, IMG submission 185697) | Salt pond soil microbial communities from South San Francisco under conditions of wetland restoration - Salt Pond MetaG R1_B_D1_MG... ...
AGCTAATTCACCTCCCTAATATTAAAATTCTTTAACTGTTTTGACTGACTGTCCTAGTACTGAATCCCCACAAAACATTGAGTCATTTGCCATAATGATTGAACCATCTTCTCTAACTGAAGGACCTAATACATCATCATCTTCCCATCCCCCAGAAAGTCCGTCTCTCATTAATGATTCTAATTCACCTATAACTGTTCCCATTGCAGGTAATTCAATTAAGGTTGATACATTACCGCAAGAAACAATTGCATCAGCTGATACATCTAAAGCAGCCAATGGTTGTGATGTTCCATCACTTCCGGTACATTCATTAGTCATTCCTACAGTTTTAATTCCTGCTTCTTCTAAAAGCTTAAAGCATTCAATAAAGTCAGCATCACTATTACCGTAACCTTCTTCAGCTATAATAGCTCCATCCGCACCTAAATTACTTGCAATTTGTTGTACAAACATAGCTGCCCTCTCTTTTTGCTCTAAAGAAACATTTAAGTTTGACATAACAATACCTAAAAAGTTGATTGTCTTTCCATGCTCTTTGTATAAAGATTTAATTGTTGGGCAATTTTGAAAATCGTAAGTTGACCATTTTGAAGAACAGCACATATAACTAGCACCTATTATAGCTCCATCTAAAATTTCATTTGGATGCATAAATGTTGGCAGCATTCTATTTGTGTCCCATCCGTAAATTAAATCATTAAATCCTAATTCTTCAATCTGGGATTGAGGTTGCATCACAAAAACTACTGATGGTAAATCTTTAACTTTTTTATCCCTTTTAGTAATGGGTCCTAATTCGAATAATTCAGTTGACTCTGCATTCATATCTTTCACAATACTACCTAAATATTGGGCTAATCTGTGAGCTGCCCAACGTATTGCGTGATTTTTCTTTTGCTGTTCATGTCTTTCAAATTCTTCATCAGTATCAGCTACTAAACAAATATTATTTAGTTTTGAAAATATAGTATATTTAGCACCTTCACCACTCATGTCAATTAATCCATCACCAAAACTACCCCAGTGTTTTCCTACAGCTAAAACGCTGCATCCTTTTAGTGCAACAGCTTTTCCATTGCCTACTCTTTCGATCTTACCTGTTATACCTGGGAAAGTCGGACCACCATTTAGTCTGAATCGTGGCTCAATTGCTTCCTTCACAGGTACTATTCTCACATCATCACCAGGTTTGGTTAAAATAATATCTGCTTCAGTAATATGCTCATCTTCCATAACTACAGCAAGTGCTTCTTTTTTATTTATGACTAGTGTTCCTTTACTGTAGGAAGACGTTTCCCCGAACTCCACATGTTGAACTTGAAAATTTCCAATTTCTAACTTCATATTGTACCTCCTTTCAAATTTGATATTTATTTATCAATAACAAGGCTATTATATCATAACCACGTTTGTTTTGTAAACACGATTATCGTATAATCTTGATTTTTTTATCATCTTGGTTATTTAAATTTATATTCACTTTTAGATATGAAATATTTTTCCTTTTTCATATATTTATGTTATAATTTTTTTGTAGTGAATTTCATAGCCTTAGGTGAAAATCTATATTATTTTTTTACAAAGTTTTATGCTACAAGCTATAAAAAATTGGAGGCAATATATGACAGAATTAAGTATTAAAAGATTACGTATGATGGGATATTTTATAACAGCAACAGATGAAATTATCCAAAATGAAGGTATTGAAAAAGCAACTATAAGAAAAATTGCTGATAAAGCCGGATATAATAGTGCAACTATTTACAACTATTTTAATGATCTTGAACACCTAATTTTTTTCACAAAAATTTCACATCTAGAAACATATAAGGAAAGATTGTACAAGGAAATTGAAAACGATCTTGATCCTTTAGAAGAACTAAAAGAAGTTTTCCGTATTTTTGTTGAGGAAACTTTTAAAAATCCTAATGATTTTTATGATTTGTTTTTTTCAAAATATAGCCTAGAATTAAATGAAACTGTAACTTTATATCATGAAATATACCCTGAAAGATTAAACACTGATAACCAGCGGGTAAAGTCTATGTTGAGCAGAAACGATATTTATAAAAGAAATATGGCTCTAGTGGACAACTGCGTTGAAAGTGGATATTTTGATGAAACTATTGCAGGAAAAATTAACGAATTAATGATTCTTACTTACAGCGGTCTTTTAAATAAATACCTTGAAACTGACAGTGATGATATTCAGGGCTATACAGATAAATTTATGGAGTATTTAGATATGATAATCTCACTGGGACTAGAAAAATAAAAAATCTATAAATAGACTAGTTAGAAGTCTATCTATAGATTTTTCCTTTATAGATATAGGATAATTAATTTTTTTAGATTAAATAATTTTATTTTATATCTTCTCTTATTAAAGGCATAGACATGCATCTAGGCCCTCCTCTTCCTCTGGAAAGTTCGCTGCTTGGTATTATATGAGTTTTAATTCCACTTTCTTGAAGAATTCTATTGGTAACGTAATTTCTAGAGTAAACAACTACTTCTCCTGGTGCTATAGCAAGAGTATTTGAACCGTCGTTCCACTGCTCTCTAGCTGCATCTACAGGGCTATTTCCTCCGCATCTTATTAAATCAACCTTATTTTTTTCTAAGTATTTAGCTAATATATAATCAAGTCTATCTTCTTCTTTTTCTATCTTTATATTATCTCCGTCTAAAGTCAGAGAAAAAATAGTTATTGTTTTTTCAATATTTGGGTGAATTGTAAATTTATCGTGATCTACCATAGTAAATACAGTATCAAGGTGCATAAAAGATCTATTCTTTGGTATATCAAAGGCTAATACTCTATTAAATTCGTTATCTGACTTAAGAATGTTTTTAGCAAATATTTCTATAGCAGTAGGATCCGTCCTTTGTGATATTCCAACACCTATGATGTTTTTGTTTAATATTAAAATATCTCCGCCTTCCAAAGAAAATTTATCATTACGATCATACCAGAAGGGAACATTCTCATGAGCAAAATCAGGATGGTATTTAAATATATATTTTGTGAATAAGGTCTCTCTATTTCTAGTTGGAGTTCTCATCTTGTGCAGGGATATTCCATTACCTATAGCTGCAAATGGATCCCTAGTAAAATATAAATTTGGTAAAGGATCAATTATAAAAGGATAATCTATATCAAAGTAATCTACCAAACCTCTTCTTGCAAAATTTTTAATTTCTGTTTTTCTAATGCCTGAAATCATTTTTTTGATTAAATCAGAGTTGTCTAAGCTGCCTAAGTATGATTTAATTCCATTGATTCTATCTTCATGCCATATTCCCGCTTCTCTAATAAAGTCCTTCAATAAATTATCTTTTACTTCATAATTCTTTATAGCTTCTTTCAAAAGTTCTTCTACGTATAAAACCTCTACATCATTTTCTCTTAAAATTTTCGCAAAATAATCGTGTTCTTCCTGAGCTATTTTAAGATAAGGTATATCGTCAAACAATAATCTATCTAAATAATCCGGCATAAGGTTTTCTAATTCTTTCCCCGGTCTATGCAGTAGTACTTTCTTCAATCTTCCTATTTCTGAACTTACATTAATAGCATTCATACAATTGCCTCCCTTTATTTATAAGTCTATTTATATTTATTATGCAAGTATATTTTATGGGAGTTAATAGCTATTGTCAATGGATTTTTTTATATTTATACTGTCTTGCATATTTATGCGTATATATTGGTTTTTAGATATCAAATATTATCATGTTGAACAAATAATTTTATATTAAAGATTGAAAATATTTATATATAAAAAATTTAACATAAAAATAACAAACTTATACTATCTCCTTAACATAAGTAAATTATAATGATAAATAATGTATTTATTTAAATAATAAATAGGAGGTATTGTTTTGACTAAAAAAGTTCTTTTTATATGTGTTCATAATTCAGCAAGAAGTCAAATGGCAGAAGAATTTTTAAAAAAATTAGGTAAAGATAAATTTGAAGTAGAAAGTGCAGGTTTCGAACCTAAAGAAATTAACCCATATGTTGTAGAAGTAATGAAAGAAGAAGGTATTGATTTAAGTAGTAAAAAGCCTCAAAGTGTTTTTGAGCTTGTGAAAGAACAAAAATTCTACGGATATGTTATTACTGTTTGTGATAAATCAAGAGAAAAAGAATGTCCAGTGTTTATGGGTACACCGAAAAGACTTCACTGGAATCTCAAAAATCCAGAAGATTATACAGGGACAGATGAAGAAATACTCAAAAAAGTAAAAAACCTTAAAGAACAGATAAAGGAATTAGTTATAGAATTTATAGAAGAATACGGTAGTTAAATAAAAAGGGAATAATCTATATTCCCTTTTACCACAATTTTATGCCTTCAACCCCTAAGGATTTAAAACCTAAGAAATTTTTGTAAGTTACTGTAATTGCCTTAACTTTTGGTTCTGCACCTTTATATAAATACACATCTAGGGAAGATATCCTATGCTTTGTATATTTTGATAAGTCGTCTTTAGGCATACCCACATATACTATGGGCTCTCCAACCTCAATACAAGCTCCCGCAACTAAGAGGTCTATTGTAATAGTATCTGCATCTTTACTCATAATATGTTTAATAGCTTTGCTATCGATTTTAATATCCATTTTTAATCACCTTTTCTTTTATATAATATTAGCAGAGAAATAATAATCTCTCTGCTAATATTTGTTCATATTGAATTATTTTATTTTTATTTATGCAGCGTCTTGATCTGATTTTCCAGTAAGTATACTGTAAGATTGTTTTATTAATACTATAGCTAAAACAAACAATGCTATACCGATTGCTACTAGAATAAAGTTTCCAGATGCCATATTAGTTCTTATCAGAATTATTAAAGCTGTAAGTGTAACTGCGAACATAAATATCATTGGATATATAACCATTTTGTTACTTTTACCTTTTGTTTTAAGGTATACAGCTACAGCAAGTAATGCTATTGCAGCAAGTAACTGGTTTGCAGACCCAAATATAGGCCAAACTTGTCTCCATCCAGCAAGTCCTAAAAGTCCTCCACCTACAACTGTAATTAGTGTAGCTAAATACATATTTGTAAATGGACTGGTTTGCTTTTCTTTTTTTGGATCTTCAAAGAATTCCTGTAAAATAAATCTACCAATTCTAGTACCTGAGTCCAGACTAGTAAGAGCAAATGCTGCTATTGCTAAAGCAACAAAGGATTTTCCAACTGCTAAAGGTACTCCAAAAGATGTCATAAATGTTCCAAGTCCATCTGAGAATACATTGTTAGCTGCTCCAGCTTCTAAAAGTTCAGCAAATTTATCTCTACTTATATAAGCTGCAGTTATTATAGCTAGAGTTGCAAGTACTCCTTCAATAAGCATTGCACCGTATCCAACTAACTTCATATCTTTTTCACTGTTAATCTGTTTTGAACTTGTACCTGAACCTATTAGTGAGTGGAAACCTGATATTGCACCGCAGGCTACTGTAACAAATAGTATAGGGAACATATATGAAGTTCCTACTTTAAAGCTTGTTACTGCAGGTAGTTCTAAACCTGGTCTGTATAGAAGAAGACCTAAAACTCCACCAGCTATCATTGCATAAAGAAGATAAGAATTCAAATAATCTCTAGGCTGTAGTAAAACCCAAACTGGTGCTACTGACGCCCCAAAAATGTAAATCAATACTATTATGTACCATACATTAAATGGTAATACGATAGGGAATTGTATTCCAAGCCATATACTTGCTACAAGTAAGGCAACCCCTACTATTGTCGCAGGTACTAAACCTACATTCATTCTGTTTACAGCATAACCAAATCCCATTGCTAATGCTATAAATAAGATTGATGTTGTACCAACTGATGGTATAGCTACAAATGTACCTACTATAATATTTGCAAAAGCTGCAATAACAAGTAGAAGTGTTAACCATGCAAATACTGAGAATAATTTTTTACCGCTTTCACCAACAGTATTCTCAATTACGTGACCAATTGATTTACCATCATTTCTTACTGATGTAAATAAAGCTCCAAAATCATGTACTCCACCGAAGAAAATACTACCAACTATAATCCATAAAAATACAGGTAACCAACCAAAAATTGCTGCTGCGATTGGCCCAACTATAGGTCCTGCACCTGCTATAGATGCAAAGTGATGTCCTAAAAGTACTGGTGCCTTTGCAGGTACATAATCAACTCCATCTGCCATAGTATGTGATGGTGTCTCTCTGCTAGGATCTATGCCCCACTTTTTAGTAAGCCAAGAACCATAAGTAACATAGGCAATAAGAAAAATAACAATTGATGATATGATAAGTAATAATGCCATTAAAATTCCTCCTTTAAAAAATATATTTAATAGGTTGCCCCATTATTAACTATTGAGGTAAATAAAATTCCTGATCTTTTTTAGCTTCTTTACTTCCTGTCACTTCTTTACTTGATAATTCTACTAATACAACTCTTACAACTACCCAACCCTTTAAGCCAAATAGAAATGATTTTTGGTATTTAAATTTTTTAATGAAATCTTTTGTTTCTTCATCTACCGGTTCATCCACAGTTATTAAAGCCGTAAAAGTAGTAGACATATGCTCTTCATTAGGGTCCACAGTACTGTTAATTGTAGATTTTAATAATTCTATTAATCTTTTTACATCTTCCTGACATATATTCTGGAAATGTTTGCCGTAAATATATTCGTCATTTTCAAAAGCATAAATTACAGCACTTTTAAATCCTATATATTTTTCATTTCTAATATGGGATTTAGCTGCAATATCAAATTTCCATTTTCCTATTGTTTCATTTTTATTAATATCAAAATTATATTTAAGCTTATCCAGCATTTTTTCATAATAAATACCCTTATCCATATAAACACCTACCTATTATATATTTACCATATTTTTACAGTAAAATGTTGTTTAAAACATTAAATGCATCTATTCATACATCAAATGCAAGGATTTTTAATAATTATTCGGTTTTTTTTAATTAATGCTGCTTTCACTTTCTTCCGTGTTAGGTGTTTTAAACCAGTGTTTAGTATTGTTAGCTATTTTTACTAGGGTTAACATAACAGGTACTTCTACTAGTACTCCCACTATAGTAGCTAAAGCTACTGGAGAGGAGGCGCCGAATATTGAAATCGCTACTGCAACTGCAAGTTCAAAGAAGTTAGAGGCTCCTATCATCCCTGCTGGTGCTGCAACATCATGAGATAATTTTAGTACTCTGGCTGCTATGTATGCGATAAAGAATATTAAGAAAGTTTGTATTGTAAGGGGTATTGCTATTAAAAATATATGTAAAGGATTTTCTAAAATTACAGTTCCTTGGAATGAAAATATAATTATTAGAGTTAATAGTAATCCAACAATAGTAATATTATCGAACTTTGGTAGAAAAGTCTTATTTAAGTACTCTTCTCCATATTTATTTATTACATGTATTCTAGTTATTACACCGGCTGTTAAAGGTATAACTACAAATAATACAACTGATAAAAACAATGTAGCCCAAGGTACTTCTACTCCTCCTACTCCTAATAAAAAAGCAACTATTGGAGTGAAAGCAAGTAATATAATAAGGTCATTTGTTGCTACCTGCACAACAGTATAGGCTGGATTTCCTCTAGTTAGGTGACTCCATACAAACACCATTGCTGTACAAGGTGCTGCTCCAAGTATTACAGCTCCTGCTAAATAATCTCTTGCTAATTCTTGTGGAATAATTGATTTAAAAACTACGAAAAAGAAAAATGAAGCTATTCCAAACATTGTAAATGGTTTTATCAACCAGTTTGTTATCCAAGTTACAAATAATCCTTTAGGATTTTTACCTACACTTTTTACGCTTTGAAAGTCAACTTTCATCATCATGGGATATATCATAATCCAAATCAAAATAGCAATAGGTATTGAAACCCTAGCATATTCAAATTGTCCTAAAAAATTAGGAATACCTGGTAAATACTTTCCTATTAGTATGCCTGCTACCATACATAGAATAACCCATACTGTCAAATATTTTTCAAAAAAACTAATGCCTGGTAATTTTTGTTTGCTCATATTTTTTTCCTCCAATTCTATTTTTGTTTTAATCTAGATTTTTATTTTTTTTGCTTTTATTCTTTTAATTAAATCTTCTACTTTGTCTCTTATAATATTTCTTGTCTCTCTGAAATCTTCAATCGGTCCCCCTGATGGATCATCTAATCCCCAATCTTCTTCGTGTTTATTAGGAACAAAAGGACAAACTACTCCGCATCCCATAGTTATAAGAATATCTAATTCTCTTGGTATATCCGTCAGAAGTTTTGGTTTATGACCTTCCATTGATATTCCTGCTTCTTCCATTACCAAAACAGCCTCAGGTTTTACTTCAGGATATTCTTCCGTTCCTGCTGAATATACTTCTAATATGTTGTCCCCTAATTTTTTTGCCCATCCTTCTGCCATCTGAGATCTACATGAATTGTGAACACAAATAAATGCGACTTTTATTTTTTCCATAATTTTCTCCTTTCAATTTTTAGATTCTTACATTAATTATGAATATCATTAATTTTGTCTATCCTGAACCCGTCAAAGGATCTTTTATTTTAAAATTCTTAAAAACTTTTATGTTGATATTTTCAAAAAATCCAGTACTTTTTCTTTATCTTCTCTTATTACCGTACAGGTCATCGGGCTGTTTTTATATTTTTTAAGTCTTTTTCTATCTTTAATAAAAATTTCTTCCTTTAAAAATTCCTGTCTTAAATATTTTATTAGCATGTTATCTTTTTCTTTTTCTTTTAATATATAATGAACCCAGTTTCCATCTTTATATGTTTCAACGAAAGGTAAACTTTTGAGCTTATTTAAATGCCTAGATGTGTTTGATTGATTAAGTTCTAAAATTGTCTCTATTTCACAGGTACATAAATCTTCATCTATTATTAAATTGAGAATTCTCAGCCTATTTAAATCTGATAGCAATTTAAATTTACTTGATAAATTCATACTAGTCCTCCTTGTTATATTACTATTTAATCATATGGTAATATGTTTTTGCTTGTTTGTCAACGGCCTTATTGTAAATTTTATGTAAATTAAAAAGCTCCTCCTATAATTAACAGTTTTATTATTTCTACTGTTTACTATAAGGGGAGCATATAAAATCTCTTTAAAATAAGACAAACTTAATAATTTACAATGGTTTTTCAGCCTCTATCATGAAAGAAGCTACAAATTCATCTAACTTTATTCCAGGAGCCCAAGATTCAATAATTTCTTTACTATTATCTTTTGGAATCATTTTTATATTAATGAACCCAACGTCTTTTAATATGTTTTTTATCATATCTATATGTTCTGCCCCTCCGATACAACCAGCTCTAGAATTTAAATCTCGTTGAATTTCATCTGGTAATTTAGCTGTTGCTACCACGTCTGATATACACAGCCTTCCACCTTGCTTTAAAACACGATATGTTTCTTTGAAAACTCTCTCTTTTTCTGAGGATAAGTTAACTACACAATTTGAAATAATAACATCAACTATTCCATCTGCTACAGGCAAATTTTCAATTTCACCTAATCTAAACTCTATGTTGTTATATGCTGATTCTTCAGCATTTTTTCTAGCTAATTCTATCATCTCCGGTGTCATATCAACACCAAGTACAAATCCAGATTCTCCCACCTTACTTCTTGCAAAGAAACAGTCTATTCCTCCACCGCTACCAAGATCTAACACAACATCACCTTCCTTTAGAGATGCAATAGCAACAGGATTTCCACAACCTAAACCCATGTTTGAATTTTTTGGAATATTGTCAAGTTCCTCGCTATCGTATCCTAGATTTGTTGATGCTTCCTTTGTATCTGAAGTTAGATCTTCAATAGATTCTGTACCACACCCACAGTTGCACCCACACTCATTAGCTCCTTTTTGGGCTATTTCAGCATACTTTTTTCTTATAAATGTTCTAATGTCTTCTTCTTTTGTTTTCATTTAAATCCTCCTCCTTCTACTCTATATGATTATATGGTAATATGTTATTTTTTTTCTTGATTATGTCAAATTTTATCGTATTAAAAGATGCACTAAGAAGCATAGGTTTCTGCCTTTTTATAAATATTCTTAATTTCCTCTTTCGAAATCAACTTATTTAATATCATTGCTATAATAATAATGCCTGGAATGTTTATAAAAAGCCGTGTTAAAGCAAATTTTGCTCCTAATGCTGACATTTCAAACAGGAACATTGGAATTTTAGTTGTAGACCATGCCCCAATAAATACTAAGATATTTTTAAATGAAGCTCCTTTTTTCATGAAAACTGCCGCTACTGGAAATGCTCCGTATAATGGTCCCGCTGCTGCTGACCCTAAAAATATTGCTAGCACAGTACCCTTAATTCCTGAGCCTTCTCCCATATATTTAACCATTGTTTCTCTAGGAACCCAGATGTCTAATAGTCCTAGTAATATAAAAATAGGTGGAATGACAAGTGCCATTGTTTTTAGTTGATAAATTGTTAAATCTATTGTTTTCATAGCTATTTGATTATTGATGAAAAATAATGCAGCTAAAACAATTACCGCTCCAATAAAGAATCTGTATCTTTTAATTAATATCATAATCCTCCAACCACCTTTCCAATAATGAATGCTACTAAAAATGAGAAAATAAATGCTAAAATATTTCTTGCAACTGTCAGTCTTTTGCCAAAATACTTTATCTCAACTGGTGCTGTAACAATACCTACCATCATTAAAGTTGATACAAAAACTGCAATTTGCATATACCCAGCCCCATTTTCCAACAACATCTGTGCCATGGGAAAGGCAACGAATCCAGGTATAAGTGTTATAGCTCCTACAACTGAAGCAATTAAGACTCCGAACCATCCTGATTCAGAGCCTACAGCTTTCGATATAAAATCAGCATCAAAAACTGCAAGCATAATCCCAACAAGTACTATCACCCCTAAAAACTGGGGTAAAATATTCTCAAATGCTTTCCAAGCTTTTTTTAGAGCTTTTTTTGTTTTATTTTTATCTTTATAATATGATATTCCAAATAAAATTATTGTAATTATATATAAAGTGGCACTCAATTAATTACCTGCCTTCCTATTATTGAACCTTTGCATATTGTTCTTGTTTTTTTCTCATTTCGAATTTTGCAATAAATATTGCTGCTAAAATCCCTACTATTAAAATTACATATGCTGTATTATAGAATATTCTTGCAGTATCATGTGCCTTCATAATCATACCGTTAACTGAAGTACCCAATGCTCCTCCTACAAACATATTGAAAGATGCCATTGACATGGCAGTCCCCCTCATTTTAGGAAGCTTTTCTTGAGCTGTTGCAATCAGTGTTGATTGTAAGAAAATAAAGGCTATACCAAAACCTAGAAGTCCAAAAGATAGTATCCATATGTTTTTATAGGAGACAGAGCAAATAGTGAAATAAATCCTATCACTCCGGCTGAAACTAAAAATCCATGTTTCAAAATTTTTCTAAGCTTTGGTGCTATCCTACCTCCAATAACTGTACCAACTCCAAATAATGATAGGATCAAACCAACTATTAAAATATTAAATCCAGTTACCTCCTGAAGTAACTTTCCGGAATAAGTAAAGCTTCCAAACACACTAAATCCAACAAAAAATACTACTAAAACTAATCTCATGAATCTATAATTTGTTAGTGGAACTTTATATGCCTTAATAAAATTTAACTTATCCACCACCGGTTTATCCCTTTCTAGTATCTTGAACATTACTATAGCTAAAATTAGCTCACCTACGCCATAAACAAGATAAACTACGCGCCAAGAGCCAAAATAAGCTAATGCACCACCTATAGCAGTAGCTGTTGCTCCTCCTAAAAACATTAGTCCCATTACTTTACCTAGAGCTTTTTGTCTATTTTCATTATCAAAGCTTTCTCCAACTAAAGCCATTGTGACAGGAAATATACCTGCAGCAAAGGCACCATTCATAGTTCTAAAAAATATTAATGATGGTAAATTAAAAGCAGTTGCACCTAACATGCTAAATATTGCTGTCCCCATTGCTGCAGTATTAATCACTTTTACTTTGCCATACCTATCAGCTAGAGGTCCAAATAATAAAGTGAATACTCCAAAAGATAACATATAGGCAGTTACAGACATAGCTGCAACACTAATAGTAAGATTTAAATCCTTTGATATATTGATTATTAATGGTGCTGCTGCATAGTTATCACCATTGGCTAAAAAAGCCATTAACCCTAGCACCATCAACATTTTGTTTTTGTTCTCCATTTTTATTTTCTCCTTGTTTTATATTAGTAAATATCCAAAAGCATTAAAGGTATACCCAATTATTAAAATACCTACGGTTACTATCCCGGCGAATACTATCAGCAATCTAGTTTTTACAACTTTTTTAAGTAGTATCATGGACGGAAGAGATAATGCTGTTACTGCCATCATAAAGGATAAAGCCGTTCCTATTCCTACACCCTTTGTTACTAAAGCTTCAGCTATAGGCAGAGTTCCAAATATATCTGCATACATAGGTACTCCCACAACTGTAGCAAGTAGTACCGAATACCATTTATCCTGTCCTAATAGAGCTGTAATTACACTTTCAGGAATCCAGTTATGTATTGCTGCACCTATTCCTACTCCTATTAAAATATACAGCCAAACTTTACCCACAATATCAAGCACTTGTTCTTTTGCAAATTCAATTCTTTCACTTCTTTTCATGCTTCCATCATCATTTTCTAGTACTTTGTTGTTAAACACAAAGGATTCTACATACTTTTCCATTTTAGCCTTACTTATTATGCTTCCTCCTATTACAGCAAGTATAAGCCCAACTACTACATAGGCGATAGCTATACGCCAATTAAATATACTTGCCAGAAGAAGTACTGATGCTAAATCCACTAAGGGCGAAGATATGAGAAATGAAAATGTAACTCCTATTGGTAATCCTGCACTTGTAAACCCTATGAATAAAGGTATTGATGAACAGGAACAAAAAGGTGTTATAGTTCCTAGTAACGCCGCAGAAATATTGGCAAAAATACCATCTCGCTCTCCTAAAATCCTCCTTGTTCTTTCCGGTGGGAAAAAACTTTGTATATAAGATATTGTGAAAATAAGTACTGAAAGCAGTATAAATATTTTAACTACATCGTATACGAAAAAATGTATGCTTCCTCCAAGTCTGCTCGCCATATCAAGTCCAAATACATTTTCTACTAAAGCTCTTACTAAATCATATAACCATTCCATTTTTAATAACTGGCTGTTTAGCCATTCAAATACAATCATATCTTGTCTCCTTTTCGTCTTAAAATTCTTATATGCTCAAATGAGTATATATGTATATTACATTTAATTTTCTTACATGTCAAGGTCAAAACAAAAAAATAACTGTAAAATCAATCCTTCATTTTACAGTTATTTTTCAATTTTAAAAGCTGTGAAATTATTATAAGTTCATTATTTCTCTAAATTCTTTTATATAGGACCTGCTTACAGGAACTTTCTCTTCCATATTTTCTAACATTAATAAGTAAGTATTATTAAAATAAAAATCTATTTCTTTTACTTTGTCTAAGTTCACAATATAGGAACGATGAGTTCTAAAAAAGTTGCTTTCAGAAAGTTCTTTTTCCAAGTCAGATATTTTTTTGTTGGATATAAATCTATCTTCATTAAAGAAAATCTCCGTCTTTCTTTCTTGTGCCTTTACACATATAATATCTTCTTTTTTTAATACTATTATTTTTTCTCCATCACTTAATGTAATTTTATTGTCTTTGTTTTTTGATATTGTTTTTTTATTTTTTTCTTCTAATTTCTCTAAGATATTTATTATTCTTTCTTCAGAATACGGCTTAAGAAGATAATCAAAAGCCTCTACCTTAAAGGCATCATGAGCATATTCTTTATATGCTGTAACAAAGACTATCAAAGGTTTTTTCTTAAAATTGCAAAGTATATTAGCCAAAGCCATTCCGTCTAGATTAGGCATGTTTATATCTAAAAATAAGATGTCTACATCATTAATCCTTTTAAAAAAATTAAGGGCCTCAATAGAATCCTCAAATTCTTCTAAAACTTCAATATTGCTGTGGTTTTCTATAAAAAATCTAAGTTCTTGCCTGGAAGGTTGTTCATCATCAATTATTAAACAATTCATATTTTTCACCTGCTTCTATAAATGATAGGTTTTTATCTTTGTTTATTGAGAAAGATATTCTAGTTCCAGAATCCAATCTTTCTATATCAAGTCCTTTGTCGTATATATTCAAAAGTCTTCTATGAACATTTATTAATCCTATATGTTTTTCATGCATTTTGTTGTTTTTAATCTTTTCAATTATATCTTCTGGTATACCTATACCATCATCTTCTACTATAATTTTTGTATTTTTACTGTCAATATCTTCTATTATAATGTTTATATTTATTTTTTTTCTTTTTTTAGATCCTGCACCGTGTTTTACAGCATTTTCTATTAAAGGTTGAATTATTAACATTGGCATTAAAGTATTTTCATCCCCATTTATATTGTATTCAATATTGATTTTATTACCGAACCTAGCTTGTTCCAAATTAAAATAGGATTTAACGTGTTCTATTTCTTCTTTAAGAGTTATTAGGTTAAAAGAACTTTCTAAATTATATCTAAAAAATTCACTTAAACTTATCAACAAATCTCTAGCTTTATCCGAATCTATTCTAACAAAAGATACTATAGTGTTAAGAGCGTTAAATAGAAAGTGAGGGTTTATTTGAGATTGTAGTGCTCTGATTTCAGACCTTGATGCAGTTTTTTTAAGTTGTTCTATCCTAACAAGTTCAAGTTGAGTTGATATAAGTTTCGACAATCTACTTAACAATACAGTCTCTTTGTAAGTTAGCTTTTCATTTTTTTTATATCCAAGGATTAATAAACCTATAATATTATCTTTTTCCTTCAATGGAGCAGAAACTAAGGTTTTAAATGACATATTTGATATATCATCAAGATAGTATATTTCTTCATTTTTTATATTATCAAAGTTTTCATTAATTACTTTTTCAAGATTTTTTTCTTCATCTTCTTTAAAGTTTCCAGTTGTAGACACAACCTTTTGTTTGTCGGTTAATATTACCTCGT
>Ga0209931_1001117_pt1 | contig 15149 bp, 11 predicted proteins | sample SalPonR1_B_D1_MG_FD_185697 | JGI IMG/M metagenome (GOLD analysis project Ga0209931, IMG submission 185697) | Salt pond soil microbial communities from South San Francisco under conditions of wetland restoration - Salt Pond MetaG R1_B_D1_MG... ...
ACAGTCGCATATCAGGTTGAAATGCTTGGATTCCTCGTCCGCCGACTTGACCCAGTCGTCATAGAAGCCGACCGGCATCGGCACATGGCCGAACCGCGCGATGATATCCCAGTGCAGATCGACGGCGTTGAGTTCGATATGCGCCACCGCGTGAAGAATGGCGAGCCGCCCTTGCGGGCTGCCGGGGCGGCGGCGGGGCACGTCGCGCGGATCAAGAAGTTCGGGGCGGTCGGGGCGCGCGGGGCGCAGGGGCGGCTCGCCCTGGCCCACGGGAATGTCGCGCCCGTCGGCGCGCGCCGCGAACCAGGTTTGCGCGTGGCGGCGCGAAAGCGCGGTCTTTTCGCGCCCATCCTTGGCCGAGAGCACCTCGACCGCCATTTCGGTCAGGGTTTGCGCGCTCACAGGGCGCGCACCGCTTCGAGCACCTCTTCGGCATGGCCGGGCACCTTGACCTTGGGCCAGACGCGCGCGATGCGCCCTTCGCCGTCGATCAGGAAGGTGGACCGCTCGATTCCCCAGAAGGTCTTGCCATACATGCTTTTCTGCTTCCAGACGCCGTATTGCTCGCAGATGTCGGAGTCCGCATCCGAGAGGAGTGGCACGTTCAGGTCGTGCTTGTCGCGGAATTTCTGATGCTTTTCAACGCTGTCCTTGGAAATGCCAAGCACCTGCGCGCCTGCTTCGCCGAAGGCGTCCTGGAGGGCGGTGAAGGCCAGCGCCTCTTTGGTGCAGCCCGAGGTGTCATCGCGCGGATAAAAGAACAGCACGACGGGCGCGGGGCGCAGGGCCGAGAGGGTAACGGAGCTGCCGCCATCGCGGGGCAGGGTGAAATCGGGGGCGATCGTACCGGGTTCGGGCATGGGCTTTCCTTGTTATGGGTTTGACTCCGGGTCATATTAGGGCAGGAGACGCCGGAATAAAGACATCAGGCAGGCGGCCGGTCAAACCGGGCCGAGCGAACGAGACGAATGAGCGAGTCCCAGGACATGAAGCCGCGCGGCGCGCGTGCCCGCAGGGCCCTGCCCTGGGTGGTTTCGGCGCTGGTCGGGGTAATCATCATACTGGCGGTGGCGGTGAGCCTGGCCGCGGGGCGCGAATTCGTCGCGCCAGAGTGGCTGCGCGACAAGATCAGCCAGAAGATCAACGACGATCTGAGCGGCTTTTCGCTGCGCTTTGGCGAGGTGGCGTTGGTGATCCAGTCGGACTGGGTGCCAAGGCTGAGCCTGCATGACGTGACATTGCACGACCCGTCGGGGGCGACGCTGGCCAGCCTGTCGAGCGCCCAGAGCAAGGTGGCGCTCGGGCCGCTTTTGAGGGGCGCGTTGCAGCCTGCGGAAATCAATCTGTCGGGGGCGCGGGTGACATTGCGCCGGTCCGAGGATGGCGCGGTGGGGCTGAGCGTGGGCGATACCGCGCCGCCGCTGGAAGAGGCCGCCAATATGGGTGCGCTGGCGGCGCAGCTTGATGCTGTGCTGGAGCGGTCCCATTTCGCGGCGCTGCGCGAGGTGGAGGCCAGCAACCTGACGCTGCGCTATGAGGATGCGCGCGCGGGCCGGGCCTGGAATGTCGATGACGGGCGCCTTGAGATGACGCGCGAGGGCGACCGGCTGACGCTGCGCGGCGATGTCGCCCTGCTGGGCGCGCGGGCCTATGCGACCACGCTGGCGGTGAACTACACCCGGGAGATCGGCGAGACGGCGGCGGATTTCGGCGTCACATTCGAGGACATGCCCGCGCGCGACATTGCCGGGCAATCCCCTGCGATGACATGGCTCGGGGCGCTGGATGCGCCGATATCGGGCTCGCTGAGGGCTTCGGTTGATGAAAGCGGGCGGTTGGGCCTTCTGAATGCCACCCTGCAGATCGCCGAGGGCGTGTTGCAGCCGACCGAGGCGACGGAGCCGGTGGCGTTCTCGCAGGCGCGGGTCTATTTCGCCTACGATCCGGCGCAGCAGGTGCTGCGTTTCGACGAGATCTCGGTGGACAGCAAATGGGTCTCGGCGCTGGCCGAGGGGCGCGCCTATCTTGTGGGGATGGAATCGGGCTGGCCAAGCGAGTTGCTGGGCCAGTTCCAGTTTCGCCGCATCTCGGCCAATCCCGACGGCATGTATCCCGAACCCATCGAGGTCGAGTCGGCGGTGATGGACATGCGGCTGCGGATCGACCCGTTTCTGTTGACGCTGGGCCAGTTGAGCCTGAGCGACGAGACGAGCCGACTGGTGATGAAAGGCGCGCTGGAGGCCGAGCCCGAGGGCTGGACGCTGGCATTGGATGCGACGCTGGACGCGCTGCAGCCTGATCGGCTGTTGACGCTCTGGCCCGAGGGGCTGGCGAATGGCGCACGCGAGTGGATCGACAAGAACGTGACCCGCGCTGATCTGAGCAATCTGCAATTCGCCGCGCGGTTCCGGCCCGATCATGACCCGGATGTGTTTCTGGGGTTCGATTACGAGAACCTGGATACGGTCTTTATCAAGGATGTGCCGCCCATCGAGGCGGCGGCGGGCCATGCCTCGTTGATCGACAACCGCTTCGTGATCACCACGGATCGGGGCCATGTGACGGCGGCGCAGGGTGGGCGGATCGACATTTCGGGCACCAGTTTCATGATCCCCGACGTCAATATCGACCGCGGCCCGGCGGGGGCGCGGCTGAAGACCGACAGCACCATCACGGCCGCCCTGTCGCTGCTGGACGAGGGACCGTTCGGGTTCATGACCAAGGCGAACCTGCCGGTGACGCTGGCGGATGGGCGGGCGCAAATCTCGGGGGAGCTGGATTTTCTGCTGAAAAAGGAGCTGAGCCCCGACGAGGTGGCGTTCAGCGTCAATGGGCGCCTGAGCGATCTGCGCAGCGAGACATTGGTGCCGGGCCGGGTGCTGGCGGCGTCGGGCCTGGAGCTGCGCGGCGACAATGCCGGGATCAGCGTCTCGGGCGCGGGGCGTATCGGGGGGGTGCCGGTCGAGGGGCAATGGCGCACGGCGCTTGGCGAAAAGAGCGACGGCACCGGTCGGTTGACGGGCTGGATCGAGCTGTCGGAGCGTTTCGCCGACGAGTTCCGCATCGGGTTGCCGCCGGGGAGCCTTTCGGGGGCGGGGCGCGCCGATATCGAGATCACCCTGCCGCCCGGAGAGCCGGGGCGTTTCGAGTTGCGCTCGGATCTTGCCGGGGTCGGGCTGCGCGTGCCGCAGCTGAGCTGGTCGCTGGGGGCGCAGGAGACGGGTGATCTGCAGGTCACGGGCACGCTGGGCGAGCCGCCCCGGATCGAGTCGACCACGCTTGAGGCCGCCGGGCTTGAGGTGCGCGGCGCGGTCACGCTCAATGATGACGGCACGCTGGCGCGGGCGGTGTTCTCGCGCGTGCGGCTGGGAACGTGGCTGGATGCGCCGGTCGAATTGCAGGGCCGCGGCGCGGGGCGGGCGCCGCAGGTGCTGGTGTCGGGCGGGATGGTCGATCTGCGCCAGACATCGCTGGCGGGTGACGGAAGCGGGGGCGGCGGCGAGGGCGGGCCGGTATCGCTGGCGCTGGACCGGTTGATCATTTCGGACGGCATCGTGCTGAGGGATTTTCGCGCCGATCTGGACATGAGCGACGGGGCGTCGGGGTCTTTTACCGGGCAGGTGAATGGCGGGCCGGCGATCTCGGGGCGGGTCGCGCCCAAGGACGGGCGCAGCGCCTTTCAGATCCGCTCGCAGGATGCGGGCGCGGTGCTGGCGGCGGCGGGGATGCTCAAGCAGGCGCGCGACGGCGAGATGAATCTGGTGCTGGTGCCGGTCAGGGGCGCGGGGCGTTACGAAGGCTCTCTCGAGGTCAAGAATGTGCGCCTGACCGATGCTCCGGCGCTGGCGGCGCTGCTCAATACGGTGAGCGTGGTGGGCCTGCTGGATCAGTTGAGCGGCGAGGGCATCCATTTCAGCGACGTGACATCGCGATTCCTGTTGACGCCCCGGCGCGTGACGCTGATGTCGGGCAGCGCCGTGGGCGCGTCGATGGGGGTGTCGATGGAAGGCTATTACGATCTTGAAAGCACGATGATGAACATGCAGGGCGTGATTTCGCCGTTTTACCTGGTGAATTCGGCTGGCGGCCTGTTTACACGGCGCGGCGAGGGGCTGGTGGGGGTGACTTACACCATGCGCGGGCCGGTGGCGGACCCAAGGGTCAGCGTCAATCCGCTGTCGGTGTTCACGCCGGGGATGTTCCGCGATCTTTTCCGCCGCCCGCCACCGGGCAGCGGCGAGGCTGCCAAACCGGCGCCCCGGCGCCAGATTGAAGAAAGAGACGGGGGAGAGGCCGGGCAGTGAAACTGAGCGATTTCGATTTCGACCTGCCCGAGGAACTGATCGCGACGCGCCCGGCGCGGCCGCGCAGCTCGGCGCGCCTGGTGGTGGCTGAGGGCGCGGCGATCCATGATGCCTGCGTGCGCGATCTGGGCGACTGGCTGCGCCCCGGCGACCGGCTGGTGCTGAACGACACCGCCGTCATCCCAGCCCGCCTGAGCGGCGCGCGTGCGCGCAGCGGCCCCGAGGGCGAGACCCGCGCGCGCATCGAGGTCACGCTGCTGGAACCGGGGCGCGAGGGCGACTGGGCGGCGCTGGTCAAACCCCTTAAGAAACTGCGCATCGGCGAGGTGGTCAGTTTCGCCGCCGGGCTGGAGGCGGAGTTGCTGGCAAAAGACGGAGGGCAGGCAAGGCTGCGCTTCAACCTGGAGGGCGCGGATTTTGACGCGGCGCTGGCAGAGGCCGGGGCGATGCCCCTGCCACCCTATATCGCCGCGCGCCGCGCCGCCGATGAGCAGGACAAGACCGACTACCAGACCGTCTGGGCGCGCGCGCCGGGCGCCGTGGCGGCCCCCACGGCGTCGCTGCATTTCGACGAGGCGTTGCTGGCGGATCTGCGCGCGCGCGGCATCGCCTTCAGCCATGTGACGCTGCATGTGGGGGCGGGCACCTTTCTGCCGGTCAAGGTCGAGGACGTGACCACCCACCGGATGCATGCCGAATGGGGCGAGGTCAGCGAAAAGGCCGCCGCCGAGATCGCCGCAACGAAGGCGGCGGGCGGGCGGGTGATCCCGGTTGGCACAACGGCGCTGCGCCTGATCGAAAGTGCCGCGCGCGAGAGCGGCGGGATCGTGCCGTGGCGCGGCGATACCGATATTTTCATCTATCCGGGTTTCGATTTCCGCGTGACCGACGCGCTGATGACCAATTTCCATTTGCCGCGCTCGACCCTGTTGATGCTGGTGGCGGCGTTGATGGGGCAGGAGCGTATCCAGGCGATCTATGACCATGCGCTCAGGGAGCGATACCGCTTCTTTTCCTATGGTGACGCATCCTTGTTGATTCCGGGATGAATTGCTGGCACGGCGAGTGCGACAGATTGACATGACATGACGGGACACGGGCGATGTTGCAGGTGCTGAACGGCGCATGGGCGCTATTGCTGGGAATGATGCTGTTGCAGGTGGGCAATGGCATGCAGGGCACGCTCTTGGGTATCCGCGGCCAGATCGAGGGGTTCTCGACCATCGAGATGTCGCTGGTCATGTCCGGCTATTTCGTGGGTTTCCTGTTCGGCTCGCGCATGGCGCCCGAGATGATCCGGCGCGTCGGCCATGTGCGGGTCTTTGCGGCGCTGGCCTCGATGATTTCGGCGGTGATGATCCTTTACCCTGCGCTGACCGATCCCATTGCATGGGGCGCGGGGCGCATTCTGATCGGGTTCTGTTTCTCGGGCGTGTATGTCACGGCGGAAAGCTGGCTGAACAATTCGGCCACCAACGAAACCCGCGGCCAGTCGCTGTCGCTTTACATGATCGTGCAGATGGCGGGGATCGTGGCGGCGCAGTTCCTGCTGCTGGTGGCCGATCCGGGCGGGTTCATCCTGTTCATCATCCCCTCGGTTCTCGTGTCGCTGAGCTTTGCGCCGATCCTGCTGTCGATCAGTCCGACGCCGGCCTTCGGCTCGACCAAGCCGATGAGCCTGAGCGAGATCATGCGCATCTCGCCGTTGGGCTGTGTGGGGATGTTCCTTTTGGGCGGGGTCTTTGCCGCGCAGTTCGGCATGGCGGCGGTGTTCGGCGCCGAGGCGGGGCTGAACGTGGCGCAGATTTCGACCTTCGTCGCCACTTTCTATATCGGCGCGCTGGTGCTGCAATATCCGATCGGCTGGCTGTCGGACCGGATGGACCGGCGGGTGCTGATCTTTGCCGCGGCGCTCTTGTGCGGTGTGGGCGCGGTGCTGGGATTCGTGTTCAGCGGCTACTTCGTGATGCTGCTGGTGGTCGCGGTGATCATCGGCGGCACGTCGAATCCGCTTTATTCGCTGCTGATCGCCTATACGAACGATTTCCTCGAACATGACGACATGGCGGCCGCGTCGGGCGGCATGGTGTTCATCAACGGGCTCGGGGCGGTCGCGGGGCCGCTGGTGACGGGCTGGGCGATGGGCGCCATCGGGCCGCGCGGCTTTTTCGCGGTGATCGGGGTCTTGATGCTGGCGATGGCCGGTTACGCGGCCTACCGGATGACGCAGCGCGCCGCGCCGTCGGTGGATGAAACCGAGAGCTATGCGCCGGTGGTGGCCTCGTCGTCGCCGGTGGCGGTCGAGGCCGCGCAGGAATACGCCATCGAATCAGCTCAAGAAGAGTCGGCGGGCTGATTGCGCTAACCTCACAGGGGTGTCGTGGCTGTAGTAATAAGTTACTGTCATTTCAGATGAATGTGCGTTTAACATTTTTGTGACAGACACTGGACGCATCTGGGGAAGACGAGGAGGGCTCCATGGTCGCGCCTGACGACATATTGGGTTTCTGGCTGGACGAGATCGGCCCGAAGGGTTGGTACGAAGCCTCTGACGCGTTGGATCAGACGATCCGCGACAGGTTCGAAGACGCATGGCGCAGCGCCCGCGAGGGCACCTATGCTTTGTGGCTGACCTATCCGACCGGCACGCTGGCCTATATCATCCTGATGGATCAGTTTCCCCGCAACATGTTCCGCGACAGTGGCAAGGCCTTTGCCAGCGATGGCGCATCACGCGCCGCCGCCAAGGCGGCGATCCACCGCAAATGGGACATGCGCATCGACGAACCGGCGCGGCAGTTCTTTTACCTGCCCCTGATGCATTCGGAGAACCTGTGCGATCAGGAGCAATGCGTGCGCCTGATCTGCGAGCGTATGCCCGAGACCGGGGAGAGCAACCTGTTGCATGCCCGCGCGCATCGCGAGGTGATCCGCAAGTTCGGCCGCTTCCCCTATCGCAACGCGGCGCTGGGGCGCAGCACCACCGCCAGCGAAAGCGAGTTCATGGCGCAGGGCGGTTACGCTGCCACGGTGAAGGCGTTGCAGTCCGCCAAGGCGGCGTGAGCGGGGAAATAATTTGCCGCAGCGTCAGGCATTTGGGCGCGCGCAGCGCAGGATTGCGCAGCGCGGCGCCGCTGCTGCGTTGTGATCGCGCCAGAGATAGTTTAATGTCAAACTAAATTCTGGAACGGAGTCGGCAATGGCGGCGAAAAGCTTTGACATGATCGTGATCGGTGCGGGTCCCGGCGGCTATGTGGCCGCGATCCGGGGCGCGCAACTGGGCCTCAAGGTGGCCGTGGTCGAGCGCGAGCATATGGGGGGCATCTGCCTGAACTGGGGCTGCATCCCGACGAAGGCGATGCTGCGCAGTTCGGAAGTGTTTCACCTGATGCACCGCGCCAAGGAATTCGGTCTCAAGGCCGAAGGGCTGGGCTACGATCTGGATGCCGTGGTCAAGCGCTCGCGCGCGATTGCCAAGCAGCTCAGTTCCGGGGTCAGTCACCTGATGAAGAAGAACAAGGTGACGGCGATCATGGGCGAGGCGAGCCTGCCCGCCAAGGGCCGTGTCAGCGTCAAGACCGAGAAGGGCACCGAGGAGCTGGAAGCGAAACATATCGTGCTGGCCACCGGCGCGAGGGCGCGCGAGTTGCCGGGGCTCGAGGCCGATGGCGAGCTGGTCTGGACCTATAAGCACGCGCTGGTGCCGCCGCATATGCCCAAGAAACTGCTGGTGATCGGTTCGGGCGCGATCGGGATCGAATTCGCCAGTTTCTACAACACGCTGGGCGCCGAGACGACCGTGGTCGAGGTGATGGAGCGGATCCTGCCCGTCGAGGATGCGGAGATCAGCGGCATGGCCAAGAAAGCCTTCGAGAAGCAAGGCATGACGATCATGGAAAAGGCTGCCGTCAAGAAGTTGGACCGGGCCAAGGGCAAGGTCACGGCGCATATCGAGAGCGGCGGCAAGACCGAGAAACAGGACTTCGACGCGGTGATCTCGGCGGTTGGGATTGTCGGCAATACCGAGGGGCTGGGCCTTGAGGAACTGGGCGTGAAGGTCGAGCGCAGCCATGTTGTGACGGACCCGTTCTGCCGCACCGGGGTCGAAGGGATTTATGCCATCGGCGATCTGGCGGGCGCGCCGTGGTTGGCGCACAAGGCCAGCCATGAGGGCGTGATGGTGGCCGAGCTGATCGCGGGGCAAAAGCCCCATGCGGTCTCGCCCGACAGCATCGCGGGCTGCACCTATTGCCAGCCCCAGATCGCCAGTGTCGGCGTGACCGAGGCGCAGGCCAAGGAAAAGGGCCTTGATATCCGGGTCGGGCGGTTTCCATTCATCGGCAATGGCAAGGCGATCGCGCTTGGAGAACCCGAGGGCATGATCAAGACAGTGTTCGATGCCAAGACCGGCGAATTGCTGGGCGCGCACATGATCGGGGCCGAGGTGACTGAGCTGATCCAGGGCTATGTGGTGGGCCGCCAGCTGGAGACCACCGAAGAGGACCTGATGCAGGCGGTATTCCCGCATCCGACGCTGAGCGAAATGATGCATGAATCGGTGCTGGATGCCTTTGACCGGGTGATCCATATCTGAAACCTGGCAGGATGGGGGCGCTGCCCCCGTCGCCGCAAGCGGCGACTCCCCCGAGGTATTTCGGGCCAGATGAAGCCGGGCGGGGCTTGCCGTGCGCCGTGGTGCATGCACAATGGCCGCTGTCCGAGTGTGAGGGGTGAGAGCCGGTGCCGAGTGTGAACAGGGTGGTGATGCAGCGCAGCTCGCGCCAGTGGCTGGAAGCGTTGCCGCTGGCCGAGATGGACGCGGCGGAGGTCTCGGGCAAATTCGGGATGCGTTTCACATTCCGCAGCTACAACCGCTTTCGCTTTCCCAAATATGATATCTGCGAGGGGCCGTACCGGGGCAAGGATGGCGCGGTGGCGCAGTTCGATCTGGTGCTGGCCAACCAGGTCTGGGAACATCTGGACCGCCCCTACGCTGCTACACGCAACGTGTTGGAGATGCTGCGGCCGGGGGGTTATTTCTGGGTCGCGGTGCCGTTCTATATTCCCTATCACGGCGATCCGGTCGATTGTTCGCGCTGGAGCGCAAGGGGTCTCAAGAACCTGCTGATCGAGGCGGGGTTTGAGGAAGACGCGATCCGCGCACAGCAATGGGGTAATCGCAGCGCGGCCATGCGCAATTTCGAAACACCCTGGCCACCGCCCTATGAGCGCGGGCGCGATGTGCTGACCAACGAGCCCGACTTTCCCATCTGTTCCTGGGCGCTGGCGCAGAAGAAATAAGGGGCGGCTCGCCTTGCGTTCACGAAATGTTCGCAAAATTCCCTTGGAACCCGGCGCGCGCTCCTCTATCTGTTAACCACCGTTGACCGGGGGACGCCGATGGCCGAGCTGAAGCATATCGAGGTGCGTGGCGCGCGCGAGCACAACCTCAAATCCATAGATGTCGATATTCCGCGCAATGCGCTGGTGGTGATCACCGGGCTGAGCGGGTCGGGCAAGTCGAGCCTGGCGTTCGACACGATCTATGCCGAGGGGCAGCGGCGCTATGTCGAGAGCCTGAGCGCCTATGCGCGCCAGTTCCTCGACATGATGGAAAAGCCCGATGTGGATCATATCAGCGGGCTGAGCCCGGCGATTTCCATCGAGCAGAAGACCACCAGCAAGAACCCGCGCTCGACGGTCGGCACGGTCACGGAAATCTACGACTACATGCGGCTGCTGTTCGCCCGTGTCGGCACGCCCTACAGCCCCGCCACCGGCAAGCCGATCGAGGCCCAGCAGGTGCAGGATATGGTCGACCGGATCATGACCATGGAGGAGGGCAGCCGCGCCTATCTGCTGGCGCCCATCGTGCGCGACCGCAAGGGCGAATACCGCAAGGAGATGCTGGAGCTGCGCAAGCAGGGGTTTCAGCGCGTCAAGGTGGACGGGGCGTTTCATGATCTCGACGATCCGCCCGTTCTGGACAAGAAGTTCCGCCACGATATCGACGTGGTGGTGGACCGGATCGTGGTGCGCGAGGGGTTGCAGACCCGGCTGGCGGACAGTCTGCGCACGGCGCTGGACCTGGCCGATGGGATCGCGGTGCTGGAGACCGCGCCGCGAGAGGGCGAGGGCGAACCGGAGCGGCAGGTTTTCAGCGAGAATTTCGCCTGTCCGGTGAGCGGCTTCACCATCCCCGAGATCGAGCCGCGGCTGTTTTCCTTCAACGCGCCCTTCGGGGCCTGCCCGGATTGCGGGGGGCTGGGCGCCGAGCTTTATTTCGATGAGCGGCTGGTGGTGCCAGATGCAACGTTGAAGATCGGTGATGGGGCGATTGCGCCCTGGCGCAAGGGCAAGAGCCCTTATTTCCTGCAGACCATCGAATCCATCGCCAAGCATTACGAGTTTGACATGAATGCCCGCTGGAAGGACCTGCCCGCGCATGTGCAGCAGGTGTTCCTCTATGGCTCGGGCGAGGACGAGATCCCGTTCCGCTATGACGAGGGCGGGCGGGTTTACCAGGTGACGCGCAGTTTCGAGGGGGTGATCCCCAATATGGAGCGGCGCTATCGCGAGACCGACAGCAACTGGGTGCGCGAGGAGTTCGAGCGCTATCAGAACAACCGTGCCTGTGGCAGCTGTGACGGCTATCGTCTGCGCGAAGAGGCCCTGGCGGTGAAGATCGCCGGGCTGCATATCGGGCAGGTGGTGCAGATGTCGATCCGCGAGGCGCATCAATGGTGCGCCGAAGTGCCCGAAAGCCTGAGCGCGCAGAAGAACGAGATCGCGCACGCGATCCTGAAAGAAATTCGCGAGCGGCTGGGGTTTCTCAACAATGTGGGTCTGGATTACCTGACGCTGAGCCGCAATGCCGGGACCTTGTCGGGGGGCGAGAGCCAGCGCATCCGCCTTGCCAGCCAGATCGGCAGCGGGTTGACCGGGGTGCTTTACGTGCTCGATGAGCCGAGTATCGGCCTGCATCAGCGCGATAATGGGCGGCTGTTGCAGACGCTGCGCAACCTGCGCGATCAGGGCAATACGGTGATCGTGGTCGAGCATGACGAAGAGGCGATCCGCACCGCCGATTACGTCTATGATATCGGTCCCGGCGCTGGCGTGCATGGCGGTCAGGTGGTGAGCCACGGCACGCCCGAGCATATCGCGGCGGACCCGGCCTCGATCACGGGGCAATACCTGTCGGGCCAGCGCGAGATCGCCATTCCGGCCGAGCGGCGCAAGGGCAATGGCAAATCCGTGAGCGTGGTGAAGGCGAGCGGCAACAACCTCAAGGATGTGACGGCGGAGTTCCCGCTGGGGCAGTTCGTCTGCGTGACCGGCGTGTCGGGCGGGGGCAAATCCACGCTGACCATCGAGACGCTGTTCAAGACCGCGAGCATGCGCCTCAACGGTGCGCGCCAGACGCCCGCGCCTTGCGAGACGATCCGGGGGCTTGAGCATCTGGACAAGGTGATCGACATCGACCAGCGCCCGATCGGGCGCACGCCGCGTTCGAACCCGGCCACCTATACCGGTGCCTTCACCCCGATCCGGGATTGGTTCGCCGGGCTGCCCGAGGCCAAGGCGCGCGGCTACAAGCCGGGTCGGTTCAGCTTCAACGTGAAGGGCGGGCGCTGCGAGGCCTGCCAGGGCGACGGGCTGATCAAGATCGAGATGCATTTCCTGCCCGATGTCTATGTCACCTGCGAGACCTGCAACGGCGCGCGCTATAACCGCGAGACGCTGGAGATTCAGTGGAAGGGCAAATCCATCGCCGATGTGCTGGACATGACGGTTGAGGATGCGCAGGAGTTCTTCAAGGCGGTGCCCAGTATCCGTGAGAAAATGGATGCGCTGGCGCGTGTCGGGCTTGGCTATATCAAGGTGGGCCAGCAGGCGACGACCCTGTCGGGGGGCGAGGCGCAGCGGGTGAAACTGTCAAAGGAGCTGGCCAAGCGGTCCACCGGGCGCACGCTTTACATCCTGGACGAGCCGACGACGGGGCTGCATTTCGAGGATGTGAAGAAGCTGCTCGAGGTGCTGCACGAGCTGGTCGAGAGCGGCAATACGGTGGTGGTGATCGAACATAACCTGGATGTGATCAAGACCGCCGATCATCTGGTGGATATCGGCCCCGAAGGGGGCGATGGCGGCGGCGAGATCGTGGCCGTGGGCACGCCCGAAGAGGTGGCCGAGGTCGAGCGCAGCCATACCGGGCGCTACCTCAAGGAGATGTTGGCGGCGCGCAGGGTGGCGGCGGAATAGATGAGGCGCGGGGGCGGGGTGTTGCCCCGCCCGCCACTGGCCCGGTCAGTCGCGCGGGCAGGTCCTGATTCCGATGATCGAATAGAGCGGACAGGTGCTGAGCAGGCCGGTGGCCAGCGGCACGATGCCGATCAGGTAAAGCCAGCTATACTGGCCTGACGGGTTGAGACCGAAGGCGACCAGCAGGGCGATGCCCACAAGGATACGAAGGGTGCGGTCGATGCCGCCGACGTTTTTCTTGAACATGATGTCCTCTTTCACATGAGATCGTCGTCACGTAAAACATACGTTCACAAATATGAATATGACATAGATCAAAACGCCACGGGATGCTGCAGAGGCGGGCGCGCCCGAGCGTCGCGACGTCAGCTGTAGCCGCGTTTTTCGAAGCGCGGCAGCATGGCCGAGAAATCGCGGCCCTCGCCGTCTTCTTCCTCGACGAATTTCTCGTAGAGCTTCATCGCCGCTTCGCCGAGCGGGGTGTCGGCATCGGCGGAGGCGGCGGCCTCCTGGGCAAGACGCAGATCCTTGAGCATGAGATCGGCGGCGAAGCCGGGCTTGTAGCCATTGTCGGCGGGCGATTGGGGGCCGACGCCGGGGGCGGGGCAATAGGTGGTCATCGACCAGGACTGCCCCGAAGAAGTGGAGACCACATCATACATCGCCTGCCGGTCAAGCCCCAGCTTGTCGGCAAGGGCGAAGGCCTCGCAGGTGACGATCATGGTGGCGCCGAGGATCATGTTGTTGCAGATCTTGGCGGCCTGGCCATTGCCCGAGGGGCCGCAATGCACGGCCTTCTGGCCCATGATGTCAAAGAGAGGGCGGGCCATGTCGAAGCCCGCCTGATCGCCGCCCACCATGAAGGTGAGCGTGCCGCCCGAAGCCCCGCCAACGCCGCCCGAGACGGGCGCGTCAAGCGCGGAAAGCCCGGCATCATTGGCCTTTTGAGCGACCGCACGGGCGCTGTCGACATCGACGGTCGAGCAATCGAGCAGCACCGCGCCCTTGTCCATCGCCGGGATCAGTTCGTTGGCGACGGTGCGAAGGATCTGGCCGTTGGGCAGCATGGTGATGACCACCTCGGCGCCGCTGGCCGCCGCGGCGGCGCTGTCGGCGCTGGTAACGCCGCCGATGGTGACGCCAGCGGTATCAAAGCCCGTCACTTCGTGCCCCGCCTTGGCCAGGTTGGCCGCCATCGGCCCGCCCATGTTGCCCAGTCCGATGAATCCGATTTTCATGGCTTATCCTCCGGTTGCGAATGTCAGCTCGTGTTCCCCGAGCGGCGCGAGCATGGTGTCTGCGGCGTCTGCGGGAAGGGTGTCGAGATCGTGGCGCCAGCGAGGCTGGCGGTCGCGGTCGATGATCTGGGCGCGGATGCCTTCGAGGAAATCACCCGATTCCATCGCGCGGGCGGTGAAGCGGTATTCCTGTGCGAGAGCGGCGCGGATATCGGCGTCTTGGGCGCGCAGATGCCCCAGCATGGCGAGGGTGCAGGCCATCGAAAGGGGCGAATTGCGTTCGATTTTCTCAACCGCATCCTGCGCCAGTTCGCCGTGATCACTGCGCAGGGCATCGAGCAGGCCGGGCAGGGTGGTTGCCCGAAAAAGCGCGTCGATCTCGGGCTGCGCGTCGCTCAGCGCCCCTTGCGGGGGCGCCTCGCACAGGTGGGCGAGTGATGTGGCGACATCGCCGGTGGTGCAGAGCGCCTCGACGAGGCCGGGCCAATGGGCGGCGGGAATATAGCTGTCGGCGAAACCGGCATGGATCGCGTCGCCTGGTCCCATGCGCGTGCCGGTGAGGCCGAGATATTCGCCCAAACGCCCCGGCGCGCGGGCCAGAAGGAGCGAGCCGCCGACATCGGGCACAAGGCCGATGGAACATTCGGGCATGGCGATACGAGTGGTTTCGCAGGTGATGCGGTGGCTGCCATGACAGCCGATCCCGACCCCGCCGCCCATCGTGAACCCATGCAGTAACGCGATGTAAGGCTTTGGATATTCGGAAATTTTCGTGTTCAGGCGATATTCGTCGCGCCAGAAGCGGCGGCCATATTCGAAATCCCCGGCGCGGCCGGTATCATAGAGTTTCTGAATGTCGCCGCCCGCGCAGAACGCCTTGTCGCCGTCGCCGTCGATGATCACCAGCGCCACGGCATCGTCATCGGCCCAGGCGTCGAGCGCCTCTTCGATGGCGAGGCACATGTCATGGCCAAGCGCGTTGAGCGCCTTGGGGCGGGTCAGGGTGATGCGACCGGCGCGGCCCTCGATGCGGATATGGATGTCGTCGCTCATTGCTCGGCCAGCATTTGACGGGCCACGATCAGGCGCATGATCTCGTTCGTGCCTTCGAGGATTTCATGCACGCGCAGGTCGCGCACCAGTTTTTCGATCCCATAATCGGCGAGGTAGCCGTAGCCGCCGTGGAGTTGCAAACATTGATTGACCACATGGCTGCCGGTTTCGGTGACGAATTTCTTGGCCATGGCGCAGAACTTGGTGGCGTCGGGCGCGCCGGTGTCGAGTTTCCAGGCGGCCTGGCGCAGGAAGGTGCGGGCGGCCTGGAGTTCGATCTCTAGATCGG
>Ga0209931_1001119_pt1 | contig 15138 bp, 16 predicted proteins | sample SalPonR1_B_D1_MG_FD_185697 | JGI IMG/M metagenome (GOLD analysis project Ga0209931, IMG submission 185697) | Salt pond soil microbial communities from South San Francisco under conditions of wetland restoration - Salt Pond MetaG R1_B_D1_MG... ...
CTTCAATGGAAACTCCCTCAGGAACCTTTATATCCAAAGGTGCAAAATTCCAAATAGCTTTTATACCATTTTCTATTAATATATCTGCCATATCTTGACTTGTTTCTTTAGGAGTACAGATTACTCCAAATTGAATCTCATTGTTTGTTATAAATTCTGCTAAGTCATCAATATCTTTTATTTCAATATCTCTGATTTTCAAACCAATCAGCTTCGGGTTTTTATCAAATAATGCTAAAACTTCAAATCCCTCTTCATAGAATCTGGCATAGTTTGCAATAGCTTGTCCTATATTACCTGCTCCAATTATAATTGCTTTGTACTTTTTATTTAATCCCAATATTTTACCTATTTCTACCTGAAGCCTCTTTGTATCATATCCATACCCTTGTTGTCCGAACCCACCAAAATTGTTAAGATCTTGTCTGATTTGTGAAGCTGTAAACCCCGTAAGTTTACTAAGTTCACTTGAAGAAATCCTGTTAATATCTGTACTAACTAAATCACCTAAATATCTATAATACTTTGGCAATCTTCTGATAACTGCATCTGATATTCTTTTTCCTTTTTTCATAACACACCTCCATTATTAATATTTTAACAATAATTGCTATCAATTTCAATAAGAAATTATTGGCATATGCTTAATATTTTACTATTGTGTAACTTTTTGCTTAATTTTAGCCGTTTATTAAACAGAAAAAAAATATTATTATTCACTAAAATAAAATAATCGAAAGCATATTCAATATGCTTTCGATTATAAAATAGTAAATCTATAAGCCGAGTTCTGTTTTGACAGTCATCTATCTAGACTTTTTGTTACCAAAAAGTTCATGCGACCTACCACGGGATATAACGAGCAGTTATTCCATGTCCCTACTTGGTCTTGCTTTGAGTGGGGTTTACATAGCCAATTAGTCACCTAACTGCTGGTGAGCTCTTACCTCACCTTTCCACCCTTACCTTCTTAAAAGGCGGTATATCTCTGTTGCACTATCCTTAAGGTCACCCTTACTGGCCGTTAGCCAGCACTCTGCTCTATAAAGCTCGGACTTTCCTCATCTCAAGGATGCGACTATCCAATTTACTTATTTCACCTATACAATTATACTCTTAAATATGTTTCTGTCAAATCTTTTTATATTTAAAGTTTTATCTTTGTTTTTTATTAAATTATTTATATATTCATTAAAATAAACTTCAGAATTATAATGCCCTATATCAATAATATCTAAACCTAGTTCGTAAGCTAGTTGATAATCGTGATGCTTTATATCTCCTGTTAAATATATATCTGATACTTCAGCAGCATCTTTAATAAAATCTCCTCCACTTCCACCACAAAATGATAGTTTTCTATATTTTTTTTCTTTTGGTGAGAAAAATTTAAGCTTATCAATCTTAAACTTCTTTTTTACTAAATTAATAATTTCTTTTTCATTCATATCTCTTTTTAAATCTAATACTCCTCCATATCCAATACCCTTATCAATATCTTCTATCTTTAAAACGTCAAAATAATCATAGCCGAGTTTTTTAGCTATTAACTCAGTCATTCCTTGTTTTCCCATATCAAAATTTGTATGCATTGAATAAACATTAATTTCATTGTTAACTATACTTTTAACCATTTCACCTTTATATGTACTCAAGTCTATACAATTCAACCCACTAAAAAACATTGGGTGATGACTTATTATTAAATCTGCTTTATTTTTTACAGCATAATCTATCAATTCATCACTAATATCTAGTGATATTACTATGTTTTTTATATCCTTTTCAAAATTTATAATCTGTCCACCAGAGTTGTCCCAACTATCAGAATATTCTTTTGGGTATAGTTCATCTAAAAATTTAATTATATAATTCAAATTCATATTTACTCAATAACTCCTTTAATTTAGTATTTATACTTTCTAGTCTGATCATTTTTTCTGTATTATTACTATTTTTTTTTATATTATTAATTATTATATTATTTTTTTCGATTTTTTTATTTACATATTCTTCAATATATTTATTTCTTTTTTTAAATAAAATTTCATTTGTTATATAATCCATCTTATCATTTTCAATTTTAAAATCACTATTAAATTTAGCTTTTATAACTGAATAATAGTGGTAATCTTCCTTACATAAATTTTCATCTACTATTTCAAATTTATTATGTTCTAGAAATTTTCTTGTTTTATCAACTGCATTCATTGGTTGTAAAATTAAGGTATCTCCTTGTGAAAATTTAAATTTATTTTCTTCAATAATTCGATTAATCAATAATCCTCCCATACCAGCTATTATTAAAACTTCTAATTCTTCTGAATTAACAACATGAAGACCATCGCCTTTTCTAATCTCTATAAATCCATCTAAAGAGTTTCTTTCAACATATTCTTTAGCTTTTAAATATGGGCTTTCATTTATTTCTGTAGCTATTACTTTTTTAGCTAAATTTCTTTTTATTATTTCTTCCGGTATATATGCATGATCTGTACCAATATCTATAATTATTTCAGATTTAGGTAATAGGTTGATTATACCCTTCATTCTTTCACTATTCATAAATTCTCCTAAAAGAAAAAGATTCGAAACCGAATCTTTATTCTAAGTAATCTTTTAATTTTTTGCTTCTACTTGGATGTCTTAGCTTTCTCAAGGCTTTTGCTTCTATCTGTCTAATTCTTTCTCTTGTAACATCAAACTCTTTTCCTACTTCTTCAAGTGTTCTAGCTCTTCCATCATCTAGACCAAATCTTAATCTTAGTACCTTTTGTTCTCTTTCGGTCAAAGTATCTAAAACATCTACCAATTGCTCTTTTAGCAATATAAATGTAGCAGCATCTGATGGTGCAAGCACATCTTCATCAGGTATAAAATCTCCCAAATGACTATCTTCTTCTTCCCCAATAGGAGTCTCCAAAGACACTGGTTCCTGAGCAATTTTTAAAATTTCCCTTACCTTTTCAGGTTCAATATCCATTTCCTCAGCTATTTCTTCAGGGGTTGCTTCTCTTCCTAACTCCTGCAATAGTTGTCTTTTAACTCTTATTAGTTTATTAATTGTTTCTACCATATGCACTGGTACTCTTATAGTTCTAGCCTGATCTGCTATTGCTCTTGTAATCGCCTGTCTTATCCACCAGGTGGCATAAGTACTAAATTTGTAACCTTTTCTATAATCAAATTTTTCTACTGCTTTAATTAATCCAAGGTTTCCTTCTTGAATTAAGTCTAAAAACAACATTCCTCTTCCTACATATCTTTTAGCAATACTTACAACAAGTCTCAGATTTGCTTCAGCAAGCTTACTTTTTGCTATCAAGTCATTTTGTTCCATTCTTTTTGCAAGCTCTATTTCTTCTTCAGCAGTCAGCAAAGGTACTCTTCCTATTTCTTTCAAATACATCCTAACCGGATCATTAACATTTACACCTTTTAACAGTTTTTCATCTGATGCGGATTCTTTCTTTGCTTTTTCTACTTTTTCTTCGTTATCATCATCTGATGTTAAATCTATATCGTCAGGTAGACCACCTATCTCAATATCATTTTCATCTAATTCTTTATAAAATTCATCAATAGAATCTGGATCAATATCTTCTAATTTTTCCAGTTCTTTTTCTATGGCTTTATATTGAACTATACCATCTTTTTTACCCTTTTTAATAAACTTATTTTTTATTTTATCAAATTTCTTATCCATTATTAATTGATACCCCCTTGTCTTAATATATTTATTTCTTTATATACTTTGTTTATTTTTGAAAGTAATTCTTCATTATTGGGGTCTTTGTTCAAACTCTCCCTTAAAACTAGCAATCTCTTTTCCTTATCTTTTATTAAGATTTTATTAGCAAGAAAATCCAATTCATCAGTTGATACCTCAACATCGCCAAGATTCGAATTTTCTTTAGGCTTATAATTAATATGAAAGTCATTCCCAAATATTTCTGTAAATTTATCTTTATATTTACTTAATATATATTCAAAAAGCTCGTCGTCATATGATGCTAAATCTAAAAGTTTATCTAAATAACTTCCTAAATCTAAATCCCTAATAGCTTTTTTTCTATCCTTGTTCTTTCTAATAGGTTTTTGTTTAATGTTTTTCTTGGAAATTTTTTTGTTGTATTCATTTAATAAATTTTCTTTTGAAATGTTTGTTTTCTCAGAAATTTTTTCAATTACCAATTCTCTTTCAATAGAGTTTGTAATATTCTTTACATTGTGTAAAAAATTTTCTATGTACTCCACTTTTCCCTTATTTGAATTTATATCATAAATATTAGAATAATAATCATCTAAAAAGTTAAAATACTCAGAAGCATTATTGATTTTTTCTTTAAATTTTACTTTGCCGTATTTAGTTATGTAATCATCGGGATCCATATTATCTGGAAATGTTATAACTTTTGCATCTATATTGTAATTTTTAAATAGATTTAAAGCTTTTATAGCTGCCTTGATTCCTGATTTATCTGAGTCATATGCAATATAAAATTCATCAAAATACTTTTTTAGTAACTTTACTTGATATTTGGTAAATGATGTCCCTAAAGATGCTACAGTATTATTATACCCAAATGATGATAGTTTTATAACGTCCATATATCCTTCTGTCAATATAACATAATTTATATCTTTGTTCTTTAAGGCATTGTTAAGATTATAAAGATTTCTCCCTTTATAAAAAACATCTGAATCAGGAGAATTTAAATATTTAGGTAATGAGTTATCTAAAACTCTACCTCCAAAGCCAATTATTCTCTTTTTAGTATCTATTATCGGAAATATCACTCTATTTCTAAATCTATCGTAATATCCTTGTTTTTTATCTCGACCAATAATCAACCCAGTTTTTAGTATATCTTCATCTTTATAATTTTTATTTTTCAAATGATTGTATAAAGCTTCCCAACTATCTAAAGCATAACCTAATCCAAAGCTTTTAATTAGTCTAGTTTTTATGCCTCTATTTGAAAAATAATCTAAAGCTTTCTTTGATTTCGCTAAATTTTTGTAGAAAAAAAGCCCTGCTTCTCTGTTGATTTCATACAAAGTATTTTTCTTTTTTGTTTCTTTTTTAGATACATGTTCCAACTTGATACCTGCTTTTTTTGCTAAATACTCTGCTGCCTCAATAAAAGAATAATTATTGTGTTTCATTAAAAAAGAAAGGACATCTCCTCCTTCTCCACACCCAAAACAATGATATATTTGTTTTTCTGGAGAAACCACAAAAGATGGTGTTTTTTCGTTATGAAAAGGACACAAAGCTTTATAGTTTGTACCTGCTCTTTTTAACTCTACGAATTCCCCAACTACATCAACTATATCATTAACGTCTTTTATTTCTTCTAATTTTTCTTCTGTTAAATCGTATGGCATATCATCACCATTCTATCCCGAAACATCGATGTTATATTATATATTAATATTATTACCATGTCAAGTTATTTGTCCCAAGGAAGAGGCATAAATATATCCTTATATTTTTTTATTGCATATCTATCTGTCATTCCTGCAATATAATCCTTCACTCTTACTTCCCTATCTTCATCAATGCTAAAAGTATCTTTTGGTATTTCATTAGGATTATCCATATAATAGTAAAATAAATCTCTTAATATTTTTTCTGCTTTATAATTTTCACTCTTTGCCTCAGTATTTAAATATATTCTTTCAAACATAAATCTTCTAAGATTATCCATTGCATTCTTAGCATTTGTGCTCATTGCTATATCTTCTTTTCCTAGGCTTTTTTCAATCATATCTACTACCATGTTATTAATTCTCTCACCGTGACTTTTTCCCAAAATGTCAATTACATCCTTTGGAATATCATTATTCTTTATAACTCCAGCCCTGACAGCATCATCTATGTCGTGGTTTAAATAAGCTATTCTATCTGCTGTTTTTACTATTCTTCCTTCCAATGTTATAGGGATACCATCTCCTCTATGGTTCAAAATCCCGTCTCTAACTTCAAAAGTAAGATTTAATCCTTGTCGTTCTTTATGCTTTTCCAGTAAGTCTACCACTCTTAGACTTTGAATATTATGTTCAAAACCAAAAGACGTAATATCTTTTAGTGTTTTTTCACCATTATGACCGAAGGGAGTATGTCCTAGGTCATGTCCTAATGAAATAGCCTCTGTTAAGTCTTCATTTAATTTTAATGCTCTTGCTATAGTTCTTGAAATTTGACTCACCTCTAAAGTATGAGTAAGTCTTGTTCTATAATGATCTCCTTCTGGAGCTAAAAAAACCTGAGTCTTATGTTTTAATCTTCTAAAAGCTTTTGAATGAATAATTCTATCTCTATCTCTTTGAAATTTAGTTCGAATTTTACATTCTTCTTCTTCCATTTCCCTTCCTATAGAGTTTATTGACTTACACCCATATTTAGAAAGTCTATTATTTTCAAATTTTTCATAATCTTCCCTTAAATTCAATATCTCACCTTCTATTACTATTTGTTTCATTATACCAATTCAAAATTATACCTGCTGTTTCTTCTATAGCTTTATTTGATATATCTATAACTTTACAACCTATTTTTTTCATCAGTTTTGTAGAATATTCTAGTTCTTCAACTATTCTGTTCAAATCTGCATAACTTGCATTGTCCTTAAGACCCAATGCTTTGAGTCTCTCTTTTCTTATTCTGTTCAAATGCTCTGGATTAGCTGTCAAACCTACAATTTTTTTAGATTTAATTTCAAATATTTCCTTAGGAGGTTCCACTTCCGGTACTATAGGGAAATTGGTGACCTTTATATTTTGGTTTGCCATATACATACTCAATGGAGTCTTTGATGTTCTAGAAATCCCTATTAAAACTATATCTGCTTCCTTTATACCTTTTGTACTTTTCCCATCATCATATTTTACAGCGAATTCTATTGCTTCAACTCTTTTATAATACCTTTCATCCATTTCCCTCAGCAAGCCTGGACTCTCTTTAGGCTTTAGTCCTAAATGTTCCATTAAGGGATTCATCAAGGGGGTTATAACATCAATTGCAATTATATTTCTTTCTCTAGATTTTTCGATTATATATTTTTTAAGTTCATTTATTACAATTGTGAAAACAACAACTGCCTTTTGCTCTTCTGCTTGATCTAGGATTTTATCTATTTTATCTTTTTCATTCACATTTGGAAACCTTATTATATTTTGATTATCTACCTCAAACTGTCTTAGAACAGCCCTTGAAATTTGTTCGGCTGTTTCTCCGATAGAATCTGATACAGCTAAAATATTTAGATTTTTCATTTTTTCTCCTTTCATTTAAGTGTATCGTATAAACAATTAACAATATTTGTCTTAGAAATTCTACCGACAACTTTTAATCCTTTTTTTGTATCTTCAATTACTGGTAAACAATCTATTTCATTATCTACTATTTTCCTTAATATTACTATTAAACTTTCATCATCTTTGCAGTAAATTATTTTAGGCATTCTTGTCATAACAACTCCAACAGGTATGTCAGCCGGATTTCCTCCCCCTAACGAAGCTTTCAAAAGATCTTTCCTGGATATAACTCCCTGAAGTATGCCTTCTTCAACAACAAATATGGTTCCTACATTTTCAACAAACATAGTAACAGCAGCATCATAAATCTTAGTATTTTTTGTTACAACAATTGGAAGTGATTTCAAATCATTAACTTTTACTCTACCTAATAACTTGTTATTTAACCCGGTATTTTTTTTATTATAAAAATATCCAATTTTAGGTTTAGCTTCTAGAATATTTAACATTGTAAGTATAGCTAAATCAGGTCTCAAAGCACCTCTTGTCAAATCCAGCATACTTGCAATATTTTCTCCAGTAATAGGCTCATATTTTTTTACTATTTCAATTATTCTGCTTTGTCTTTTAGAAAATTTGATTTTAATCACTTCCCCGATGCTATAGTTTTATTCTTTTTTCCACATAGGATTTAAGTTCATCAATTTTCACTCTTTTTTGTTCCATCGTATCTCTATCTCGCACTGTAACACATCCGTCTTCTAAAGAATCAAAGTCATAAGTAATACAGTAAGGTGTACCTATTTCGTCGTGTCTTCTATACCTTTTACCTATACTTCCTGAATCATCATAATCAACATTGAAATATTTTGATAATTCATGAAATACTTCTTCAGCCTGCTCATTCAATTTCTTAGTAAGAGGAAATATAGCAGCTTTGAATGCTGAAATCGAAGGGTGCAAATTTAAAACTATTCTTTCTTTTCCGTTTTCAAGTTTTTCTTCTTTATAAGCATCTATAAGTATTGCCAACATCAATCTGTCAACGCCTAATGCCGGTTCTATGCAGTAAGGTATATATTTGCTACCGTTATATGGATCTGTATAATGCATATCTTGATTTGAATGTTCTTGATGTTGTTTTAAATCAAAATCCGTTCTATCTGCAATACCCCATAGTTCTCCCCAACCAAATGGGAATTTGTATTCTATATCTGAAGTTGCATTACTATAGTGGGATAATTCATCTTCATCATGATCTCTAAATCTTAAATTTTCAGGATTCATATCCAGTTCATGCAACCAATTTATACAAAATTCTTTCCAATAGTTAAACCACTTTATATCTTCCCCAGGTTCACAGAAAAATTCCAATTCCATTTGCTCAAATTCTCTTGTTCTAAAAATAAAATTACCTGGTGTTATCTCATTTCTAAAGGATTTTCCTATTTGTCCAATTCCAAATGGTATTTTTTTTCTAGATGTCCTAGCGATGTTTCTAAAGTTTACAAATATACCTTGAGCTGTTTCAGGACGAAGAAATATCTCTGATTGTGAATCTTCAGTAACTCCTTGGAAGGTTTTAAACATCAAATTAAATTCACGTATATCTGTAAATTCTTTGCTACCACAGTTTGGACAAGAAATATTATTTTTTTCTATAAAAGCTTTTAATTTATCATTACTCCAACCATCTACTACTGTTTCATCGTCTTGACTTCTCATAAAATCTTCTATGAGTTTATCTGCTCTGTATCTTGTTTTACACTTTTTACAATCCATCAAAGGATCATTAAAACCATCTAAGTGCCCTGACGCCTCCCAGGTTTTAGGATTCATTAAAATAGATGAATCAAGTCCTACATTTAAAGTGCTCTCTTGAACAAATTTTTTCCACCATAGCTTTTTTATGTTGTTTTTAATTTCTACCCCTACTGGTCCGTAATCCCAAGTATTAGCTAATCCTCCATATATTTCTGATCCTGGAAATATAATTCCTCTACTTTTAGAAATTGCTACCAGTTTGTCTAATTTATCTTTTTCCTTTTTTGCCATTTTCTTCTCCTTTCAAAAAATCAAAAAACTTCCATCCCTATATAGGGACGAAAGTTAAATTCCGCGGTTCCACCCTATTTGGTGTTTTAACACCCACTTTAAATCATAAATACTAAAAGCGCCTTCATCAATTCTCAATACTGGGATTCCACCTATACCCAACTCTCTGTCTTATATTGAACCGACTACTATTCTTTATCATCGTAGTATTATAATCAAGCAATTTTGTACTAATAATTTAACACTTATTTTTCAAAAAGTCAATTTATTTACCCTCGGTATATTTCTTCTTAGATTCTTTAAATTTTTCGTTTAAATTATATTCTTTACCCTCTTTTGATATAATAGTAATTTCATATTTAGACAACATTGCCACAGTTAGTCCCCCTATACTTAAAAGTGGTGCTAATACTAAACCAATAGCTCCTGCGGTAATAGGTAGATTTATAACTGTTTCTTCTCCCTTTTTTACTATTATTTTACTTGCATTTACTTCATTAACCATCTTTTTTAATTCTTCTATTACATCATCATCGCTGAAAGATTTCTTACCTTTCTTTTCTTCTAAATAAATTATGGCATTAAGAAGATCTTCATCAGCTTTTTCGTAAGCTTCCTTTGCTTCTTTATAAGTTGTATCTGTTCTTTTTACTATTTCATCTATAATATTCATTTTTTTATCCATTACAAATCCTCCAGTAGCTTCAAACTTTTAAAATCATACTTATCTATATGATACATTAAATAGTTCCTTACTATTCTTTTTATATGAATAGGTATATTCATATCATTGATTTCTTCGAATTTAAACCCTATTAGTTTATTCAAAATCCTAATATCGCTATCATTTATTTTGGTTAAATAATCATCATTTTTTTCGCAGTCCGCGCATGTTAGACCACCTTCATTAATACTAAAACTATTATATGATTTTTTATGACAGGATACGCAAAAAGACAATTGAGGTCTAAATCCAAGAATGCTTATTAATTTTAATTCAAATCCCGTAACAATATTGCTTATATCTTTGTATTCTTCAATTAAAGTAAAAAATTTTAGAACCATTTCGAAAATTTTCTCATTAGGTTCTTCTACAACTATATTATTTAATAGTTCTGCTATATAACAAGCATACACATATTTATTATAGTCATCATTTATTTTATAAAAGTTATTAATTATTTCAGAATTATTAAGAATTGGTAAGCCCTTTCCATTATATAAAATAACATCTACATAAGAAAAAAGTTTTAATGGGCTTATATTCTTATTTCTAGTTTTCCTTGCATTTCTTGCTATAAAATTTATTTTTCCGTTATTTCTGCTGAATCCGTGGATTATCTTATGGTAATCTTTGTACTCAACTTCTTTTAGTATTATTATCTGATCTTTTACAATCAACTATATCACCAATCTCTATACCCCAGCTCTTTGAGAGTTTTTTCATCATCGCGCCAGTCTTTTTTTATTTTAACCCATAAATCTAAATGAGTTCTGCTTCCTAAAAGTTTATTGATTTCTTTTCTTGATGCTGTTCCTATTTTTTTAAGCATAGAGCCCTGTTTACCTATAATTATTCCTTTATGGGATTTTTTCTCACACATTATAGTAGCATTAATATTTATATTTTTTCCCTCTTCACTACCTTCAATTTTATCTATATAAACACCTACACCGTGGGGCACTTCCTGCATTAAAAAATTAAGAGCTTTTTCTCTTATTAATTCAGCTATTATAAATCTCTCAGGTCTATCAGTAATATACTCATCTGGATAATATTTTGGTCCTTCTGGAAGATTTCCTTTTATCTCATTTATTAAATCTTCTAAATTTATACCTTTAGAAGCAGATATAGGAAAAACCTTATGAAATATTCCACTTTCAACAAGTTCTGATACAACATTAACGATATTTTTATGTATGTCTATTTTATTAACAAGTCCAATTACAGGTGTCTTTAACCCCTTTATTTTTTCAATAATATACCTATCACCTGGACCAAGGGCTTTTTTTTCATCAGTCATAAATATAACTAAATCCATGCCTTCCAAAGAGCTGTCAATTTCTTCTCCCATATATTCACCTAATTTATTTTTAGGTTTATGTATACCAGGTGTATCTATAAATATAACCTGACTATCTTCATCAGTAAATACAGCCTGAATTTTATTTCTCGTAGTTTGGGGTTTGTCTGATATAATAGAAACTTTTTCACCAATAATTTTATTTATAATAGTAGATTTACCTACGTTTGGTCTTCCTATAATAGTTACAAATCCAGATTTAAACATCTTTCATATCCTCCGGTCCAAAACTATTGGGAAGCAAATCGCTAATTTTATAAACCTTATACTCTTCTGTGTTTTTTGCTATAATAACCTTTGTATTTTTACCAAATTCCACAATAAACTGTCTGCAAACTCCACAAGGGTATGTATAATCTTCAAGACTTCCAACTACAGCTATAGCTTCAAATTCTCTATACCCTTCTGACACTGCTTTAGATATTGCAGTTCTCTCTGCACATATAGTTGGTGTAAAAGACGCAGACTCTATATTACATCCGGTAAAATACTTCCCCTCTTTTGTTTTAACTGCTGCTCCTACAATAAATTTTGAATAAGGTACGTAAGCATTTTTCCTTGCCTCTACTGCTTTTTCTATTAATTTTTTGTACATTTAATCACTCCTCTTCACTATTTATAGATGTATCCTGAGTTACAAGCTCAATCCAAGTTTGACCAGGATTCAGTATTAACTCTTCTCCATTCTCGTAATAAAAATATGTTTTTTTATTATATTTTTCTTTTTCCCAAGTAATATCAGTCAATTTACCTTTTGTTATATAAGTTCCTTTTCCTTCACCAACAGTAGTTATAGCCAACCTTCCTACGTCATCTAATACTCTTTTTGATGTTTTTATTAATATGATATTAGAAGCTTTTATATCTTCTTCATAATATTCATCAATTTGTTTTTCACCATTTACATATCTATTATAAATTTCTTCATTTTCATCATATGAAAAATCAACTTCATAATGAGAATTGAATATGATATTTATCTGACTACAATCTTCTGATGACAATTTTTCATTTATAGGCTTTACAATATCATTAAATTTATAACCCTCGAAATCTCCATCCATCCTATATCCATATGACTTCTGTGCATCTCTTAAATTTTCCATATCTGTATACATATTATTTGGAATAGATTTGCCGGTATCATTATATCTCCAGAAATTTCCACTATATAATCCATCAACATTTGCCATATAATAATCCTCTATTTTAGACTTAGCATCATTACTACCACCTACATGTACATAAATAGAATCATACTCTAATGCATATCTCAAATAATAAGGCCTTGCGCTTCTAACAGGTCCAATATGTTCTGGTTTTTTATCTTGAAAAACAGCTAAATATCTAGTGAATGGAAATTCCACTTCGCATTCGTAAACTATGTCTGCTTTAACAATACCAGCTTGCCATCTTGCATAAGGATGGTTATCATACATTACTGTAACAGGTCTAAGCTCAAAATCCTCTTCTACTAGATAAGTCCCATTTAAACTTGATTGAACAAATCCTTCGTTTTTTAAATTTTCTATAAGCTTTAATGCTTCTTCTTTTGGATCTACCTCTTCAGGTTTTTTAATATCTTCCTCTTCTATTTTTTCTCCTGTTTCCTCATCTTGAGGTTCTTCTTCCAATGGTTCTTTTTCTTCAAGATTTTGTCCATCTGAGCCGCAGGATGTAACTGTAATTAATATAAATATAAGCAAAATAAAGTATAATGATTTTTTCATAAAATCTCCTATTGTCTAAATAATTCTAATTTTTTTGTTATTTTTTTTTCCTTATCTCTCATAATCTTTTTATCTTCTTCATTTATATGGTCGTATCCTAACAAATGAAACATACCGTGTATTATAAGATAAATTAACTCTCTTTCAAATACATGATTATATTCATAAGCTTGCTCTATAACCTTATCTATGGAAACTATAATATCTCCCAATATAATTAATCCTTCTATATCCTCATTAAGGGGAAAAGAAAGAACATCAGTAGGATAGTTTTTGCCTCTATATTTTCCATTGAGTTCTTGAATTTCTTTATTTTCTACAAAAGATAGGCTTATCTCTACATTTTTATCTGTATTTTCTTCTTCTAAACAGGCTTCTACTGCCCTTTCAATTAGTGCTATTTCCTCTTTTGTTATTGATCTTATTTTTTGCCTGTTATCTATTAGAACTTCCATCAGATACTTTACCACCTTCATATTTTTCATATGCACTTATAATATTTTGGACCAATTTATGCCTAACTACGTCTTTTTTATCAAAATACATAAATCCTATCCCTGGAATATTTTTCAATATTTTTTCTACCTGTTTTAATCCAGATTTTTTACCTCTTGGCAAATCTACTTGAGTAACATCTCCTGTTACTATTGCTTTAGAACCATAACCTAGTCTAGTTAAAAACATCTTCATCTGCTCTTTAGTAGTATTTTGAGCTTCATCTAATATTATAAATGCTGAATCTATTGTTCTTCCTCTCATATATGCTAGAGGAGCAATTTCAATTAAACCTTTTTCAAGATTATTCATATAATTATCTGGTCCCATTATATCGAACAAGGCATCATACAAAGGTCTAAGATAAGGATCCACTTTATCCTGCATATCTCCAGGAAGAAATCCTAATTTTTCACCTGCTTCAACTGCCGGTCTTGTCAAAATAATCCTTTCAACCTCTTTTTTTCTAAAAGAATTTACTGCCATAGCAACAGCTAGGTATGTTTTCCCAGTACCTGCAGGCCCTATACTAAAAACTATATCGTTTTTTCTGATATTATCAATATAACGCTTTTGTCCTAGAGTTTTTGGTTTTATAGTTCTTCCATTAGAAGTTAAAGCAACTATATCATTTAATAATTTATCTAAATTACCTTGGTATTTATCTATATATAAATCTAATAGGTAGTTTAATCTTTGTTTATTTACAGTACCTTCTTTTTTTATAGTTTTTATCATTTCATTTATTATATTTGAAACAGTTTCTACTTGATTATCTTCGCCTATTAATTTTAACTTGTTTTCTCTAACAACTATATCTACATCATACATCTTAGAAATTTCTTTGAAATTTTCATCCATATTTCCTGCTATTTCTCTGTATAAATTATTTGATTCTAAGTTTATAATTTTTTCTTTTGTTTTCATTTAGCCTCCTTATTTATATTTATATAATATCATATGATCTATTCTTATACTACTTTATTTAAATTAAATTAAGACCCCTTTAAAGGGGCCTTATTTTAATTTAAATATCTCATAACAATTTTATTAACTTGATTCCCGTCAGCTCTCCCTTTGACTAATGGCATCACTTGACTCATTACCTTTCCGATATCTCTTTTCGTTTCTGCTTTAGTTTCTTCGATAGCTTTTCTCACGATATCTTCTAATTCGTCATCAGAAAGCTGTTCAGGCATATAGGTTTTTAATATTGATATTTCTTCTTCTGTTAAGTCTATTAGGTCTTCTCTATTTCCTTTTCTAAAATCCTCTATACTATTTTTCTTTTGCTTAATTTGTTTTGATATTATATCTATAATATCCTCATCATTAAGGTCTGTTCTGTTATCTACTTCTTGCTGTTTGATAGATGATCTTACTAAGGTAATAGCATTTTTTTTAATTTTATCTTTGTTTTTCATGGAAGTTTTTAAATCTTCCATCAGTCTTTTTTTCAAAGACATGCAATATACACCTCAATTATCTGTTTTTCTTTTTAAGTTTTCTTC
>Ga0209931_1001126_pt1 | contig 15075 bp, 10 predicted proteins | sample SalPonR1_B_D1_MG_FD_185697 | JGI IMG/M metagenome (GOLD analysis project Ga0209931, IMG submission 185697) | Salt pond soil microbial communities from South San Francisco under conditions of wetland restoration - Salt Pond MetaG R1_B_D1_MG... ...
GAGGGTGGCCGAGCCGTCGAGCCGCGTGTCATCCAGGCGACCCTGCAACGGGTCCAGCGTCATGCGGCCCGCCTCGACGCGGAACTCGCTTTCCAGCGAGGCGGCCTTCAGCACCCCCGCGTCGGCGGTCTCCGGCGGCGACATGCCCAGCGCACGCATCAGCGTCGCGGGCGAAAATTCGCCCGCCTGGATACGGCCTTCCAGCACCGGCGCGTCGATGACTTGCGTGCCGCTCAGGGACGCCTCCACCTGCAGGCTCGCCATTTCCAGCGTGAGCGCTGGAATCCCCAGGCTCTGGGCTTGCATGTCCAACTCGGTCTCCGGGACGGCCAACCGCGCCGTTTGCGTGCCACCGGGCAGGTCCGGGCCGCTCATCTCCAGCTGCAACTCCAGGCCACGCACGCTGAGCGCCTGGTCGGCAAAGCGCGCGGTCGCCTCCAGCGTGGCGCGCAACGCCGTTTCAGCCGCCCCGCTTTGCTGGACGAGCGCCACCTCCGCCTTCAGCGGGAAAAACGTTCCCGGCACCAGCTTGCCGGTCGTGACCTTCGGGATCGTCACTTCAGTGATGCTGCCGCTGCCACGATCCGCGTGGCGAATACGCGCGTCGCTTATCTCCAGGCCGCCGACCTGCTCCAGGCTGAAGCCGCCGTTCCCCGGGCCGGGTTCGCCCGCGTCCGGCCCTGTCTCTTCAGGCGGGCCCGCCAGTCCGGACCAGTTGGTTTCTCCGTCCGCACGGCGCACCAGATCCAGGTTCAGGCCGTCCAGCTTGAGCGTGCTGACTTCGAGGCGACGGAACAGCAGCGGCAGGAGCTTCGCGCCCACCGACGCCGAGTCGACTTGTGCGAAAGGCTGCTCGTCGAAGCCGGGCGGGTTGCCCAGCCGCATGCCGCCGATCTCGAGGCCGAGCCAGGGAAAGACGCTCAGCGAGATCTCGCCCTCGATTTCGAAGCTTCGTCCGGTGCGCTCCTCCACCGCCTCGGCGATCTGCACGCGGTAATCGTTGGGATCCACCACCAGCGGTATGACGATGACGGCCGCAAGCACGAGCACGATCAGCAGGCCGAACAGGCCGAGAATGATTTTCAGCACTTTGGACATCGAGACGACTCCTCGCAGCGAGCGCAGAACAAGGCGCGCTCAAGCCGAGTATAGAAGCCCACGGCCCGCCGGTTCAGTGCCACTTGGAGGCGATGGCCTGGAACTCCGTGGCCGGCAGCGGCCGGCTAATGACAAAACCCTGCGCCGAATCGCAGCCGGCCTGGTGCAGGAAATCCAGCGTCTCCCGGGTTTCCACCGCCTCCGCCGAGGTAGAGAGGCCGAGTTCACGCGCCAGCGCGATGATGCCGCGCACCAGCTGGCGCGCGTCCTCGTCCTCGGTCAACTGGTTGACCAGGCGCCGGTCGATCTTCAGCTCGCTGAAAGGCGTCCGGTACAGCTCCGCGAGAGAAGAGATGCCGCGACCGAAATGCTCCAGCACCAGGTCGAAACCATAAACGCGCAGCCGCGCCAACATGCTGAGGACGCCGTCGGGCGCGCCCGCCAGCGAAGGCTCCGGAATTTCCAGCACCAGGGACCGCGCCGGCACGTCGTATTCCTGCAGCAGCCTGGAAAGCCGCTCGGGAAAATCGTGGTCAGTCACCATCAGCGGCGACAGGTTGACCGCCACCCGGAACGACAGTCCCTGGCGATGCCACACGCTCAGCTGCTGGACGGCGGTTTGCAGCACGCAATCGGTGATCACGGCGATCTGGCCCCGCGCCTCCGCCACCGGGACAAAGGCGCCCGGCATGACCACGCCATGGACGGGGTGCTGCCAACGGGCCAGCGCCTCGGCCCCGCCAACGCGCCAGCCGGAATCGTGGCGGGCCAGCTGCAACTGGTACCAGGCGGTCATCTCGCCCCGCATGACCGCATTGCCGATATCGGCCGCCGAGAAGTCCAGTTCGCCCACCAGCACGCGCAGGGCCACTTGCAGGCTCTCCGGCATGATTGGCTTGGGAATGATCCCGGCGACCTCCAGGCCCTGCTCCGCCACCAGCTGGCGGGCGCGCTCGATGGCCGCGCCATTCGGATCGCCCAGCAGCAACAGGATCGCGCCGCTTGCGGCAACCGCCCGCAGCGCCCTCGCCGGCTCGTCGCTGATGGCGCCGGGATCGATAATCGCGGCATCCGGGCCGAACTCCTGCGCCATGGCCTCGAGCTTGTCGAACTTGCCCGTGCGCCTCACCACCAGCCCGAAGGCGGCGGCGGCTTCGTCCATCGCCTCGATCGAGTAGTCATCCTGCGCGAAGATGAGCACGCGCCGGATCTTCGTCGATTGTCCCATGCGTCAGCGCGCCTCGTCCTTGTCCCTGTCGCCTGTCGCGGGGCTGCGCCGAGGATCCTCGAGCAGCGGCATGAAGACTCGTTCCAGCAAGGCGTCCAGCTCGTGCCTGAGTCCGGCTCGCGCCTGGTCCAGTTCGGCCCGCATCCTGGCGGGCACCTCGCCGGCCTCGGACAGCGCCTCGAGGGCTTCCGCGCGTCGCCGGCGCTCAGCTTCCAGCGCCTCTTCCAGCTGTTGGCGCGCGCTGGCCAGCTGTTCCTGTTTGCTGCGCTCGGCTTCCAGCGCCCGGTCGGCCGCCTGCAGCGCGCGGCTGGCCGCTTCTGCTTCGGCGGAGATCCCTGCCGCGTCGCGCCGTGCGGTTTCCGCGCTCGCGCGGGTTTCTTCCGCCTCGCGCCGGGCGGCTTCCAGCTGCGTCCCGGCCTGCGCCAGTTCCGTGCGCAATTCCGCGGCCCGCGCGTCCGCTTCCGCCAGCAGCTTGCCGAGCCGCTCGCGCTCGGTTTCCGTTTCGCGCAAGACCGTCCGCAACTCTTCCAGCTCGCGCTGCCGGCCGGCTTCCTGGCTCGGCTCGCCCGCGCGCAACAGGTCGGAGACATCCACGCCGAGCAGCAGGAAACCGTCGTCATGACCGTCATCGTCGCGGCGAAGCGCCAGCAGCCAGCGGGTGGCCTCGCCGTCGCGCGGCGCCGTGTCACGCACCACCGAGCGCACGCCGGCAGACATTGCCACGAGCCCGTCGCTGACCGCCTCCGCATGCTGCCGCGGCAGGACCTTGAGAATGTCGCGTCCCAGCACCGGGGCGCGCCCGAGCGCCTCGCCCGCTGCATTCGTCGTGCGCACTTCGAAATCGGAGCCCACGCGGTACAGGGCGCAATCGATGGCGCGGAAGTCCGCCTCGAGGGTCGCCAGATGCCCCCGTGCGTCGAGGTCCGCGCGACGCGCCGCCGTGATCTCCTCGTGGCTGATGACGGCGCCGGCAATCCCCGGATTGAGCAGCGGGCTGACGGTTACCCGCCAGCATCGCTCGCCATCGCCGTATTCGCATTCGTAGTGGTCGCTCACACCGCCCAGCACCTGCTTGACGCCGCGCGCCAGTGCCGCGGCGTCGAGATCGCCGTAGAGCCCGGGGCTCCCGGGCGGGTCGGTGAATTTGCGTCCCGGCCCAAAGGCCGCACCCGCGTGTATTGCCGGATCGTCCAGCGCCAGCCACGCCCGGTTGCAGTCGGTGATCACCGCGGAGGAATCCAGCACCGCCTTCGGCACGCGCTGCGAATCGAACACCGCGCGCAGGAAACGTCGGGCCTGTTCCTGCTCACGCACCTTCTTCTGTTGGCGCTGGGCATCGGAGATCACGCCGGAAACGCGCAGCAGCTGTCCCTGGGGGCCCAGCTCGGCGCGCCCGCGCAGCACGCACCAGCGATATGCCCCGCCTCCCACCTTGAACCTCGCTTCCAGCTGCCAGGGACTGGCCTCGGAAACGAGTTCCTCGATGCGCCGTACGGCCAGTTCGCGGTCGTCCGGGTGCAAGCGCGAACGCAATGCCTCGAGCGACTCGCTGCATTCGGGGCTGGGCAAGGCCCAGGCGCCTGGATCCGCGGCCGCGAGCCAGGCCTGTTCTTCACCGGACTCGTAATGCCAGGCCAGGTCTCCGGCCGCACCCAGGCTGGCCGCTATGCGCTGGCTGCGTCGCCGGGAGTTCTGGCCGGCGCGCGCGCGGTCCGTCGCGCTGCGCAGACGGTCCAGCAAGCCGTTCGAATCCATCGCCTCCGGGGCGAGACGGTCCTGCGCCCCCAGAGCCAGGCAAGCTGCCGCGTCGGGGCCGGTGCCGTCCGCGGCCAGGGCGACCACCGCCAGGTCCGGCGCGATCTCGCCGAGTTCTGAAAGCAGGTGCAACCCGTCCCCCTGCCCCAGGGCGAGATCCACCAGCGCAACGTCGTAACTGCCGGAGTTCAACCGGCGCCGCGCGGTCGCCAGGCTTTCCGCGCCCTCGATCAGGATCAGGCCGCTGTCCTGGCGCTGCAGGCCGTGCCCGATCCGGCGGATGACCTCCGGATCGTCGGCAATGAGCAGAATTCGAAGTGACTGGGACATGGTCGTCCTGCAAACCCACCTTGGCGGCATCCGGAAATTAACATGAACCACGCCCGCAGTCGTTCTGGATGACCGAATTTGCGCGCGCTCATCGGGCCGGCGCCGGAGGCGGCGACCCCGGCGCCCGCCTCAGATGCCGGGCACCCCTATGACGGGCGGCGGCGAATCCTCGTGCGGCCAACGCTCCCGCGGCACCGGGGTGCGGAAGGATTCCGGCTTCACCACCAGCAAGTCGCAGGGCAGCTGCCCCAGCACCCGCTCGGCCGTGCTGCCGATGAAAATGCGGCCGAAGGGGTTGCGGGCGATCGCCCCCATCACCGCGAGGTCCGCTCCCAGCCGGGCGCAGTGCTCCGGCAGGCCGTCCTCGGGCCTGCCCTCGACCAGCGAGAGACTGGCCGGCTTGCTGCCGGTCTTCTCCAGCACCGCCTCGACGGCCTCCCGGTGGCGGCGCTCCGTCTCGCTCTGGGGGAGTTCGGGCGCCAGCGGCTGCGTGAAGTCGCCAATCAGCGCATGCAGGCTCCGCTGCCATGCGTGAAAGGCGTGCACCGTGCCGCCGGCGCGTTCGGCGATGCGCTCTGCGAGCCGCAGGATGGCGGCGTCCAGTTCGGTATGCCGGCCATGGCCTCCCATCGGGTCCAGCGATGCAACGATACGGGGCTCGGCCTTCCAGGCGTGGCCCCGGGTCAGCAGCACCGGAGCCGGGCAATGGCGAACGAGTTGCCACTGGGCCGAGGAGAGCGCCGGCGCGTCGCTTTCGCCGCCGGGCGGCAGTTCGACGATCAACAGGTCTGCATCCTCGTCCAGTACCCGCCGTATGAGGGCTTCTTCCGGCGGATGGTCCCAAGCGGCATGGATCCGCACGGTCCCCGCGCAATCCAGCCCGGCGCTGATGGACTGCAAGCGCTCCTCGTGGCGCTTGACCAGCAGTTCGCGCGCGTGCCGCAAGCTGTCGCGGTCCTCGAAATGCGCGAGCGAAACCCGCGAGTTATAGACCGGCGTGAACAGTTCCAGTCCGGCGCCCTGCGCGTCCGCCAGGCGGGCCCCGAGGCGGGCCGCGGCGGTCGAAGTCGCATGGGGCTCCACGGCGGCGATGATCTTTTCAGCTTTGTTCATCTTGCAGCGCTCCGCTCGCCAGGCGCGCACCCCGCCCGATGCGGGGTGCTTTAGACGCGTTCCTGCAGTTATTCTAGACCGCCACCGGGCTACCGGCCACGCGTCGCAGGGCGGCGAGAAGCATGAACGAGGAACGGAAACACCTGATGGATAGCCCGCAGCATACTTCCGCCGGCACCGCCCCCCCAGACGAGCGCCACGCGGAAAGCAAGCTCGCGGCCCTTCTCAACGCCACTCCGGACGCCGTCGTGCTGATCGACGGCAAGGGCATCATCGAGTCTTTCAATCCGGGCGCGGAGCGGGTGTTCGGCTATTCCGCGAACGAGATCGTCGGCGAGAACATTGCCCTGCTGATGCCGACTCCCTTCAGGGCCAACCACGACGGTTACATCAACCGCTACCAGCAGACCGGCGAAGCGCGTTTCATGCTGGCCCCGCGCGAGGTCGAGGCCTGCCGCAAGGACGGCACCGTGTTCCCCGCCGAAGTGTCCGTGGGGCAGGTGCAGAACGCGGGGCTGCCAAGCTTCATCGGCATTATCCGCGACATCAGCGAGCGCATGGCGGCGGAAGCGCGCCTCCACCAGGTCGAAACGAACCTGCTGACGGCACAGTCGCTGGCGCACGTGGGCAGTTTCGAGGGCGACTGGCCGGAGGCACAGAACAATTTCTGGTCCGACGAGTTCTTCAGAATCGTGGGCCTGGAACCCGACCAGGCGCCGATGAGCCCGGCCGAGTTCGTGCGGCACTTCGCGCACCCCGAGGATCTCGAGCGCGTCGAGGCGCGGCTCGCCGAAGATGCGCGCAAGACCTCCGGCGGCGGTGAGCTGGAGTACCGCATCATCCGGCCGGACGGCACCATCCGGCACCTGCAGAGCATCTACCAGATCTCCGCGGACCGGGTGACCGGCGAGCGGCGCATCCAGGGGACCATTCTCGACCAGACCTTCAGGCGCCAGGCGGAGGAAGCTCTGCGGCGCGAGCGGGACCGGGCCCAACTCTACCTGGACCTGGTCAACGTGATGATTATCGCGGTCGACCAGTCGGGACGGATCACGCTGGTCAACCGCAAGGCCTGCGAGCTGTTCGGTTTCCCCGAGCATGAACTGCTCGGCAAGGATTTTTTCGCCACCTGCCAGCCGCCGGGCTTCGCCGGCCGGTCAAGGATACTGTTCGAGGAAGCGCTGGCCGGACGGGAGTCCGCATTCAACCTGCTGGAAGGACCGGTGGTGACCAGCTCGGGACACCAGCGCCGCGTGTTCTGGCGCAACCAGTTCCTGCGCGACGACCGTGGACGCATTACCGGCGTGCTCAGTGCGGGCGAGGACGTCACCGAACAGCGCGAAATGGAGTTTCAGCTGCGCCAGGCAGAGGAAGAGCTGCGGCTCATATTCCGCCGGGCGCCGGTGGGCATGGCCACGCTGGCTGCCGGCCACGAGATCGACGGGCATTACCTGTCGGTGAACCAGGCCCTGTGCGCGATGCTGGGCTACAGCGAGGGCGAGTTGCTGGCGCGGTCGGTGCGGGACGTGACGCCGGCCGAGGACATCGTCGAGACGCAGCGGCAATTCGACCTCCTGCTGTCGGGCGCGGACTCGGTGAAGTACGAGAAGCGCTTCATTCACAAGGACGGCTCGACCGTCCACTCGCTGGTGCATCTCAGCGTGATCGTCGATGACAACGGCAAGCCGACCCTCATCATCAGCCAGATCCTCGATCGCACCGACGTCGTGCAGGCCGAGCTGGAAGCGCGCAAGCAGCGCGAAAAGCTCGCGCACGTTGCGCGCCTCGGCACGCTGGGTGAAATGGCGGCGGGCATCGCGCACGAGCTCAACCAACCGCTGGCGGCCATCGCCAACTACACGCAGGCCTGCCAGCGACTGGTGGCGGCGGGCGGCATGGACCCCGAAGAGCTGGGCCAGGTGCTGGGCCGCGTCACCGCGCAGGCACGCCGCGCGGGCGACGTCATCCAGCGCCTGCGCGCTTTCGTCCGGCGCCACACGCCGGACCGGCGCAACCGCGAGGCGCAGGAACTGATCCACGAGATCCTGCCGCTGGTCGAGATGGACTGCCGCACCCACGAGGTCGATCTGCAGCTGGAATTGCAGGACGACCTGCCGGCCATCCAGGTGGACGGCATCCAGCTGCAACAGGTGCTCCTCAACCTGACCCGCAACGCCGTGGAGGCGATGAACGTCTGCGACCCGGAGACGCGCCGGCTGCTCATCCGGACGCGGGTGCTCAGCGAAGACGAAGTGGAGCTTGCCGTCCAAGACACGGGGCCGGGCGTTCCCGACGACCTGCTGGAGCAGTTGTTCGAGCCTTTTTTCACCACCAAGGCGGAGGGCATGGGTCTCGGGCTCTCGCTGAGCCGGTCCATCATTGAGGCGCACGGCGGCGCGCTGCGATACGATTCGTCTGCCAGCAGTGGCGGCACATTCAGAATCGGGCTTCCCACGGCCCCCGAGGAGGAAAAGGAATAATGGCGTCCAGCGAAGCGACTGTGTTCATTGTTGACGACGACGAGGCGGTGCGGGACTCGCTCGGCCTGCTGCTGCGCTCGGTCGGCTACCGGGCCCGTTGCTACGCCAGCGCGCGGGATTTCCTCAAGGCCTTCGACCCGCGCGACTACGGCTGCCTGGTGCTGGACATACGCATGCCGGGGATGACCGGGCTGGAACTCCAGAAGCACCTGGCCGAGATCAGCTGCAACATACCCATCGTCTTTATCACCGGCCACGGGGACATTCCGATGGCGGTGGAAGCGGTGCGCCAGGGCGCCGTCGATTTCCTGCAAAAACCTTTCGAGGACCAGGAACTGGTCGACCGCATCACCGACGCCATGAAGCAGGCGGCGGAACAGCGCGAGGGGGAACTGGAGCGCCTCGAAATCCTGGACCGCATCGAGAGCCTGACCGCGCGCGAGAAGCAGGTGATGGGAGAAGTGGTGCAAGGCAAGGCGAACAAGGTGATTGCCGGCGACCTGGGGGTCAGCCAGAGAACCGTAGAGATCCACCGTGCCCGCGTCATGGAAAAGATGCAGGCCAATTCGCTCGCCCACCTGGTCCGCATGGTGATGGTCGCGGAGAACCAGCCCGGCGGCTGAACAACACCCGGCGAAACGACACAACGGCCCTGTTTCCTTCCCGACGGCGATGCCGCCGGAGGGCCGCAAAGTGCTGTCAAGGGCAGCGGCTTAGGTAGATGTTCGTATTTCCATGTCGCCAGCGAGTTTCAATACTCCCATAGCGAAAATAAGAAGATCACCGAGGAAGTCGCCCCGCGGGCGGCCGTACCGCTAGCCTTGTCCGGTTCCAAAAAACATGCCGCCAGTCTCGGGAAGTAGCGCTGAGGCACAGCAGGCCACGATTTGCATCGTGGAAAGCGAGGTTCCCGAACGGGAAGCGCTCTCGCAGCTGTTGGGTCATCTGCAGCATGAAGTCAGCGCTTTCGAATCGGCGGAGGCGCTGCTGGACGCGCTCGACCGGCTGGAAATCGCGATGCTCGTCACCGGCCTGGACCTGCCCGGCATGAACGGCGTGGAACTGCTCAATGAATTGCGCGCCCGGGGCTTGCAGGTGCCCGCAATAGTGATTGCAGGAGATTCGGACGTCGCCACCGCCGTGGGGGCGATCCGGGCCGGCGCGATGGATTTCATCCAGAAACCGGTGATCGATCGCATCCTGCTGCGCCGAGTGCGCGACGCGCTGGCGCAAGCCGACCGCTGAATCCGCCGCCCTGTCCCGTCACCTGGGCCCGCTGCCCGAAAAGCGCCGCCGGGCCGCCCCGTCTGCGCCCGCGACCCGGCCGCAACTTTGTGACGCAGTTCTTTCCACCCGCCGGCACACCCGCATAAGGTGGATCCACTTCGGATTCACCATGAAAACACTCTTCAAACTCTTTGCCCTGCTGGTCCTGCTCACGGTAGCCACCGTGGTCGGCCTGCGCTTTTATGTCGGCGGCGCGGAGCCCTACAAGAACCTGACGGGCGCGCCTGCCGTTGGCGAGCCCGGCCTGCACTCGGTGCTGGCGCATCCCGACCCGGTGGGGTCCATTGCAATCAGTCCCGGCGGCCGTATCTTTTTCACGGCTCATCCCGCCGGCCGGCCCGTGGGGCCCAGGGTTTTCGAATGGCGCGACGGCCGGGCGGAGCCCTTCCCCGCCGAGGACATGCAGACAGCCCTGCTGTCCACGCCCGCCGGCCTGGCGCTGGATCGATTCAACCGCCTGTGGATCACGGATCCCGCCGGCCATGGCCTGGGTCGCCCCCGAATCATCGCGGTCGACCTCGCCAGCGGGCTGGTCGTCCACGAGCACGTTTTCCCCCGCGCGACCGCGCCGCGCGGCTCCTTCCTGCACGACCTGGAAGTGGCTCCGGACGGCCGGACCGTTTACATCGCGGACACCGCTTTGTTGAGCAAGTCCCCGGCGGTGGTGGTTTACGACACGGCGACGCGCAAGTCCCGGCGGCTGCTGGAATCGCACCGCGCGCTCCGCGCGCAGGGCTGGCTGATCCGGACGCCGGTCCGCGAGATGCGCTACCTGGGCGGACAAGTTCCTTTCAAGCCCGGTCTGCACGGGCTCTCGATGGATTCGGCGGGCCAGTGGCTTTACCTGGCGGCAATGGCCCACGACACCCTCTACCGGGTGCCCACGAGCGCGCTGCGGGACACGGAGCTGCCCGCGGAGGACCTGGCCGGGCGCGTCGAGCCGGTGGGCAGCAAGCCGCTCAGCGACCAGCTGGCAACCGACGGCGCGGGCGGGATCTACCTGACCGACGTAGAACACGGCGCGGTGCTGCACATGGGGACCGATCGCCAGCTGACCACCCTGGTCAAGTCGCCCCGCATCCGTTGGGCGGACAGCCTCGCCATCGGCGCCGATGGCTGGGTCTACGTCAGCGACAGTGCGCTGCCTGAAGTTATGCTGGCGACGCGGTCACAGATCGAGGACCGCGGACCGTACCACGTGTTTCGTTTCAGGGCCGACGCCGCGGGCACGAAGACGGCCGCCCGCTAGCCGTCCGCCCGGAAACGCGTAGGGACTTTCCGCAGCCGCGTCCAAACTTGACCTCGATCAATGAAATAATTCGGCCGAGGGCCTAAAAAGGATCTTGGCAGTCGAGACCATACGGACGTGGTGCCGGCCGACAAGCCATGGAGGCATCGTCGGCCGGTTTAGGGTCTCGGTCCCGGCTCCCGACACTCTCCTCTTGGTTTGGCCCCAGGAACACAATTCCCGGGGCCTCTTCTTTTGTGCCGTTCTCCTGGCCAGCGTCAACCGCGCGGAACCTCGTAGCGGCCTTGCTGGATCGGATAGACGGGCGGATCTTCGGCTGCCTCGTAGTAAGGCATCATCTGCGGCGCGAGCCGGGACAGTCGTTCCTGGCGGTTGCCCGGCGAGGGATGCGTGCTCAAAAATTGCGGCGGGCCGTTGCCGCCGACCTCCGCCATCTTCCGCCACAAGGATGCTGCGGCGTCCGGGTGGTAGCCCGCGCGCGCCGCCAACTCAATCCCGATCCGGTCCGCCTCCGTCTCCGCCGTCCGGCTGTGCGGCAGGCTCACCGCGATCACCGCGGCCGCCGCCGCGCCGGCCACAGCGCGCTCGTCGCGGGTCGATATGCCCACCGCCAGGATCCCCACCTGGGAAGCCATTGCGATCGACATCTTCTCCGCCGTGTGGTTCGCCAGGGCGTGGGCGATTTCGTGCCCCATGACCTGGGCGATCTCGTCGTCGCTGGCCTCGGTCTGCTCGATCAGCCCGCTGTAGATGGCCATCCGTCCGCCGGCCATGGCCCAGGCATTGACGGTGTCGGGCTCATCGATGACTTCCACGCTCCATTCCCAGTCCCGTGTCCGGGGATACTGCCGGATCGCCTGCGCGACCAGTCGGCCGGTGATCCGGTTCACCCGCCCGACCAGGGCCTGGTCCTGGCTGATGAGCCCCTTCTCGTTGAACGCCTGCATCTGCTGCACGTAGGCAGTGCGCGAAGCGGAAATCGCCTGGTCGGGGGAGACCAGCATCAGCTGGCGCCGGCCCGTCGGGCTCGTCGCGCAAGCCGCCAGCACCAGCGCCAGGAAGCTGTAGAGAAGAATTTTCTTCATGGGAGCATCCATTCCGGTCAACAATCACCAGGAATGATATTAGCCCCTGCAGCCATCTTCATGCTTGGTGTTCGCTCGCCGGGCGGCTAAAGTCGCCGGCATGCCCAAGCGCCGCGCCTCTTCCTCGCAGGCCTCCCCGGGGCGCCCGGATGCACTGGTCATCGGCGGCGGCCACAACGGGCTGGTATGCGCAGCCTACCTGGCCGGCGCGGGGCAACGCGTCACGGTGCTGGAACAGAGAAACCTGGTCGGCGGCGCGGCGGTCACCGAGGAGTTCCACCCGGGCTTCCGCAACTCCAGCTGCAGCTACACGGTCAGCCTGCTGAACCCCCGGGTCATCGCTGGCCTCAGGCTGGTCGAGCACGGTTTGCGGGTAGTCGAGCGACCCTTCGCCAATTTTCTCCCGCTGGCGGACGGCCAGGCCTTCCGCTTCGGCGGCGATGCAGGCGCGCACGAAGTCGCGCGTTTCTCGGCCCGGGATGCCGAGCGCTTGCCGCAATGGTTCGCAATGCTGGAACGGGTGGTGGCGGTCTTGCGGGCGCTCGCCGAAGAAACGCCGCCGAACGTGTCCGAGCGATTCGTGCTGGCCGACTGGCTGGCCTCGCTGACGGTAGCGCGCAGGTTGAAAGGACTGGACATGCGCGGCCGCCGCGACCTGCTCGAGCTGTTCACCAGGAGCGCCGGCGAGCTTTTGGACGACTGGTTCGAGTCGGACCCGCTCAAGGCCGCCCTGGGCTGGGATTCCATTGTCGGCAACTTCGCCAGCCCCTATACGCCCGGCACGGCTTACGTGCTGTTGCACCATGTCTTCGGCGAGGTGAACGGCAAGGCGGGCGCCTGGGGTCACGCCATCGGCGGTATGGGCGCTATCAGCGACGCCATTGCCGCGGAGGCGCGAGCGCGCGGCGTCCAGCTCCGCACGAACGCAACGGTCGAGCGCGTCAACGTGCGCAACGGGCGCGCGGTGGGCGTCACGCTGTCCGACGGCAGCGAACTCGAGGCGAAACGCGTGATCGCCGCGGTGAACCCCAGGCTGCTGTACACGCGGCTGTTCGACCCGGCCGAGCTCGAGCCCGACCTGCTGGCCCGCTTCCAGCGTTACCGTTGCGCCTCGGGCACCTTCCGCATGAACGTCGCGCTTTCCGAGTTGCCCGACTTCCGCGCGGCCCCCGGGCGTCACATGCAGCCGCATCACGCCAGCGGAATCCTCATCGGCGACTCACTGGACTATTTCGAGCGCGCCTATTTCGACGCGCGCTCCAGGGAACACAACCCCGGCTGGGCGCGCGAGCCCGTGGTGGAGATGGTGATCCCCTCGGTGCTGGACGATTCGCTGGCACCCCCCGGTCAGCACGTGGCCAGCCTGTTCTGCCAGCAGGTCAATCCGGAGCCGGACGGCGGCTGGGATGCGCACCGCGATACCTTTGCCGACCTGGCCATCGAGACGGTAAACCGGCATGCGCCGAACTTCGCCGCCAGCATTCTCGGCCGGCGCATCCTTTCGCCGCTGGACCTGGAACGCGAGTACGGCCTGCTGGGCGGCGACATCTTTCACGGCGCGCTCGGGCTGGACCAGCTGTTCAGCGCGCGACCGCTACTCGGCCAGGCTGACTACCGCGGCGCCCTGCCCGGGCTTTACCTGTGCGGTTCCGGCACTCACCCCGGGGGCGGCGTGACGGGACTGCCGGGGATGAACGCGGCACGCGAGATCCTGCGGGACTCGCGCCGCGGACCGCCCCGCTGATGATCAATCTGATATCTTTGACTTCTCTAATATTCGGTCATCCACCAATAAACCACCACCGGGGCCCGCGCGCTTGAAAATCCTGCGACGCCGTCGGCTGATCCTGGGCGCGCTGCTCGCCGCGTTGTTCGTGCGCGCGCTGGTGCCGGAAGGCTTCATGCCGTCCCAGGGGGAACTGGTGGAACTGTGCACCCTGCATGGCCCGCGCATGGTGATGGCGGATCCCGAGACGGGCGAGATCCTCGACACGGGCGAAGAGCAGTCGGCGCCACCCTGTCCCTGGTCCATGATGCTGAGCGCGCTTGCAGCGCCCTCTGTTCCGTACCTGGGCTTCGATACCCCGTCACGCGAGCCGCCGCTCGCCGCGCCTTCTTCGACTCCGCCCGATCCCTCCAGCCTCGTACTGCCGCCGGCGCGCGCGCCTCCCACCGCTCGCTCCGCCTGAACATGCACCTGCGCGCCGCGCCTCCTGCGGCCGGCGCAGCGCGCGCCATGAGGCTGCAGTCGTCTGCGACGACCGCGCCCCGCAGCGGTTACCTGAGGGAATTCAGTGATGAGGATTTTCATTCTTGGCGGCCTGGTGGCTGCCGCTCTTTGCACGAGCGCGGCCGCCGAACCGCCCGAAACGGAAGAACAACAAGCGGCGCCGCCGGCAGAGGCGGCGAGCTTGCTCGACCGCGTCGTGGTCACCGCCGCACCGATGCGCGACCCCTACACCATCGTCACGGATCCCCGGCAGCCGCGGCTGCCCCTGCCGGCCGCTGACGGCGGCGCCTACCTGAAGTCCATTCCGGGCTTTGCCCTGAGTCGCAAGGGCGGCACCGGCGGCGACCCGGCGCTGCGCGGCCTGGGCGGCTCGCGGCTGAATATCCTGCTCGACGACGCCCGGATCCTCGGCGGCTGCGGCATGCGCATGGATCCGCCGACGGCCTATGTTTTTCCTGAAGCCTATGACCGCATCGAGGTGATCAAGGGACCGCAGTCAGTACGATACGGCGCGACCATCGCGGGCATCGTGAACTTCGATCGCGAGCCGATGCGCTTCACGGAAAGCACCACCACGGGCTTCGGCAGCACGACGATCGGCAGCTGGGACCGACAGGATTTCGTCGGCGACATCACGGTCGGCGACCGTGCCGGCTATGTGCGGCTCATCGGCAACGTCTCCACCCAGGATGATTACGACGACGGCGCCGGGCGCGAGGTGCATTCGCAATACGAGCGCTGGAGCACCAGCGCCATCCTCGGCTGGACCCCCGACGAACTCACGCACGTCGAATTTACCGTGGACCGCAGCGACGCCGAGGCGGCCTACGACGATCGCGGCATGGACGGGGTCGTCTTTGACCGCAGCGGCTACTCGCTCAAGCTGGAGCGCGGCGAGCTGGCCTCCTGGCTGCCCAGTGTCGAGGCACTCTTGTTCTACAACTATGTAGATCACGTGATGGACAACTACACGCTGCGCGCGCCGGCGATGCAGCCTATGGTGAGTTACCCGGACCGGCGCACCGTGGGCGCGAGCGTCACCGTCGAGCTCTCCCTGCCGGCGATGATCGAGGCAGTGGCGGGCGCGGACTGGGCCGAGAACCGGCACCGCGCCAACCGCTTGATGGGCACGGCGGCATTCGACTACCGCGATGTGCCCCGCGAGGACAATGCCGAGTTCACCGATGCCGGCCTGTTCATCGAGCTCGAGCGGCCGCTGG
>Ga0209931_1001127_pt1 | contig 15071 bp, 11 predicted proteins | sample SalPonR1_B_D1_MG_FD_185697 | JGI IMG/M metagenome (GOLD analysis project Ga0209931, IMG submission 185697) | Salt pond soil microbial communities from South San Francisco under conditions of wetland restoration - Salt Pond MetaG R1_B_D1_MG... ...
TGGCTGGATGCGCTTCTGGGAATTCAAGTAAATTATAAAACATAATTCTTGCCGAACCCTGAGACCATAAAATGATCGAGCATAGCATTAGCGTACAAAACAACATCCCCCTAAACATTAATCTCCCCATTAGAAATTTGGACTTAAATCGTATTTGTTGTAGAATTTATCTAAAATATCAACAACTTCATCTTCGTGGTCTACTAAGTTGATGAGATCCAGATCATTTTTATTTACAGTAGTGAACTTTTCACACATCACATCTTTTATCCAATCTATGAGGCCGGACCAAAAATCTTTACCCACTAAAATGATAGGAAATTTATCTATTTTAACCGTCTGAATTAAAGTTAAGGCTTCAAAAAATTCATCCATTGTTCCAAAACCACCCGGCATCACCACAAATCCTTGAGAATACTTTACAAACATGACCTTTCTTACAAAAAAGTAATCAAATTCAAGATTTTTATCTTTGTCAATATAAGGATTATCGTGCTGCTCAAAAGGCAATTCTATATTTAATCCTACAGATGTTCCGCCACCTTGGTGAGCGCCTTTGTTTGCAGCCTCCATGATGCCAGGCCCTCCACCCGAAATTACCCCATAACCTTGATCTACTATTTTATGTGCAACCCTTACCGCCAATTCATAATAGGGGTTATCTGGTTTCATTCTTGATGAGCCAAATATAGATACACAAGGCCCAATTTCAGACATGCGTTCGTATCCATAAACAAATTCGCTCATGATTTTAAATAAAGCCCAAGAGTCATTTATTTTAATCTGATTCCAGTTTTTTGGATTTTTGCCAACCATAAATACAGTTTTTTCCAGGGTGCTAATTTAATTCTTTTTTGAGATACTTCGCCGTATAAGACTTCTTGTCCTTTACGATTTCTTCGGGTGTGCCTTTGGCTACCACTTGACCACCAACCTCTCCGCCTTCGTAGCCAATATCAAAAATGTAATCGGCTTTTTTGATGACATCCATATTGTGCTCAATAATCAAAACTGTATTCCCTTTGTCTACAAGTTTATCTAAAACGCCCATCAACACTCTGATGTCTTCAAAATGAAGACCGGTAGTAGGTTCGTCCAAAATATAGAATGTATTCCCCGTTGCTCGTTTAGACAATTCTGTTGCCAGCTTAATACGCTGGGCTTCACCACCTGAAAGGGTTGTGCTTTGTTGCCCCAGAGTAATATAGCCTAAACCAACATCTTTTATGGTTTTGAGTTTTCTGTAAATTTTGGGAATAGGCTCAAAGAAGTCAGTAGCTTCGTCTATAGTCATTTGCAAAACATCACTTATAGACTGGCTTTTGTAACGAATTTCCAGGGTTTCACGGTTAAATCGTTTACCTTGACAAGCCTCACATTCCACATAGACATCAGGCAGAAAATTCATTTCTATCACTTTCAAACCGCCGCCACGACAAGTTTCACAACGCCCACCTTTTACATTAAAACTAAAACGCCCCGGCTTATAGCCCCTGATTTGAGCTTCAGGTGTTTTAGAAAACAATTTTCGTATTTCATCAAACACACCCGTATAGGTTGCGGGGTTAGAACGCGGTGTCCTGCCAATTGGCTTTTGATTAATATCTATAACCTTGTCTAAATGCTTTAAACCTCTGATGCTTTTATAAGGTAAAGGTTCTTTAACCCCACTGAAATAATGGTTGTTCAAAATGGGATAAAGGGTTTCGTTGATGAGCGTAGATTTTCCACTGCCGGAAACACCGGTTACTGCAATCATTTTCCCCAATGGAATTTTGATACTTACATTTTTTAGGTTATGCCCGGTTGCACCAATTAAATGTAAATGCTTGGCATTACCTCCCCGGCGTTTTTCGGGACTTCTATTTCTTTCTTTCCGTTGAGGTATTGAGCCGTTTCGGTATGTTGTTTTAGAATTTCATTTGGCGGCCCCTGAATGATGATCTCTCCACCGTTTTTTCCTGCAAAAGGGCCAATATCTATGATATGGTCTGCGCTTATCATCATATCTTTATCGTGTTCAACAACGATGATAGAATTACCAATATCTCTCAAGTATTTCAAAGAATTAGTGAGCTTTTCGTTATCTCTTTGGTGCAAACCTATGCTGGGTTCATCTAATATATATAGTACACCTACGAGCTGAGAACCAATTTGTGTTGCTATACGTATCCGTTGCGCTTCTCCGCCAGATAAGGTTTTTGAACCTCGGTTAAGATTTAAGTAAGTTAAGCCAACATCTATCAAGAATTGCAATCGGGTTTTAATTTCTTTTATGATTTCATCGGCTATTTTCAATTTAGACGCTGAAAGATGATTGGGCAAATCTTTTATGATATCAAAAAGGGCCAAAATATCCTTATCTACAAGCTCTGATATGTTGTAATTATCGACTTTAAAGTGAAGCGCCATTTTTTTCAATCGACTCCCCTTACAGGACGGACAGAGAATATGATCCATGTATTTTTTAGCCCAACGTTTTAGTGATGTTGAAATTTGCTTAGCGTGATATGTTTTTTCAATAAAATTGGCAACCCCTTCAAAATCATAACGATGCTCAATATCCATTTTCATCGTCTCGTTGTAATGTTTAAAACTGGCTTTACCGCCGTAGAGAATAACCTCAATGGCCTCTTGAGGAATATCTTTAATAGGGTCTGTCAACTTAAAGCCATGATGGAGTGCAATCTCCTTCAGCTGCTTAAACACCCAGTTTTTCTTAGACTTTCCATGAGGTTCAATGCCACCTTGGTTTACAGATAAATTCTTGTTAGGGATTATTTTATCTGGATTAACTACATATTTTTGCCCCAAACCGTTACAATCTGGACAAGCGCCTTTAGGTGAGTTAAATGAAAAACTATTGGGCTCTGGCTTAGGGTAAGCTATTCCGGTAGTTGGGCACATGAGTTCCCGACTAAAATACACTGGAGTAGTTTGATCTTTCGGGATAAGCAACATGGTATTCTGACCCAATTTCATTGCAGTTTTGATGCTATCAAACAAACGTCTTCTTACCGAGGTCTTATCTTCTATTCTTAAGCGATCAACTACGATTTCAATGTCGTGGGTTTTGTAGCGATCAACTTTAAGTCCTTTAACTATATCTTTGATTTCGCCATCAATCCTTACTTTTACAAAACCCTGTTTACCGATTTGTTCAAATAATTCACGGTAATGCCCTTTTCTAGACCTTATTTTTGGCGCTAAAATATTAACCGACTTCCCCTTAAAGTCGTCTAAAATTTTATTGAGGATTTGTTCATCGGTGTAGCTCACCATTTTCTCACCCGTCTTGTAGCTATAAGCCGTGCCGGCACGAGCAAAAAGTAGTCTTAAAAAATCGTAAATTTCAGTTATAGTTCCAACCGTAGATCTCGGACTTCTACTCGTCGTTTTTTGCTCAATGGCGATTACGGGAGATAAGCCTTCAATTTTATCCACATCGGGTCGCTCCAAATTCCCTAAAAATTGTCTGGCATAAGCAGAAAAAGTTTCAATATATCGCCTTTGTCCTTCAGCATAGATGGTATCGAAAGCTAAAGAGGATTTCCCGGAGCCGGAAAGCCCTGTAATCACCACCAATTTATTCCTGGGAATCTTGAGGTCAATATCTTTAAGATTATGCACTCTGGCTCCAAGGACTTCTATGTGCTGTTCTGCTTTCAAATAAATCTATTAATTTTAAGATTGCAAATTTACTGAAAGCAAACCGAACTCTTGAGCTTTAGGGAGTATAATAAGTGTAAAGGATTACATAAATTTTGAAGAAGTAATTACGATTTTATCTTTCAAAAATAGGTTTAGTTCAAAAATATTTCCTTAAAATTTATTTTGCTTAAGACGACTTCAATACGTTTTTTAGTAAATATAGCTTTTGATATTTATGGAATTAAATTTAAATTAAAAACGAAGCTGTTGTAATTTTTTTTTAAAACTACTATAATTGCAAAATTAAATTAATAATCAAGGTATTATGAAATATGTATTGTCAGTTTTCTCATTTTTATTGTTGTTTATATTTCACTCAAATGCACAGACGACTACTGATTCTTTCACTACGCCTGGAACAGGCTCGTTTACCGTTCCAGCCGGAGTTTCACAAATTACAGTTGAAGTATGGGGTGCCGGAGGAGGTGGTTCTTCTGCTAATACTGCTGCTGGAGGTGGTGGCGGTGGCTATGCTAGAAGTGTACTAGCTGTTAGTCCTGGCGATGCATTCTCATATACTGTTGGTGCAGGCGGTGCTGCCGGTATAGATGGTGGTGACTCTAGCTTTGACAGCACCATTATTGGTGGTGGTGGAGGCTCAGGAACAGGGTCTACCGGTGGAGTTGGAGGTGTTGGCTCTGGTGGAAATGATGTTAACTTTAATGGAGGTGCAGGCGGCAATAGTGGTGATGGAAGTAATGGAGATCGTGGTGGTGGCGGTGGCGGTGGTTCTGCTACAAGTACAGCTAATGGCAGCAATGGTGCTAACAATTCCGGGAATTCAGGAGGTTCCGGTGGTTTCGGTGAAGGAAACGGTGGTACCGGTGCAGACAGCAATAATAACGATGGCTCCAACGGCTTAGCTCCTGGTGGTGGAGGTGGTGGCCAATCTGGACCTGGTGGTGGTAGCGTTTCCGGAAGTGGTGCTGATGGCCAAATTTTAATCACTTACACAATAACAGGCGCAACTTGTACAAACCTATCGTCAGTATCTTCAAACGTCAATGACACTTCAACAAATTATATAGAGACACCCGAGCAATTAAACTTATATACAGACGGCACTGATAATTACTCTTTTGAGGTAAGTACTGACAATGACTTACTATTAGAGGCTTTTCAGGTTGATAATAGCCTAAATTTTGCCATAGATCGCTTGGCCGATAGAATTGTACTAAGAAGAGCCGGTAATGCTAATCAAGGCCCAAATGGTGAAGAAAGACATATTTTACTTTTTGAACAAGATGGGTCTTATGGTGGTAATAATAAAAATTTTAATGCCGTATTCTTCCCCACGATGGAAGAAGCTTTAGTAGGTACCGGTATAAACCGAGGTGCTGATAATGTATTGGATAACACAAGTAGTCCAAATTCTAACAACATAGAGCGACTAGATTATATTTTTGAAGATGGCATAGTTGTTCCATCCGATCCAAATACAGCAGGTTTTCCTGTTTTTGAAAGAAATGGAAATGATGCTTTCAATCTCGGTGTAATTTCAGATTTAGATTCCAATGCCGATCCTACTGAATACAATACCATCATCTCATATACGTCTGCCGATTGGATAGATACCGGTATTGATATCACAAGTTCGGTTTTAAGTGGTTTCCCAAACGACGGAGGCGACTTGATAGAAAGTGCTACTGTTAGTTCTCAAAATATTTCTGTCATATTTGTCAGTTTTGCAGATATGGGATTAAGTGCTGGTGATATCATTTATGGCTATTCGTTAGCCGGTGCAGATTCTACGACAGATTGTAGCGAGTTTTTAGATTTCAGCAATTCTACGTTTTTCCCACAAAATACAGGCTCCTCAGATGGTGGCATTGACTTACTTTCAGGAGGTTCATTTTCCAAAGTTGCTTTTATCCATACCAATACCGGTTGGTATCAAGGCGATGACCCTAATACTGTTACGCCAACTTGTGATGACACCTTAATCGTTAGCGGTGGAACAGCAGATATAAACAGTGATATGACTTTTAACAGTATTACGGCAACTGGTGGTTCTTTAGACCTCAATACCAATACTGTAAGTTTATGTGATAACATTAATACGGAAACAGATTTTGAAATAATGTCTGGCACCATAAATATGAATGGTTCAGTAAAACAATTCATTAGGGGCAACGGGAGTTTAGATCTTGATGAGCTTACTGTAGATAATACCAATAATGTTGAATCAACAACAGATCTAAGCGTTAAAGGTGTGTTATCTGTTGACAACGGCGATTTTATTACCAATGATGCCACTACCTTTCCTTGTTCCTTCGAAGAACCTACTACCGGCGATTTTGAGAATGCTAGGGCTGGTCAAATTGGACCAATTGGCACTAGTAGTTCAATAATTGGTGAAGTAACGGTCGAACAATGCTATCCCGGACGTAGAGCCTTTAGGTTTGTTAGCTCCTCCGTTACCACAACAAACAGCATCCAGGATAACTGGCAAGAAAATGCAACTGCTTACAACGATTTCCCAACAAACGATGTGCAGGATGATGGTATTGAATTTGGATACGGTACGCATATTACAGGTTTAGGCGAAGTTTCCGGCAGTGGGCATTCTACCACTAATCCAAGCCCCAGCGATCAGGTGCAGGGTCTGGACTGGCAGCCTTCCGGTAATGCATCTATGTTTGAGTTTGATAATGCTACGCAGACCACTAATGCAGTACTGGTTACAGAAACCGGTAACACGCCTGAAACAGCAGTTCTAGATGCCGGTAAACCTTACATTGTGATGATAAGAGGAAGCAGAGAAGTTAATCTAGAAAGCAATGCTTCATCGACTTACAATACCAAATTACGAAGTAAAGGGGAAATTGTTAAAGGAGGTACTAGTACCAGTACGACTTATAGTGGTGTAGATGCTGGTGATTTCATATTTATAGGTAATCCTTTTCATGCTATTGTAGACATGACTAAAGTGCTTTATGGTGATGGAGATCACACGACCACAGGAGATAATAATCCCGCAATAGGGAGACACATGTATGCGTTTGATCCAACTTTGGGAGGTGCGACCGATGTGAATCCAAATTCATCATCATTGGGTGGAAGAGGTGCATATGCCACCATCGATATGCAAAATCCTGCGACCATGGGTACAGAAATGAACCAGTACTTACAGGCCTATCAAGGTGTGTTTTTAGTGGCCGCTCAAGACAATCCCACGATTACGTTTAGTGAGGCTGACAAAGCAGTAGACCAAGCACAACTTGATGTGTTTAGTTCGCCTTCAGACAGAATTGCGATTACGCTTTACGACCAATTCTCTTACACTAATAACAGCACAGCAGACGATACAACTGTAATTTTGTTTGACCAAAACGGGAACAATGCTGTTAACAATAACGATGCTTTAAAGTTTACAAATCCGGATGAGAATTTAGGCAGGCTTGAGGGGAATAGTGTATTGAGCATTGAAACTCGGGCGATGCCCCAAGCAGATGAGGTCCTTCAATTACACACACAGCAATACCGCACAACAGATTATATCTTTGTTGTAGAAATTAATGGACTGAATAACAATTCCATTTATTTATATGATAATTATACGAATACCGAGAAGCTTTTAAATAACAACGCTTCAACAGCAATACACTTTAGTGTAGATCAATCTAATCCCGGTAGTATGGCCAGCGATAGATTTGAAATCCTATTCCATTCTACCACCTTAGGTACCAACGATTTTGATCTGGCAGGCATAGCCATTTATCCTAACCCGGCCAGTAACATCCTTAACATAAACTTTGGGGAGAACACCAGCAGATTTGATACCGTAGAGCTGTTTGACATCAGCGGGCGATTAGTAGCTCAACAAGCTATCAGCAATCAGTTAGAAGATACTCATCTAGATATAAAAACATTTAGTTCTGGTGTTTATATTTTGAAAGTGAGTTCAAAAACTGAGCAAATAAGCACCAAAATAATTATAGAATAGTTCATTTTATCAAAGAATAATTTGAAATCCTAAAATTGATATCAGAAGCATCCTAAACTTTAAGAAAATAGAGCGTTTACTTCGGCGTAGCTCAGTAACCCTACTTCGGCGTAGCGCAGCACAAGTCACTGTCAGAATATAGACATAAGACTATTTAAATAAGCATGTTAGCTTATTTTTTATTTTTAAAAAACGATAAAACTTATAAAATTAAGTTTGGAGTAAAATTTTTCTCATAAAAATAGTTCAGCTCACTCTTGGCTTTCTGTTTCAGGAGTTGGGTTTAATATAGAATAACAATGTTTTATTAGCAGAATTTTTATTCCAAATAAAAGAACAGCATACACAAAAACATCAGAGATATTGAAATTTGATAAGATCTTGAGGAAGCTAAAATCAATTGTTATCAGTTCTCTAATAGAATTTAGATAAGTTGACTGATACTCAACTTCAACAAAGTATACAATTCCGATTAGTGCTAAAACAAAACCGGCAATCATTATCCATTTTTTATTTGAAATAATAGGACTATGACATATTTTTTTAGTTTCAATAACTTTAATTTTTGAGATTACATTTTCTGTAAAATTAGAAGGTGCGTTTTCAACTTTTGAAGTCTTCATAGCTTTTCTTAGAAATCTATCTAAATCTTTATTTTTATTTGGTTCCATATTTTTCTATGACTTCCGCTTCTACAATATGTTTTAAATACCTCTCGATTTCAATCCTTCTCTATGCAATTTAACTTTGGCATTGTTCTCTTTAATTTTTAGTGATTCTGCAATTTCTTTGATGGAATTATCTTAAAAGTAATACAAAGTTATCAAAAATGCCATCTCCTCCGGCAATTCTTTCAAACCTCTTTTGATGGCTTGACTTAATTCATCTTTTTTCATCTTATTAAGAACATTTTCTACAACTAGTATTTCATGCTCTGTAAGTTTGTTTATTTGCTCAAATTTTTAATTTTTACTCCGCTTCCTCAACTCGTTCAAACATGTAATATATGTTATCCGGTACACCCATGATGAAAATTTAGACTGTCCTTTAAATGAATTCAGTTTTTTATAAATCTTGATAAAAGTCGTTTGAGCCATTTTATCGGCAAGACCCCTATCTTTCATAAGTCGAAAAGCCAATGTAAAGACTATATCTTTATACTTATCAATAAGCTCTGAGAACGCATGATTTTATCTATTTAGAATTTTATCTATAATATCTTGGTCTTGGGTTGGCTTCATGTCGTTAATAAGGCGAGTAATATGTCTTTGAGGTTACAGTTTAAGTCCCTTTTATTGTTATTGATTTAGGTATTTAACTAGTAGTGTATATATTAAAATTTATATAATACCTTTTTCTTTTCTGTAAAACCCTTGTCCGACTAGAGGGCTAGTTCGTAGCAAATTTTATAAGCCGCAAGTTTTAAACAACTTTTATTCGTCTCATCGAGTCCCGACGGTTACCAACGGGATGCATCGAGATGTATTATAAGCCTTAAATGTCTTAAAAAAAATCAGAATTATAGACGATGACCATTGAGGAAATTTTATAGAAAATAAAAAAAAATTCTACAAGAGTGTAACCGCATCTTAAAAATATTTGTCTTATCTATGGACATAACTATTAAAATTCAAATATCATGAAAGAACCACAAGTATTATTAATAATTTCGACTTAGTTGTTTAGCTAATACTTTTAATATTATGACTTACAATGCTTTATGTGTTTATTTGCATTAAAACCATATATGTTTGCGATCCCTGCGTCTCTACCGGTGGGGATAAATAACCGCAAAGACGCCAAGTTCGCAGAGCAAATGAATTAATACTAATAGTAAGCAAGTGCCTAAGTCAATAATAATTTTGGGAACCTTATATGGACTGGGATATTATACACTATTCAACAAGGCATAAAGAACGCTTAGCTTTAATTGAAAAAAGCGTAGACGCCAGTATTTTTGTCAGGGGCAAAAAAGAGTATGCTGCCCCAATTTGGAAAATATTAATTATCAATGTAGCATTATGACTTATGGGCATTGGAACAGGTATTTTTCTCGCCTTTTTATTGCATTACAATTTAGGTGTAGAAGAAGAAGTTGCATATCCTGGCATAATTTTCCTTATGGCGGGAATTGGCTTTTTTACAGGTTTCAAAATGACTTTAAGCCTTGAAGACAAAGAAAAAAAGCAAAAACTTATAGTAATAGCCTCATCTGTAAAATAGCCTCCTTTATAGAAGGTTCTTTTGTTTCACCATCTAATTTGTCGAATTGAGTTCCAAAATGAATGGTTTAAGTGTACTTTTAATTTTAGTCAAGATTCCTTTACTTATCTTTGAAAAAAGTAGACTATGAAACCCTTTTGTTTTGCCTTACTGTCTTTAATACTGTTCGTTTCATGCCATAATGATGACGAAAATACAGAAAAGCCGGAGGTTGAAGAAGAACTCTATTTCCCACCGCTCACCGGAAATGATTGGGAAAACATTTCAACGGAAAGTTTAGGCTGGAATATTGAGGCTCAAGCGGAATTATTTAATTATTTAGAAACGCATAACACCAGAGCCTTTATCCTCTTAAAAGACGGTAAAATTGTGATTGAAAAATATTGGGGAGATAATATTTTGGGGACCTCAGATTTTGACCGAGACACTAATTGGTACTGGGCGTCTGCCGGAAAAACCCTTTCTGCTACCTTAACCGGCATTGCTCAGGAAGAGGGGGTTTTAAATATCAACGACAAAACTTCAGATTATCTTGGCAGTGGCTGGACATCCTTATCTGCTGAAAAAGAAAATTTAATCACGATAAAAAATCAATTGAGCATGACTACTGGATTGGATTACGAGGTAAATGACCTGAACTGCACATTGCCATCCTGCTTGGCCTACAAAGCAGATGCAGGTACGCAATGGTACTATCACAATGCGCCTTATACATTGCTAAGTGAGGTTATCAGCCAAGCCACACAAATGGATTACAACCAATATACCGATGACAAACTTGAGAGTAAAATTGGTATGGATGGGCAATGGATACAGAACGGGTATAACAATGTTTACTGGAGTACGCCAAGAGCTATGGCACGGTTTGGATTGTTGATGCTCAACCAAGGTGTTTGGGCAGGTACACCTGTGCTTTCAAGTCTCGACTATTTCAATGATATGACCACAAGTTCACAAAATCTCAATCCGTCTTATGGTTATTTATGGTGGCTTAATGGTAAAAATTCAATCGTATTTCCAAGTGTAGATTTTAGCTTTAACATGGCGTTGGCCGACAATGCACCCGCTGACTTAATTGCAGGCATGGGTAAAAATGGACAGTACGTTGAATGCATTCCCAGCAAAAACATGGTTGTGGTGAGAATGGGTGAAGCTCCAAACAACGACTTGGTGCCTATTCAATTCCATAATGACATGTGGTTAAAAATTTCAGCTATGATACAAGACTAAAAATTAAAGTTCTAAATCCATTTTTTGGCCCTCACTCTTAAATTCGATCTTTGAATCTATCCAATTGGGCATCATACTTGCCTGTGACCCGCTCAACACCCAAGGTTCGGTTGGGCGACCATATTCATCTCTGTCTAACTTATCATTGGCATTGACATCCTGATATGCAGCAATGGCATAAGTACCAAAGTCCAAGTTTTTAAATATGGCAGTAGCAGTTTTGTCTAGCATCTTTGTATTACTTGATAAAATCGGTTGCATTAAAAAATTGTCTTCTGTGTAAACAGCAACGTATATTATTCCATCTAAAGTGTTGATCTTTTTTACGTTTACTTCAAGCGTCCCTTGTTGAGCAAAGGATAAAACTGTAAAACATAAATTTAGCGCAAGTAATGGTAGTGTTTTCATGATCATTTGATTTTTAGGATTAAAAACCTATCAAAAATAGGTACAGGTTTAGCTTTCTTAAAAAAAACATGACCCGACTGTGAAAAACTGTGGATGAATTGTTGGTGAAGCATACTGTTTAAAAAGTTTATGCGTTTATAAATATTACGGATTAGTAGGTTTAGCAGTTTAGACCAAATCATTTTCAAATTGATTTTGGAGTTTATCAACAGATTATAAAATTGTGATATTGTTACAGTATTACATTAATACATTAGCACATTTTTAAATAATAACATTTGTAATTTACTACATTGAGACATTGAGATATTGATACACTGATACACCGAGACATTGGCACATGTTACATTGATACATTCTTACATTGATACATTCTTACATTGATACATTCTTACATTCTTACATTGATACATTGATACATTGACACATCAGCACATTAACTAATATAATTCCACTTAAACTTACCTTTTGTGAGTTCAATAAATTTTTGTTTGAGTAAGGCGTGATTAGGCTGTTCCATATTGGGGTCTTTTTTGAGTAATCGTATAGCGTGATGTCTCGCACTTTGCAAAACGCTGTTGTCTTTTACCACATCGGCTATTTTAAGATTGAGCAGACCACTTTGTTGTGTACCCATGATATCACCCGGGCCGCGGAGTTTTAAGTCAACTTCAGCAATTAGGAAACCATCATTGGTTTGGGTCATGGTTTGAAGTCGTGTTTTGGCATCATCGCTCAATTTATGGCTGGTCATCAAAATGCAATAACTCTGCTCTGCCCCTCGCCCTACTCTACCGCGTAACTGATGCAATTGTGACAAGCCAAAACGCTCTGCACTTTCAATCACCATCACACTGGCATTGGGAATATTTACGCCCACTTCTATCACAGTAGTGGCGACCATGATTTGGGTTTCTGCATTGACAAACCTTAGCATTTCAGCAGCTTTGTCCTCTGGTTTCATCTTACCATAAACAATAGAAATCTGGTATTTAGGCTTGGGAAATTCTCTGGATATGCTTTCATAACCGTCCATCAAATCTTTATAATCGAAATTATCAGACTCTTGAATTAAGGGGTAAACGATGTAAACTTGCCTGCCTTTAGCAATCTCTTTTTTTAGGAATTGGAAGACTTTCAATCGGTTAGCATCGTAGCGATGAACGGTTTTGACGCTTTTTCGTCCCGGTGGCAGTTCGTCAATCACCGAAATGTCTAAATCGCCATATAGACTCATAGCGAGTGTTCTGGGGATGGGTGTGGCGGTCATGACCAGTACATTAGGGGGCAAATCATTTTTTTTCCATAGCTTAGCCCGTTGTGCCACACCAAAACGATGTTGCTCATCTATGATGGCCAGACCTAAATTTTGAAATTTGACTTTATCTTCAATTAAAGCATGCGTGCCCACCAAAATATGAAGTGTACCATTTTCTAGATTTTGATGGATATCTCTTCGGTCTGCGGTTTTAGTCGAACCTGTAAGTAAACTGATACGAACCCCTATCTGGTCACAAAACTCTGCTATGGTCTGATAGTGCTGCTTGGCTAAAATTTCAGTCGGTGCCATCATGCAGGTTTGAAAGCCATTGTCTATAGCCATGAGCATACTCATAAAGCCGACAATAGTTTTGCCAGACCCAACATCACCTTGCAAAAGGCGATTCATCTGCGATGTTTTGCCTAAATCACTTCTAATTTGCTTGAGTACTTTTTTTTGAGCGCCAGTCAGTTCATAGGGCAACACATTTTGATAGAATTTTGTAAAGAAATCTCCAATCTGCTCAAATTTGAAACTTTTAATTTTATGCTTCTGAAACAGATTTTTTCTTACCAACTGCAATTGAATAAAGAAAAACTCTTCCCATTTTAACCTGAACTGCGCTTTAGCCAAAAGTTCATTAGATTGGGGGAAATGTACATTAAAATAGGCTTTGGATGGGGTTATTAACTTGAGCTCATCAACTATATATTGTGGAAGAACCTCTTTAAAAGGGGATTTTAGTTCAGAAAACAATTGCTTTAAAGAACGGTTAAAAAAGCGGTTGCCGAGATTAGATTTTGTCAATTTTTCAGTACTGTGATACACCGGTTGAAGTTTTACACTAAAATCTTTTTTGAAATCTTCCAATAATTCCATTTCGGGATGCACCATGTTAAATTGATGGTTGAAAGTGCTGAGTTTACCGTAAATGACATAAGGCGTATTTAATTTGAGGTTTTCTCTTATCCATTTATGCTTTTTAAACCATACCAATTCCATTTGACCGGTTCTATCTTCAAAAGATGCCACCAAACGTTTACCTCGTCTTTGAGAAACCATCCGGATTTCAGTAATTACACCTACAATCTGAACTTCTGCCGTACTATTTTGAAGTTCATTTATTTTATAAAATTTTGTCCGGTCGACATATCTAAAAGGAAAGTAATCAATAAGATCTCCAAAAGTTTTAATACCGACCTCATCTTGTAGGAGTTTTGCCCGTTGTGGTCCAACGCCTTTCAAATAAACTATTGGGGTTTGTAGCTGTGCCTCATGCATGCCACGAATATAAGACATGCATACAAAAAATGAATAATACCTAAATCATTTTTTTGGTGGCATAGTCCCAAAAACTTTATCCCAAAAGGTATTGGATACACCAAATGCTTTATCGGGATGTTTGTAATGGTGAATATTGTGATGTAACCAAATATGCTTAAACTGTTTTGGTGGTCTCTTGACATGTATGGCTCTATGAACAAAAGAGTACATGAGGTATCCACAAAAAAATCCCGAAAAAAATCCAAAGCTCAAATCAGAGATTTCCAGGACGTAAAAGATGCTATAAAAAATGCCAAACAACAGACTTGCCATGATTAAACCCGGTACAGGAGGCATTAACAATCGGGATTTATCTCTAGGGAATTGATGGTGTGAGCCGTGCATGATAAAATGAAACCGCTGCACAACTTTTGAATCGCTTACCCAATGGAACACATAGCGATGTAATATGTATTCAGCAAATGTCCAGAAAAATAAGCCAAAGACAAATAAGCCTAAAAAGCCATAAATATTTACCCCAACATATTTGACAGCATAAAAAGAAAAGAGTAAAAGACTTAAACCATAAACAATGATATTTAAAGTGGGGTTAGTCTTGGTCAGACTTTCCAAAAATGGATTTTTAAAAATTTGAGCTTCCCCATGCTCAAAATTTGTTTTAACCTTTGGCATGACATTAAATTTGTATAAAATTAATAAACTTCCGGATAAATTAGATAGTAGTATCAGGTAAAAATTTTCTTAAAAAATAATGAGGCTGGTTGAAGAGGGTCATTTACTTTTAACTTAAGAGGAATACGTTATTAAAATTTTATGCTTATCCTGTTGTTTTCCAAATACATGTAAAATTTTTAGAGTATTGAACTGTATGGAGTTACAACTTATAAACAATACAACAGCATATTAAGCCAAGCTTTATATCATAGAAGTTTGCAACTGCACAAACTCATAAATCTTTAATGTCAATAGCTTTCAAGAGCACAGGACTAAGACTGAAAACCTTAAATG
>Ga0209931_1001133_pt1 | contig 15014 bp, 11 predicted proteins | sample SalPonR1_B_D1_MG_FD_185697 | JGI IMG/M metagenome (GOLD analysis project Ga0209931, IMG submission 185697) | Salt pond soil microbial communities from South San Francisco under conditions of wetland restoration - Salt Pond MetaG R1_B_D1_MG... ...
TCGTCATTGAATACACCCAGCCCGGCAAGCCCACACAGAATGCCTTCGTCGAGCGGTTCAACGGAATTTACCGTGACGGCGTGCTGGATGCCTGGTGCTTCATGAATCTCAGTCAGGTCCGCGAAGAAACGGAACGCTGGCTGCGAGAGTACAACACGGTTCGCCCGCACGAATCTCTGGGAGACGTCTCCCCAATCGAATTTCTAACCGACCGCGGCCATGCCGGAATCTCTAGTTATGACTGGACCTAAGTTGGGGAGGTTGACAGCTCAGCACCGCCCTCGGGTGCACTCGCTTCGCTCGTTTACCCGGGCTACAAAACTTCGTGCTCTTCGTGTCCTGCTTTTACCCCAACGTTGCATAAAATTTCGGTCCAGAGCCGCTACGCTGCCCGTTATAGCAGCCCTAAGGAACCTCTGGACAACCCTGCGCGGAGCGCGTTTCTGCCGGACACGCCTCAGATCGTAAATGCCGGTCGTCCGGGTTGAAGGTTGTGGGAATCTTTCCCATTGGCGAGCATGAGCAAGGTGCGATGTGATTCGTGGCAAGGAAGTTCTTGAGAACAGTCAAGCGTGTCGCTTAACAGAACTCTTCGCTGCCGGGGGTTACGCTGAAAATACTGCGCATCAGTCGTCAGAAGTATTTTGATACCATGCTAATTCCAGAATGGGACGGGGGAAAAATCATCTCTCAGATAGATTCCAACCGCGGGGCCACCGCCGATCGAACCGATGGATCCTGTGCAGTCCGGTCTTTCGGGATCCTCGTCTTCCATTATGCCTCCACTCCTGACAACGAAGTAGAAGACGTCGCTCTTGTAGTATGTATAGTCCCACTGGTAATAAGCAGCACCTTGCTCGCAAAATCTATACTGGAGGTTGATGTTTTCTTCAAAGCGTGTATTGAAATACTGACACGCCTCGAGGTCCTCTTTCTCATTGAGCAACTCCACATCCGATAAAGTGTCTGGAAGGGGTGCTTCATACTTCTGGCGAAAGTTTGCTGGTGATTTCCCGGTGAGAAATTTTTCCATGCGGGCCCGATTCCAGGGATATTCCGGCGGGCAAGCCTGATCCACATAGCGAGGTTGGTATAATTTCTCTATCGTGACATTTTCATCCTCGAAGACAACCTCAGCATCCTGAGACCACGAAATTCTCGAAATTAGAACAGTTAAAATCAACAACGCAATGTGGCTATTTAAAAGTTTCATGGTCGATTTTCCTTGTTCGCTAAACTCATTATCGAGTAAAGAGGAAAAGGGGTCAAGTCTGGTTTAGTGTCTTTTATATGATACGATAGCGTCATGGCTCGTCCATTGCGAATCGAATTCGAGGGTGCTTGGTACCACGTGATGAATCGTGGCGCGGCGCGCCAGGACGTGTTTGTTTCAGATATGCAGCGAGAGCGGTTTACTCAACTGTTAGCTGATCTGGTCGATCGGTTCGGCATCGAGACGCATGCCTATTGCCTGATGGGGAACCATTACCACCTGCTGCTGCATACGCCCCTTGGAAATCTCGGCCGCGGGATGCGGCATCTGAATGGCGTTTACACGCAGTTCTTCAATCGCGACCAGGGGCGTGACGGCGCGTTGTTCCGGGGACGCTACAAGGCAATTTTGGTCGATGCCGATGCCTACCTGCTGCATCTGTCGAGCTATATTCACCGCAACCCGCTAGAAGCGGGCATGGTGGAGTGCTTGGCGGATTATTCATGGTCGAGCTATGCGGCGTATGCGGGGCATACCAAGCCGCCGCCATGGCTTTGTCGCGGCATGGTGTATTCGATGCTCGGCGGCAAGGCCAAACGCTACCGGTCGTTCGTCGAAAAGGGCGTCGACGAAGACCTCGCAGCGTTCTACCGAGGGAAGTCGGTTTCTCCGATTCTGGGGGACGAAGGGTTCAAGCAACAGGTGCTCGAACGACACGGGCGTGATGATCCGGAAGTGACGGCGCTAAAGCGAGTCCACAAGCCCGTATCACTGGACCAGATCATCTCCGTCGTCGCCACGACGCTGAGTCAGAGAAAAGGGGTCAAGTCTAGTTTAGGGTCGTTTATGACACGATAGCGCCATGGCTCGTCCATTGCAAATCGAATTCGAGGGTGCTTGGTACCACGTGATGAAAAGGGGTCAAGTCTGGTTTAGTGTCGTTTATGATACGATAGCGCTATGGCTCGGCCATTGCGAATCGAGTTCGAGGGTGCTTGGTACCACGTGATGAATCGTGGCGCGGCGCGCCAGGACGTGTTTGTTTCAGATATGCAGCGAGATCGGTTTACTCAACTGTTAGCCGATCTGGTCGATCGGTTCGGCATCGAGACGCATGCCTATTGCCTGATGGGCAACCATTATCACCTGCTGCTGCATACGCCCCTTGGAAATCTCGGCCGCGGGATGCGGCATCTGAATGGCGTTTACACGCAGTTCTTCAATCGCGACCAGGGGCGTGACGGCGCGTTGTTCCGGGGACGCTACAAGGCAATTTTGGTCGATGCCGATGCCTACCTGCTGCATCTGTCGAGCTATATTCACCGCAACCCGCTAGAAGCGGGCATGGTGGAGTGCTTGGCGGATTATTCATGGTCGAGCTATGCGGCGTATGCGGGGCATACCAAGCCGCCGCCATGGCTTTGTCGCGGCATGGTGTATTCGATGCTCGGCGGCAAGGCCAAACGCTACCGGTCGTTCGTCGAAAAGGGCGTCGACGAAGACCTCGCAGCGTTCTACCGAGGGAAGTCGGTTTCTCCGATTCTGGGGGACGAAGGGTTCAAGCAACAGGTGCTCGAACGACACGGGCGTGATGATCCAGAAGTGACGGCGCTAAAGCGAGTCCACGAGCCCGTATCACTGGACCAGATCATCGCCGTCGTCGCCACGACGCTGGACTGCAACCGTAGCGAGGTCTACCAAAGCGTACGCGGCAGGCAGAACCTTGCGCGCATGATGGTCGCCCATTTTGCCCACCGAACTGGCCAAATGACTTATCGAGAAATTGCCGCCGTGCTGAAAATGAACCACTACAGCGCAGTGGCGTCCAGCCTGCGCCGGTTGAAGCAATTGTGCCGTGAAAACAAACGGATTCGCCGCTTGGAGAATGCAATCCAGCATCAATTGACGCAAGACCAGACTTGACCCCCGAGGGTCCTTTCGCGTGCATCGAAGATCCGCCAGTCATCGAGCGCATCCTGCGCCACCTGGCCAGCAAGGATCTCCCCGGCCTGTGGCCGGACACACGCGCACCGCCTGGCTGCGTGCAGCGCACAGGCGGGCCGCCTGCACCCTCCGGCTTGCCTCACTGAATCGCACACAACCAACCTCAGGCCGCGCTTCGCCGGCGCGCGGTCTAGCACCGCTCGTGCCGGGACAGCCCAACGCCGGCCAAATGGCGGTGCGTCGCCGTTTGATTGGCTCCGAGAGGGCAGAATCGGGCGGAGTTCGGCCCGCTGTAGCCCACAACAGCGGTCAAACGACGCGCTGGCGCGGCCCCGGATACTTCTGGAATCCAGGAAATAGGGTGGTTATACTTCCTATACGCCTCAGCGAAGGTGTCCGTCTGCTTGATCGAAGTCACCACAGATCGGACGCATGAGCGGACGCCGCTGCAATACGCGACTAGGGCCTTTATACTCGTTTTACGCTACTTTTCGAATGCAACACCTCAAGTCAATGACAGGAGGGATTGATATGCAGAAAAGGAATCGCAAACAGTATTTCGGGCTCGCTCTGATGATGGGCCTGTTGGCTTCGTCATCGGTGGTGGCGGCCAACAACTGCACCACCGGCGCCAAGGCAGCGGCACAGATCTGGAACAAGTACGACAAAATCATCAAGCCGCTCGGCTGCGCAGCCGGTGCGGCTGGAGCCGCCGCGCTTTCGGGCGGGGTCGCGCTGCCGGCCTCTGCCTCGACCTTTGCCAGTTGCCTGAACACCGCCAACACGGCCGACAAGGCCACCAAAGGCATGATCGAGGCCTGGAATGATCTCAACAAGAACGGCTGGGGCACGATTGGCGATCGTGACCTGCGCATGGGTGGCAGCTACGAGGGTGCCGTCCCGTCGGTGGCCACGCGCATGTGGATCATGAGTGCGCCGGTGACCGATCCGTTCGTCCGCCTTCGAATCGCGAAGCGTCAAGGGGGCTGGAACAACGCCGCGGCCACCCGGGTGACCGTTTGCTCCTTTCCGCCCGCAGGACCCGGCGTGGATGTCTCGGGCGAAGAGATCTGGTCGTACGAGTTCGACAGCGGCAAGGAAAATCAGGGCAAGGCGATTGACCGTGTCTTCGCGGTACCCGGCACGGTTCTGACCGTCGCTTTCAAGGGCAAGAGCGTGGGCAAGAACTTCAAGTATCGGCTGGAGCTGGAGAAGGTCGGAGGTGTCGACCATGATGTCGTCATCGCCGGTGAGCCCCGTTCGGGCACCACCAACTACGAGCTGGAAGCCAGCGGCGGTCTCGAACAGGTGCACGGCAACTTCCTGAATGGATATAAAGCCACCGTCGATGACAACGACCAGGTGCGTTCTCCCAAGGCGTGGGGTAGCGTCGGCAGCGGAAACGATGCCTATGTCATTGCCGGCGAGATCAAGAAACTCGAACTCGAAGACGGAAGCGCCGCCAGGGTGTTCGTCGACGGCAAGCGCCGGGGGAAAAGAGACGCCGATCACACCATCGTCATCGACGGCAGTTCGGCCGACGGCGGGAGTGATTATGTGATCCGCGGCGGCGGCACGCTGCAGCAGGTCAGCGGCAAGTTGGACGGTCATGACATGACCATCCAGTCCGACGACAAGGTGACCGGAGATCGGGCCATGGGCAATGTCGGTGCTGGCAAGGATGGCTACGAGGTGACCGGTAAGATTCCGACGATCAGCCTCGAACAGCCTGCCAATGCGGCGGTGTACGTCAACGGCCGGCCTTACCACTCGGTCGTCATCGACGGGACTGCCGGAAGCGGCGACAGCAGCTACAGCCTCCACGTCGACGGCTCGATTTCTCAGGTCTCGGGACGATTCGCCGGACACGACGTCACGATTCAGTCCGATGACCAGGTAAACGGAGACCGGGCCGAAGGCGAAGTGGGCGCCGGCAAGGACGCGTACGCCGTCCTCGGCGGCTGGCCCCGCATCACGCTCGACGATCCGAGTGCGGCCACCATTGAGGTGGATGGTCGCGTCTACCATACCGTGGTGATTGACGGCAGCGCATCCAGCGGCGGAACCGGCTACACGCTCGAAGGCGGCGACCAGGTGATCCAGGTTGAAGGTTCTCTGGCGGGCCATGAGGTGACGATTCAGTCCGATGACCGCGTCAGCGGCAACCGCGCCGAAGGGCATGTGGGCGCCGGCAAGGACGGCTTCATCGTTCTGGGTGGTCGACCGAACGTAACGTTGTCGACGCCGGCCAATGCGGCAATCTACATCGATGGCCAGCGTCAAGCAGTCCAACTCGAAAAGCTCGACTCCACGACGATCGAGGTTCCGCTGGACTCAATGTGAACTTCAGGGCCCGACCCTGAAGAATTGATGGAGGAGCCGGTTCGATATTCGACACCGGTGCCAACTTGCTCGCGCCCTCGAAGGAGTCGCCGGTTTCGCATGTCGGCGAAAACCTGCCGGAGTCCGATCGGACGTGGCAGAGAACGACTGCGAACACAGTGGCGGCGGCGCCGAAGCCTGATGTTCGAACCGGGGCGCCCTGATCGATGTCGACTGCCGCAATCGCTGGATCGAACCGATTTAACCGTCAGAGGAGAAATATCCGCGATGAAGAATTTCATGACCTTTCGACATGCAGGTGTGCCCGCCAAGAGAAGGTGGACTAGGACAGGCACAACGTAGGAGGAGCGACGCGTTCGTGATCTTCGGGCTCAAAGAGCAGGTTATCGAAGACAGATTCGAATCGCCGTGATGGGCGGATTGCCTGTCTCGATTCGTGCCTTCAGCGCAGGGAGTCAGACGCGTTCGGCCTGGACAAACCGGAAAGGCCTTAAAACAGGCTTGACTCGGGGGAGGCGTCCATATATGTCTAATTTATCCTAATCTGTGGGTGCATCGCGGAAGCTCGCACGGCGGAAAGGCAACGGCCTGACCGTCGACGCCGATTCCAGCCGGCCTGGCATCGCGGTCGTTTGCCGGGCCGGCGGCTGGTGTAGCATCAGTGCATGGCACTGCTCGAAGTCAACGATTTGACCGTCGCGTTCGACACGCCCGAGGGCGTGGTGCACGCGGTCAACGGGCTGAGCTTCGACCTGGAGCCGGGCCAGACGCTGGGGATCGTTGGTGAGTCGGGTTCGGGCAAGACCCAGACGGCCATGGCCATGATGGGGCTGCTGGCCGAGAATGGTCACGCGACGGGATCGGTCAAGTTCCGCGGCCAGGAGCTGCTGGGCTTGTCCACCCAGGAGCTGAGCCGAATCAGGGGCTCGAAGATCTCGATGATCTTCCAGGATCCGGTCAGCTCGCTGAACCCGTACATGTCGATCGGCGAGCAGCTGGTCGAGGTGCTCACGCACCATCGCGCGCTAAAGCGCAAGGCCGCACGCGAGCGGGCCGCCGAGATGCTGCACCAGGTGGGCATCAGCGAGCCCGGCCAGCGCCTGCGCCAGTTTCCGCACCAGCTGTCCGGCGGCATGTGCCAGCGCATCATGATCGCGATGGGGCTGCTGTGCCAGCCCGACCTGCTGATTGCCGACGAGCCGACCACCGCTCTTGATGTCACGGTTCAATCGCAAATCAATACGCTGATGGGCGAGTTGTCGGAAAAATCGTCGACCGCCATCATGCTCATCACCCACGATCTGGGCGTGGTCGCTGGCCTGTGTGACAAGGTGCTGGTGATGTACGCCGGCGAGGTGATGGAAACGGCCGACGTCGAGCCGCTGTTCGCCGACCCCGCGCACCCCTATACCCAGGGCCTGCTCAAATCCGTGCCGCGGCTGGACATTGAGCACTCCGGCATTCTCAGCGCGATCCCCGGCAATCCGCCCGACCTGGTCGACCTGCCCGAAGGCTGCCCGTTCCGCGCCAGATGTCCGCACGCGTTCGACAAGTGCATCGAACACCCCGATCTGTTCGATGCCGGTAAAAACCGTTTCAAGCGCTGCTGGCTCGACGAGCTGCCGCCGCTCGAACCGGAAACCGAACAGGAAAGATCACACGGGGAGCAGGCCTAATGCGTGCGCCGATTCTCAAGGTCGAGGACCTCTCGGTCCATTTCCGCATCGACGCCGGCGAGGGTCTGTTCCGCCACGATTACCAGACCATCAAGGCGGTCGATAGGGTCAGCTTCGAGCTGGGCGCGGCCGAGACGCTGGGCATCGTCGGCGAATCCGGCTGCGGCAAGTCCACCCTGGCGCGCGCCATCCTCGGGCTGGTGGTGCCGGCCGGCGGGCGCATCGCCTGGCTGGGCGACAACCTGGTCGGCAAGAGCGAAGAAGAAATGCGCGCCAAGCGGCGGGAACTGCAGCTGATCTTCCAGGACCCGTACGGCTCGCTGGACCCGCGCATGACCGTCGGGCAAATTGTCGGCGAGCCGCTCAAGAACTTCTTTCCGTCGATGTCCAAGATGCAGGTGCGCGAACGCGTATCGGGCATGCTCAAGATGGTCGGCCTGGCGCCCGAACAGATCAACCGCTACCCGCACGAGTTCTCCGGCGGCCAGTGCCAGCGTATCGGCATTGCGCGTGCGCTGGTCGTCAATCCAAGGCTTGTCGTATGCGACGAGCCTGTCAGCGCGCTGGACGTTTCCATCCAGGCCCAGATCGTGAATCTCTTGAAGAAGCTGCAGAAAAAGTTGCAGCTTTCGCTGATCTTCATCGCACATGATTTGTCAGTGGTGCGCCACGTATCGAATCGCGTACTGGTGATGTACCTCGGACGCGTCATGGAAATTGCCGACAGGGAGCGTATCTACCGGAGCCCGGCGCATCCCTACACGAGGGCTCTGATCGAATCGGTGCCCATACCCGACCCAAAGGCTGAACGCGAAAGGGCGAGGCGGTCTCTGGCCGGTGAACTGCCGTCACCAACCCATCCGCCGTCGGGCTGTGTGTTTCGAACCAGGTGTCCGTTTGCGCAGGACAAGTGCGCGGTGGCCGAGCCGCCCCTGGAAGAACTCGAAGACGGCACGCGGGTCGCTTGTGTGCGGCACGATGAGATCGAAGGCGAGCTGAAACTGAAGTAGCGCGACACGCCGGGCGATTCAGCGGTTCACGAATCCTGCCGATAGGCCCGGATCGTATCCACTTCGAGCCAGAACGGCCCGTCGATCCCGTCGAGGATATAGAAACCGATTTGCTCGACTGATTCCAGATCGATTTCGGGCACAGACACAGGTTCGCCGAAGACGGTCGAGCGCAGGTCTGAGAACGGAACCCGAACGACCTGCCACCCTTCGCTGGTATCGAACGGTATTCGGCGCGAAACGTTGCGCCAACCGTAGCGCTGGTCGTCATTGACCTCGACTTCGAAACTGCGACCGTTGCCGCGCACTCGCATTTCCAGACCGTTGAAGCCGGTGAGGTCTACACGTCGGCTGGCGCGAACGGAAGTGAAGCCGCCGCCGCGCGTCACGAGCGTGCCTTCGAAACGCATGACGCCGCCGGAAATCTCGCCAAAGCCCTTCGACCGCCCGCCCATCACACCGTCGTTGACGATGGACCACCTTGACTCAGCCGCGTCTGCAAAGTCGAAAAGCAGCAATGACCGGCTTTCTTCTTTGTCGCCCTGAGCGTGGGACATCGAGCATGCCGCGATGAGGCTGAAACCTGCAACTAGAAGCATTGTTCGATGAAGCACGCCCACCTCCCGGGTTTCACAACAATAATTCGTGCAGCATAGTCCGAGATGGGTGAAAGAAAGGTCGTAAATCGAAGTGGTCCGTGTATCGAGTCGTACTGCGGATTCGCAAGGAGCGAGGGAAACGACGGTTCTAATCAGCCGGAGACTCGGCGCGGCTGACACGAACATTTTGCGACAGGGGATAGACCGCACGTCCGAACTGATTGTAGACGGCAACATCGGCGGCATCGCGGCCGTATCCGATCGCCACGTAGCCTGGCCCCAATTCGTCCTGTGTTGCGTCGAAGGCATACCAGCGCCCTGCAATGTAGGCCTCGAACCAGGCGTGCATGTCCATTGGTTTGAGACCGTCCAGGTAGCCGACTACCAGCCGGGCGGGGATGCTCAGGCTTCGGCACAATGCGATGCCCAGGTGCGACAGATCGCGGCAAACGCCCGACTGTCTGAGGTTGACGTCGACAGCGGAAACGGGCACGTTACTGCTTCCGGGAATGTACTGGATGGAAGAGCGCAGCCACGCCTCGATCGCCGCGACCTGGTCGTAACCGAGAAGCTGGTCCGCGGTAATTTCGACCGCCATGTTGTAAAAGCGATCCGACTCGCAATATCGACTCGGAAGCAGGTAGGCGAGTGCGGCGTCGGGAAGATATTGCACCTCCACAAACGGCGCCCCGGGCGCACGGTCGATCTGATCGGGGATCATTATCCTGGACGCTGTATTGATCGCGAACGGCCCGGTGGGTGCAACCAGCCGCTGACAGAGATTGCCGTACAAGTCGGTGAATTCGGAGACCGGAACGCTGGGCTTAAGCCGGTACTCCTCCCTGATGATCCATTGATGCGCCCCGCTTCTCGGGCGCAGCATGAGCACGAAGGTCGTCGGAGTCGGGATGTCGAATGTCAACTCACAGCTTGTTTCCAGCCACATGTCGCCTCCAGCAGGCTTGCGTGAGTCTCATACTACCTTCAACGAGGCCGAAATAAACCGAGACGGCTTTTCAAGATGCCTTTCCGGGCAATGCACAACGAGCAGAATGCGGTTTCTGGAACTTTGGGCTTGAGACCTCAGAGCCGATCTTCCAGCGCCTGGTCCCCTTTCTGTGGCTTTTTCGATTAAAACGCGCTTCGCAGGTATGCAATCAGATATCGCTTAACCTATGTTATAGCTGGTCGCCGGGTCGGTGAATATAATATCGTTAACGATTATCGCTCAAGGTGTTTGTGATGGAAGAGAATCAAGCAAAAGGAAAGTGGAAGCAGCTTACCGCCAACGTCAAGCAGGAGTGGGGCAAACTGACCGACGATGAAGTGAGTCAGGCTGAGGGAAATTTTGATGAGTTGGTTGCTCGCATTCAGGAAAAGTACGGCGAAAGCCGTGAAGCAGTCGCTGAGAAACTCAACAAGATGATGAAATAGACGCCCGGTTGCAAAGTCAGACCCTTAGCCAAGGGACGGGGGTGCTGCAGGCGTTCTGGCTGCTCGGCAAAGTGCTGCAAAAGTGCTTTCGAATCGGGTGTACGAGTTTGGGGCAAGTGCAGCCATACGAAAAACTTGCCGAAAGACTATGGTGGTGACAAGGGCACGGCTGTTGGAAAAATTGCCCGAACTTCCGGATGAAAATCCCTGCACGGCGACTATCCGGGTACAAGCGCCGGTTTCGTGGTGATCCTATTCATGATCGTCCGCGACAATTCGGTCGCGCCCGGCGTTCTTGCCACGGTACATCGCCCGGTCGGCGTCTTCAATAGCTGTTTCCAGTTCCGATTCAACCGCGGCAATTCCGAAAGTCAGCGTAATCTTGAATCTACCGGCCCCAGTCTCGACCGGCGTGGCGCCGAGGTGATCGCGAACGCGCTCTATTACCTGGCGTGCCGCGGTCGATGCGGTGCGCGGCAGCAGGAAGATGAACTCCTCGCCGCCCCAGCGGCATACAATGTCGAGCTCGCGCACGGCGCGCGCCATTCGCCGGGCGATTCTTCTTAGGACCTCGTCGCCGACTGTGTGGCCGTAACGGTCATTGAGCTGCTTGAAATTGTCGATGTCGGCCATGACCAGCATCAGCGGCTCCCCGGTACGATTGCTTCGATGAATTTCGTGCTGCGCCAATTCCAGGAAAGCGCGACGGTTGAGCAGACCGGTCAGCGAATCCTCGCGGGCCAGCCGTGTGATCGTCGCGAGCGCTTCGCCGAGTTCCTCGTTGCCTTGAGCCAATTCACGCTCGAGGCGTGACTTGACCGCAAAGCCGCGCCAGGCAACCACCGCCAACAGGGTGACCAGCAGCAGTGCGATCCCGGTGCCCACCAGCAGCAGGTTGCGCTGGCGCAGTTTTGTCGACTGCAGCTTCCGGTCGAGTTCCAGCAATTCAATTTCGCGCTCTTTTTGTTCTACCCGGTAGCCGACTTCGAGCGCCTCGATCAGCGAGGCACGCTCGCGTTCGAGCAATTCCCGGCGCAGCGTCATGAGTTGTCTGAGCCGATTGAGCGCGCGCTGCGGGTCGTCCAGTTGTTCGTAGAGGACGGCCAGCTTTGCCAGTACTTCGACCTCGACCGACGGTACGCGGTCTTCGGCCAGCGCCAGCGCGGCTTCGTAGTCTTGCCTGGCTTCTTCCAGCCGGCCGCGGGCGCGTTCGAGATCGCCGAGGCTCATGCGTGTTCCTGCGATCAGCCGCGAGTTGCCGATGGCTTCGATCCGCTCCAGTGCTTCGGGGCAGGTGGCTGCGGCTTCATCGATGCGGCCGGCCTCGACCAGACGGTTGCAGATATTGGCAAGCTGTGTGGCAATGATTTCGGTATCCTCGCGTTCGCGGGCCAGCGCCAGCGTTTGACGGTGTGCGACGAGTCCGACTTCGGCCCCTTCCAGCTCGGCGATGACCAGCGCTCGATTACCCAGAATGGTGTTTTCCAGCGCTTGGTCGTCGGTCTGGCGTACGAGTTCCAGCGCCTGTTCGTAGTACTTGCGCGCCCGCGCGTAGTTGTCCGTGAAGTTGTGAGCCACGCCCAGCGCATTGATGACTCGGGCCAGCTCGGCCGTGGCATCGGTGGCTTCGAGCGTCCGCCGGGCGGTATGGAATCGCTCCAGCGCACCGGCGATGTCGCCGCGTTCGGCCTGTATGGTGCCGCGCAGGTACTGCGCCCGCGCTTCACGCTTCGGTTCGTCGAGTAGCTGTGCTATGCGCTCAAAGCGTGCCGCGTCGGCGGCGGCCTCGTCGCGCTGGCCGATATCGCGCCGAATCCGGGCGCGGAGTTCGAGAAGCCGGGCCTGCGCGTGCAATTCGTCGGTGGCCTTGCGCGGATTCAGCGTGCCGGGCTCGGCAATATGCAGGTCCAGCAGTGCGAGCGCGGCCGCCGGGTCTTCGACGCGCAAATCCTGCGCTTGTTGCAGCACATCCGCGCTGCCGGCCGCGGCCACGGTGGCCAGCAGCAGCGCTACCGCGAGGCGTCGGATTCCGGAACCGCAGGATCGAACTGTCATTTTCTGTTCTTGAAATGTGGGCTGCACGCTAATAATGCACGTTCTGTGCCATGGGTAACTGGTTACCGCGACGGCGCACATCTTTGGCGCCGCGTGCCCGAAAAGATCCGGCCGGCAGTCGATTGTCATGACAATCTTCCGGAAAAGCCGCATCTGATGTATTACTCAGCCCTGGCTACGCCTGCTGTTGCGCGGTCGGTAACTCACAATCTGCGGCTGTTCCGACTGAAACGCGCGCCGCGCACGGTTGTCCAGCGGTTCCTTGAGTCATTTGGACGGCCAGGCATCCGAGACCCGGTCGGAGAATCCGGGCGCGTCGAGCTGAATCCGGCGCGCGATTGAATCTGTTTCTCTTCAGTGCAATCGCAACAGCCGATGACGGAGGAAGAAAGATTCCGATGATTGCTGCAAACTCACGTCTTACCCGGTCGGATTGATCGAGTGAAATATGTAGAGTGAATCCCCGTAGATGCCCTTCCGATAATCTTCCGCTTTTGTGATCGAGGTCTGCATGCCACTTGACTTCATTATTATCCGGGTCGTATCGGACCCGAATCTGGTAAATACCAGAGAGCCGTTGTAGTCATAAGGATCAGAGTGATATTCAGGTGCCTGAAGATGATGAACTTTATCGTCTTTCATCTCGGCCCTTGGTTCCGTCTTCTGGTCGGGGTACCAGGGAATGGTAAATACGTGAGAACCACCCGGCTTGAGCACACGTGAGACTTCGGCGAAGGCTTTGCGCGGATCGGCTATGTGTTCGAAAACGTCTTGAGACACTACAAGATCAAAGCAGTCGTCGGCAAACGACAGTGATTGCAAGTCCTGTATCAACAGGTCGTCGGGCCGTTCAGGATGGAAAGCCGTTGAATAGAACGACCCTGTGTGAATTGAGCTATGTTTCCGGATGTACCCAGTGCCAGGTTGTGTTGGTGAAGGCTCGTAGACATGCATCTCGCCTAGAGCCGGGAAGGTCCGGGCAAGATAGTCGATCACCGCCCGTTGCCTCGATGAGCTTTTGCAGCGCGCGCATTTCAGATCCTCCCGCAACCACGTGCCCATGGCTAAAAACAGGGTTAAGCCCCGGCATATCGGGCAGGTGCCAATCCATGGCGGCGTTGAAGCCATGTGCCTTATGGCTGATTTTGCCGAGGTTACACGTCCAATCAAGTGCATGATGCCTTCGTGAGTCCGGGGCGGGCTGAATGGTATTGATCAGGCCGGTTGCATTGGTGAACCTGCTGCTATCTCTTTCTTCGGCCTATGCTGGCAACCGAAACCGAAGCCTCCTCACCGTGAATGTTCCGGATCGGCGCGCCTTCTTCAGGCCCCCAGGCCGAGGCGTATATCACTTCCCAGGTGGCCGGGTAAAGGCCCGACTCCATACGAGCGTTTTCGTAGGCGCTCAGGAGTGACTTGATCCTGCCCGGTGGCGTGAGCCCTCGCTGCCGGTCGCCGCCGGGATAAGTAGCGCCGTTGGCCTTGAGCTCGTCGAGCAAAGCGCGCGGTTTGGTGTAGGTGGTGGTGATCCAGTCGGTGTCCAGCACCGGCTCGCCGAAGCCGGCCCGCATCATTGCATCTCCAATGGTCTGGACGTCGGCAAACGGGATAACGTGCGGTTGTTCACCGACTCTTCGCCAGGCTTCCCGCAATTCAATCAAGGTGTCGGGGCCTAAGGTCGAAAACAACACCAGGCCACCGGGTTTGAGGACGCGCCTGAATCCGTTCAGCATCGCCGGCAGGTCGTCGCACCACTGCAGCATCAGATTGGAATACAGCAAGTCGACGCTGGATTCAGCCAATGGCAGAGCATTGGCATCGGTCGCGGCACGGGCGAATCGTTTTCGTAGCCAGCCGCGCTCGACGCCGGCGCGCTGAAGCATCGGCAGCGACCAGTCCATCGCCACGACGCGGGCATCGCCGAAGCGCTGCGACAATGCCTTTGCCTGAACGCCGGGCCCGCAGCCGAGGTCGACGACCGTTTTCGGCGCGAACTTCAGACCGTCGAGGCGCTCCAGCAGGCGTCCGGCGACTTCCGTCTGAAGCCGTGCATGCCGGGTGTAGCGATCGGCGGCGCGGTCAAAGGCGAGTTTTATGGCCGATTTGTCGAAGATGTCTTTATTCACGTTTTCAATTTGGCATGCTCGCCCTACTGTATACGGAATGCGTCATGCTCGACGCGAAAAAGCCGTTTTGCCGCGCGTTTCCGGTACGCGGGATACCGGTGCCGATACCGCCATGGCAAGATGATTCCAGATTAAGGACGTTAATCGAGCGCATGCAATGAGACCGGCGATCAGAAGCTCATCCACCAGGCGCCTGGCATCCGAATCAGGCACGCACCGTGTCAACCTGAAAGTGCGCCTGAAAGTCGACAGCGTGCTGGATGGCATCTGGCCGCCGGTATGCCTGGTGTGTGGGCAGGGCAGCGATACCGGACTGGGCTGCTGCAGTGGGTGCAGGGCCGATATGCCGGTGATGGAAGGATATTGCCGGACCTGCGGCCTGGAACTGGCGCGCACGGTCGAAGCCTGCGGCGACTGCGTGGGTCGCCCGCCGCCGTTCGATCGTGCCGCGGCCGGCTTCGGCTACCGGGCGCCGGTTGCGTCATTGGTCCAGCGGTTCAAATTCGACCGCGATCTGGCCGCTGGGCGTGTGCTGGCCCGCCTGCTCGCCGAGCGGATGGTGGAAATCGGTGCCGCACGCCCCGACCTGATGATTCCGGTGCCGCTGAACTGGC
>Ga0209931_1001136_pt1 | contig 14999 bp, 12 predicted proteins | sample SalPonR1_B_D1_MG_FD_185697 | JGI IMG/M metagenome (GOLD analysis project Ga0209931, IMG submission 185697) | Salt pond soil microbial communities from South San Francisco under conditions of wetland restoration - Salt Pond MetaG R1_B_D1_MG... ...
GGCGGAACGGGGGCGGACAGCCTGTCCGGCGGCGAGGGCGACGACAGTCTCGCCTTCGCCGAGGGCGACACGGCAGATGGCGGCGACGGCAACGACACCTTCGTCCTCGAGGACCTTGGCGAAGCCGGCAACGGCCCGATCACCATTGACGGCGGCGGCACCGGCGAAATCCTTGGTGGCGGCGACACGCTGCAACTTGGTGACCTGGCCGATCTCTCGACGTTGTCCATCGACAACACCTTTACCAACGCCAGCGGCAACACCAGCCAGGACGGTTCGGTCACGCTGGATGATGGTACGGTCCTGACCTTCGACGGGATCGAGAACATCATCTGCTTCACCCCCGGCACACGGATCGCGACGGCGCGCGGGGCCGTACCGGTCGAGCAGCTGAACAAGGGGGACATGGTGATCACGCGCGACCACGGGCTGCAACCGGTCCGCTGGATCGAGGCGCGTACGGTGGCCGCAACAGGCGCGCTGGCGCCGGTGCGCATCGCGCCACGGGTTTTGCCCGGCCTGCAAACCGAGCTGCTGGTCTCACCCCAGCACAGGGTGCTGTTCCAGGGCTATCGGGCAGAGCTTCTCTTTGGCCAGTCCGAGGTGCTGGTGGCGGCCAATCACCTTGTCGATGACCTTGCCGTGAGCCGCGTCGAGGGCGGCACGGTCACCTATGTCCATTTCCTGCTGGACCAACACGAGATTGTCTTTGCCGATGGCACCCCGACCGAGAGCTTCCACCCTGGCAGCTACGGCGTTGGCGCCCTGGGCGACCCCGCGCGCGAAGAGCTGTTCACCCTGTTTCCGGCCCTGCGCAGCGACCTGACGCAATACGGCCAGACGGCCCGGCGCTGCCTGAAGGCACACGAGGCACGCCTGATCCGCGACTGAACCAGGCCCCAGCGGTTCGGTTTCCCGCTCGTGGGGCGGACACGACACCGGTCTGCCGCGACGTGAACCCACCGCCTTGACGCCCCCGTTCAAATGTCCCGAGGGGAACAGGCGCCCGGGGCTTGCCCACGGGCGCCGATCTTCGTCGCGACCCGTCCGACGGCCCCTCCTTGGCGAGGGGCGACGGCAAGACCTGTCAGAACCTCATCTCGAAACCGGCCGTTGCCGCGTACTGTTCGGCGTGGTCGGAATAGCCGCCGTCAAGGTTCAGGAACACGCGGCTGTTTTCGTTGATCTCGGCCCCCGTTTCGAACCGCACATCGACGCGACGGTCATCGCCCGAGGTGATCACGGCCGAGTCGAGCCCGCCGTTCAACGGGACGGCTCGCGTCTCGCCGTCGAGACGATCCGTGGCCGAGATTTCGAGCGCACCGTAAAACCGGGTTCCGGCATGGGTGACGTCGAATTCGCTTCTCAGCCCGGCCCGCGCATAGACGGCATCCTCGTCGAAATCCGCGACGGTCACGCCGTTGTTGCTCTCGGTGTAGCCATCGACGGCATGACGCTCATAGCCGATCGCGGCAAAGGGCGTCATTTGCAACATCGCCGCTCCCGGTCCGTCGTCGCCAAGGGCAATCGGCGTCATCCCGTAGCCGGTCTCGACCTCGGTCCCGAAAGAACGCCCGTCCGGTGTGCCAACGTGCGATGTTCCCCCGTCGATCCGGGTGTTGGTGAAATCGTGCAAGGCGAATTGCATGTGCCCCAGGGCATAAGGTCCCTCGGCTTGCCGGTAGGCCGCATAGACCTGCAGGGTTGTGCTTTCGGTATCGAGCGACCCCTGCGATGCCTCGAGGTCCGCGCCGATGGAATCGAACCCGAGCGACATGCCGTAGCGCAGATGGCCCGCGGCGTGGTCCCCGGTCCGGTCGATGCCCAGGATGAAGCCGCGCCCGTCATAGTCCAGCCCTGCATTGTTTTCGAAGGCGTCGATCTCACCCTGATACCCGGTCACCGCGAAGTAACCGCGCAGCCCGCCCATGTCGAAGGCCGTGCTCTGATCGCGCGTGCTCATGCTGACCTGCGCGCCCTCGGACGCGAAATCGACCCCGATCCCGTAGGCCATGCGGCGCACCTGCGCCCGGTGGTTGTCCATGACTGTCTTGGTGGTGTCGCGATACTGGTTCAGCGGAACGGTCTGGGTTCCGCCACCGCCGGACGCGGCGATGGTCAGGCACTCCAGCAGCACGGCGGAAAACGCCGTCGCAGCGTCCCCGCCATCGCGCAACTCGTTGAGGGTTGCCGCACACCCGTTGGGGGTGGAAAAGGCCAGGTCGATGTAGTCGGCCTCGGTAGAGCCGTCCGCGCCGGTCACGCTGCCGAAGGGGGCAGTGGTAAATCCGGTGCCATCCTGAACGTAAGCGGTGGCCCCGTCGGTGGCGATGGCCTCGGTGCCAGTCGCGTCTTCAAAACGCGCGTCCACGACCGAGATCAGGTTGACGCCGGCGGCATCGAGGTCCGCCTCCACATCACCGTAAGACAGCGCTGGCACTTCGGGGATGCGCGGTTCATCCGTGACCAGGATGATCGTGGTGCTTTCGCCGGACGGGATGGTGTAGGTGTTCAGCACGAAGTCGATGGCGGCCCAGCCGTCCTCATCCGATCCGCTCGTCACCAGATTGCCCGTCGCCGTGGCGAAGGACGCGGCGTCTCCGAACAAGGCGCCATCAACATCGATCGTTCGCCCAAGATTCCCCGAACCACCGCCGCCATACCCGGTGAGGCCGAAGTTCACGGTCGAAAAGCCCGATCCAGAAAGCGCGGTGTCGACATCGCTTGCGAAACCGGAAAGAAAATTGTGCTCACCTGCCATGGACCCGGATTCGTCGACCGCGAAGATCAGGTTCGCCGTGGATGAGTCCTGCGCCGCGGCGCCCGCGGCCAGCACGCCGAGCGCAACGGCCGACGATGTTGTCAGAAGTCGTGCAAAGTTCTTCATGTCTTTAACCCCCTACAAATAGACTGTACCAATCGTTCAGGGTGGACCCACGGCCGATATCGGCCGCCAGTGGCCGAACGCCTCGATACCGGAGTCGCCCCGAGTAACGTTGCGTCAACCATTTGCCCGCAGACCGGGCCAATCAACCGGTCGCCTGCGAAATGGCGCGAAAGCGGGGCGCCTTGATGCACTCACGACACACTCGACCGGATAAGCGCAGCCGGCACTTTTTCGTGGTTGCTCCGCACGGCGCCGGACCCATCGGTCGCTCAGGCGCGTCGCAGGACCACGCGATCGCGGCCGGCCCATGCGCGGCACGCCGCGCCGAAGGCATCGAAAAGCGGACGCGAGACCGGGTCCTGCTCCGCGTTCCATTCCGGATGCCACTGCACCGACAGCGTGAACCCGGGTGCATCGCGCACGAAAAGCGCCTCGGGCGTGCCGTCGGGTGCATGCCCGTCGATGACGATGCGCGCGCCCGGGTCCTTGATTCCCTGCCCGTGCAGCGTGTTTGTCAGCACCTCCTGCGCGCCGAATAGCCGCGCGAAGGGACCGGACTCGCTCAGCGTTACAACATGGCGCAGGCCGAATTTCTCTTCCAGCGTACCGTCTGGCGGCATCCGGTGATTATCGCGGCCGGGCAGATCGCGGATCTCCGGGTGCAGCGTCCCGCCCATGGCGACATTGACCTCCTGGAAGCCGCGGCAGACCCCAAGAACCGGCTGCCCGCGTTCAACGCAGGCGCGCACCAGCGGCAGCGTGATGGCGTCGCGGCAACGGTCGAAGGTGCCATGCGCCTCGGTCGGGGGTTCGCCGTATTCCGCGGGATGAACATTGGGCCGCCCCCCGGTCAGCAGGAAGCCGTCGCAGGTCTCCAGCAATTCATCCACCTGCACCAGTCCCGGATCGGGCGGAATGATCATCGGCAGGCAGCCGGCCACGCGGGAAATGGCGGTCGAATTCATCGTGCCCCCCGCGTGGGCGGGGTATTCGTCGTTGATGAGGTGCGCGTTGCCAATGATGCCGACAACCGGTCGAGCCATGTCTTTATCCTTGTTCTACTGTCCCCTAAATATGAGAGATGCGGTAGATTGCAAAGCCGGGTGAGCCCTGCACCTGTGCACAGGACCACGGACAGGCGCGGACAACCAGCCATACGAGGATTGCAAGATCATGCGACCCGATCTTCACGCCCAGGAGGTTCTCAAGGACCCGGCGTCCCTGGTTGACGAGCTGCAGAAAACGGGGCGGCTGGTACGCTTGCGTCTGCCCATACTGGGAAAGGTCTGGGCAACCACCACGCACGAGGACTCGCACCGTGTGCTGGGCGATGCCGGCACCTTCTGCCGCAATCCCACGACAGCTGGAAATCCGCCCCCCGAGCGGTTCTTCTGGTGGGTGCCGCGCTTCATCCACCCGTTGTTTCGCAATGTCACCATGTTGGACGGTGCCGAACACGCGCGGCTGCGGCGGCTCGCGGCGCCGGGGTTTTCCAGCATCGGCATCGACCGGGTGCGCCCACGGCTTGAGGCCATGGTGGCCGCGCTTCTGGACGATCTGCCCACCGACCGGCCCGTGGACTTGGTGGCCGGCTACAACCGTCGCCTGCCCCTGCTGGCCATCTGCGAGGTCCTGGGCATTCCCGAGGACGACCGCGAGAAGGTGATCCGGTGCGTGACACCAGTGGGATCGGTGGCCAGCGTGCCGGGCTTCTTTCGCGCGGTGCCGGGGCTGCGGCGCCTGTCGCACCATTTTCGCGCGGATTTCGAGCGGGTGCGGCGCGCAGGGGGCCGCGAAGGTCTGATCGGCGATCTGGTACGGGTGCATGACGGCGACCCCGAGACGCTCTCGGATGATGAATTGCTCGCCATGGTCGTGGCGCTCTTCATCGGGGGCTTCGACACCACCACCCATCTGATCGGCAATGCCATTTCCACCTTGCTGCAGGCGCCAGAGCTGCGCGCGACACTCCAGTCCAACCCTGCGGCCTGGCCGCTCTTCATCGAGGAGGTCATGCGCTTTCACGCGCCGGTCATGTTCACCAATGCCTTCCACGTCACCCGCCCGGTGACGCTGGGCGGGCAGGCGCTGCAGCGCGGGGACCGGGTCGTGCCCTTGCTGATCGCGGCCAACCGGGACAGCACGCATGCTTCCTGTCCGCATGCCTTCCAGGCAGATCGCAAACCCAACCGGCACCTGGGCTTCGGCCATGGCACCCATGTTTGCCTGGGCATGCAGCTGGCCCGGACCGAAGCGCAGATCGCCGCGCAAAGCTTATTCGACCGTTTCCCCGATGCCAGGTTGGCCGAACCGGCCGAGACCCTGCCCATGCTGAAACGGCTGGGCCTGCGCGGCAGGGCCCGGCTGCCCGTCATCTTGCGCCCCTGACCTTGCGGCAGCGATCAGAGCAGTAGCGCACCTGTTCCCAGTGCCGCGCCCATTTGCGCCTCCAGGTAAAGGGGCGGCCACAGCCGGCGCAGGTCTTTTGCGGCAGGTCGGATTTGCGACGCATGCGGGCCATCACAGGTCCATCCTCAACTGGCGGGTGTCCGTCGCCGTCCGTTTTCGGCGCGGGGCGCGGTCGCTGACGAAGCGGCCTGCCCGGTCCTTGCGGCTGGCGTGCTTTTCGACCAGCCGCACGGCCTCGTTGCGAAAGCCCCCGCCACGCCGCACCGCCCATACCTTTTCGCGCGCGGCACGCGCGGCGGATGCGACATCGACCACCGGGGCGGGATAGGCCAGCCCGGCCGCGCCGTCCCAGCGCCAGGGTTCCTGCAAAAGCGCATCCGGGACCGGGGCCAGCTCCGGCACCCAGGCCCGCGTAAAGGCACCGGTCGGGTCCTGGTCGTGGCCCTGTTTGACGGGGTTGTAGATGCGCACCGTGTTCATGCCGGTGGTGCCCGATTGCATCTGCACCTGGCTCCAGTGGATGCCGGGCTCGTAATCGGTGAAGAGCCGCGCCAGGTGTTCACCCGTCGCCCGCCAATCCAGCCAGAAGTGGTACGAGGCCACCGCCATCAGCATCGACCGCATCCGGAAGTTCAGCCAGCCGGTATGGATCAACGAACGCATGCAGGCATCGACGAAAGGCAGGCCGGTGCGCCCCTCGGCCCAGGCCGCGCGCAAATCCGGATCATCCTCGCGCAGGCCTTCGTAGGCAGAGTGCAGGCAACGCCATTCCAACGCCGGTTCATCCTCCAGCTTCTGCATGAAGTGGTCGCGCCAGGCGAGGCGGCTCTGAAAGGACTTGAGCGACCCCGCCCAGCCATCGCGCCGCCCGGCCGTGCGGACCTCCGCTTGGCGCCGCGCGGTGGCCTGCACCGCCTCGCGCACCGTCAGCGTGCCCAGCGCGAAATGCGGCGACAGGCGCGAGCAGGCCTCGGCCCCCGCCAGCGGCGAGGACATGGCGCGGCGATAGTCCTGGCCGCGCGTGTTCAGAAAGCTGTCCAGCAGGTCCAGCGCCGCGGGCCGTCCGCCGGTCTGGCGCCCCGGGCAGGGATCGGGCGGCAGGCCGAGATCGTCCGCGACGGGCAGCGGGTCGGAGGGCTCCGCGACCCCGGCCAGCCGGGTCGGCGCCGGGATGACCTCGGCGCGCATCACCGCCTCGCGGCGCGATGCCCAGCGGTCGCGCGTGTCCAGCCGCCGCACCACCGCCGAGTGCGGGAATTCGCGCCAGGGCACGCCCGCGCCGCGCGCCCAGTCGGCAACGCGGCGATCCCGGGCGTAGGTCCAGCCGTTGCCGGTTTCCTCGTGGCTGAGCAGGGCCGTGATCGGGCGCTGGCGGTGCAGGTCTTCGAGCACGGCCACCACGTCGCCGTTTCGGACGCAAAGCGACGCGCCCCGCCGCGCAAGGTCGGCCCCCAGCACGGCAAGGCATTCGGCTGTGAAGTCCCACTGACGCGCCGAGGTGTCCGGCCCGGCCCAGTAATCCGTTTCAACGACGTAGAGCGGCAGGACCGGCGCACCCGAGGGCACCGCCGCGAGGGCCGCGTGATCGCTGACGCGCAGATCCCGTTTGAACCAGACCACATGCATGGGGCGGGATGTAACGCGGCGCGCCCGCCCGCCAAGACTTGCCGCTCAGACGGGGCGGGCCTAGGCTGACCTGTGCCCCAGACAGGAGACCGCATGAAAGACGCTGCCCCCCGGACCATCCGCCTGAACGACTACCGACCCTTCGGCTATCATGTGGACGAGGTGCACCTGACCTTCCGGCTGGACCCGGAGGCGACGCGAGTGATCTCTTGCATCCGCTTCAGCCCCAATCGCGATGCGCCCGGCCCATTCGCGCTCGACGGCGAGGGGCTGGACCTCAAGTGGGCACGCATCGACGGCGCGACCGTCCATCCCGAGATGACCGATGCGGGCCTGACCTGCGCGGTGCCCGACGCGCCTTTCACCTGGGAAGCCGAGGTCGAGATCAACCCCGCCGCGAACACCGCGCTGGAGGGGCTTTACCTGTCGAATGCGATGTTCTGCACCCAGTGCGAGGCCGAGGGGTTTCGCCGCATCACCTATTACCCCGACCGCCCCGACGTCATGGCCCCCTTCACCGTGCGCATCGAAAGCGACCTGCCCGTCTTGCTGTCCAACGGCAATCCCGGCGCGGCGGGCGACGGGTTCACCGAATGGCACGACCCGTGGCCCAAGCCGGCCTATCTCTTCGCGCTCGTGGCGGGCGATCTGGTGGCGCATTCCGACAGCTTCACCACCCGGTCGGGCCGAACCGTGGACCTCAACCTCTGGGTCCGTCCCGGCGACGAAGGCAAATGCGCCTGGGGGATGGAAGCGCTGAAGGCGTCGATGGACTGGGACGAGCGGACCCATGGCCGCGAATACGATCTGGACATGTTCAACATCGTCGCCGTGGACGATTTCAACATGGGCGCGATGGAGAACAAGGGGCTGAACATCTTCAACTCCTCCTGCGTTCTGGCCAGCGCCGACACCAGCACCGATGCCGATTTCGAGCGTATCGAGGCGATCATCGCACATGAATACTTCCACAACTGGACCGGCAACCGCATCACCTGCCGCGACTGGTTCCAATTGTGTCTGAAAGAGGGGCTGACGGTGTTCCGCGACCAGCAGTTCACCGGCGACAAGCGCAGTCACGCGGTCAAGCGGATCGACGATGTCATCGCCCTGCGCGCCCGCCAGTTCCGCGAGGACAATGGCCCGCTCGCCCACCCGGTCCGGCCCGAAAGCTATATTGAGATCAAAAACTTCTACACCGCGACCGTCTACGAGAAGGGCGCCGAGGTGATCGGAATGCTCAAGCGTCTCGTGGGGGATGCAGCCTATTCGCGCGCGCTCGATCTCTACTTCGAACGCCATGACGGCCAGGCCTGCACGATGGAAGACTGGCTCAAGGTCTTCGAGGACACGACCGGCCGCGACCTGTCGCAGTTCAAACGCTGGTATTCCCAGGCCGGCACGCCCCGACTGTCCGTGACAGAGGAGTGGCAAGATGGCATCTTTCACCTGCATCTGACACAACATACGCCTCCGACCCCCGGACAGCCCGACAAGCGTCCGCAGGTGATCCCCATCGCCATGGGACTGCTGACCCCCGGGGGTGACGAAGTGCTGCCCACCCGGGTTCTGGAAATGACGCAGGCCAAACAGAGCTTTGCCTTCGAAGGGTTGCCGGCCCGGCCTGTCGCCTCGATCCTGCGGGATTTCTCTGCGCCCGTGATCCTGTCGCAGGACACCGACAATGCAACGCGCGCCCTGCTGATGGCTCATGACACGGACCCGTTCAACAAGTGGGAAGCCGGGCGCGCCTTTGCCCGCGACCTGCTGTGCCGCATGGTCAGCGCGGGCGCCGCCCCGGACATGGCCTACCTTGACGCCGTGCGGGCCATGCTGCGCGATGACAGGCTTGACCCCGCCTTTCGTGCGCTGGTGCTGGGCTTGCCGTCGCAGGACGACCTGGCCCAGGCCCTTTACGATCGGGGGCACACCCCCGACCCCACGGCGATCCACGGCGCGTTGGACACACTGGTGCTGGCCATGGCCCGGCACATGAAGGACACCCTGCCCGGCCTGCTTGCCGACATGGCGCAGACCGGCCCCTTCAGCCCGGATGCGAAAAGCGCCGGGCAGCGCAGCCTTGGCAATGCGGTTCTGGCACTGGTCAGCCGTTTGGACGGTGGCAAGATGGCGGCAACGCAATTCGCACGGGCCGACAACATGACGCAGCAACTTGCGGCATTGGCCTGCCTTCTGACCATCGGCAAGGGCGACTCCGAAACCCGCGCTTTCCGGGACCAATGGCAGCATGACCGCCTCGTGATGAACAAGTGGTTCGGCCTGCAAGTGGCCCGTGCCGCACCGGACCGGGCGGCCGACATCGCCGAGGCCCTGACCCGGGACCCTGACTTCACCTGGAAAAACCCCAACCGGTTCCGCGCCGTCTTCGGCAGCCTGTCGGCCAATGCGGCAGGGTTCCATGCGCCCGGCGGCAAGGGCTACAGGTTGCTCGGCGACTGGTTGGGCAAGCTCGACGCGATCAACCCCCAGACCGCCGCGCGGATCAGCACCGCCTTCGAGACCTGGCGCCGTTACGACACGGACCGGCAGGCCCGGATAAAGAAGGTTCTGGAAGGGCTCGGCGCCAAGCCCGACCTGTCACGCGACAGCGCCGAGATGGTCCAGCGGATGCTCAAGGGGTCTGATTGATGGTCAGCGACACCCCGATCGCCAGTTTCGGGCGCCGCGGGCGCCGCCCGCTGAACCTCGTGCTCGCGCTGGCGATCTGGGGCGGGCTGGCGCTGGCCGTCCGGGCCATCGACCTGTCCCTGATCTGGGCCGGGCTGTTCGGGCTGTTCGCCCTGCCCGCGCTTGTCGACTGGATCGCCGACCGGCAGGTCCGGCTGACCATCTACCCCGACCGCATGACCTGGGAAACGGGGCGCAGCAACGGCGCGATGGACGCGGCCGACATCGGGCATCTGCGCATCGACCGGCGGATGGACATGGGGATTCGCCTGACAATCGTCGATATCAACGGGCGCCTGCACCGCCTGCCGCCGGAACTGCACGCCCCGGCAGAGGCGCTGGCCACCGCGCTGGACCAGGCCGGAATCGCGCACGAGCGGCATCCCTTTTCCTTGATTCCGGGTTGAAAACGGGCGAAAGCGCGCCGAATTGCCGCGATATGCTAGTATGTCGTGGAATCGTCACCCGTTCGTGATGAAGGTTGAGGCCATGAAAGATCGTATCGACCCGTTGATCGAGGACCGCGCGCCGTGGCTTTTCGCCGACCGGCCCGGAACCGCGCTGGCCCGCAAGGTGCTGGACCGGGCCTTGTCGTATGAACGCACCGTCGAGATCGCGACCGCCCTGCGCGACGCCCCCAGCGCCACCATCATGGACGAGATGTTTCATCTTCTCGGCAAGCATGTCACCGCCCGCGGGTTGGACAACATTCCCGCCAATGGCCCCGCGCTGATCGTGGCCAACCACCCCACGGGGATCGCGGACGGCATCATCCTGCACGGGCTGCTGGCGCAGATCAGGCCGGATGCCTTCTACTTCGCCAACAAGGACATCCTTTCGGTGATGCCCCAGATGGAGGACATGATCGCCCCCGTCGAATGGCGCAAGGACCGGCGCAGCCACGGCAAGACCCGCGAGACCATGGCCTACATGCGCCGGGCCGTGCGCGACGAACGGCTCGGCGTCATGTTCCCGTCGGGGCGGCTGGCCCAGCGGCGTGGCCTGCAACTGCACGAACGTCCCTGGATGCCCTCGGCGGCGATGCTGGCACGCAAGTTCGACCTGCCGGTGATCCCGGTGAACATGCGCGCGCGCAACTCGGTGCTGTTCTACCTCTTTGACGTGCTGCATTCCTCGCTCAAGGACATCACCCTGTTCCACGAGACGCTGAACAAGGCCGATCAGCCCTATGTCGTCACCGTGGGCGAACCCATCGCGCCCAGCGCCCTGCCCGAGACCTCGGAAGAGGGGATCGAGGTGCTCCGCCGCGCCACGCTGGCCCTGGGCGAGGAAGGCAGCCAGACGGTCAGCCTGATCAAGGCGACGCGCCGGCCGCTGCTGCGTTTCTAGCCTCCGGGTCCTCTTGCCAGCCTGTCGCGGCTGACCTAAACGGGCCTCGTACCAGCTTGAAGAGGCCCCGCGATGCTTGACCTGACCTATGACGCCCCCAAGCCCAAGACGCTCTCTGGCGCCACCGGCAGCTGGGAGTTGGTGATCGGCATGGAAGTACACGCCCAGGTCGCCACGCGGGCCAAGCTCTTTTCGGGGGCCTCGACGCAGTTCGGCGCCGAGCCGAACTCCAACGTCGCTTTCGTGGATGCCGGGATGCCGGGCATGCTGCCGGTGATCAACGAGGGCTGCGTCGCCCAGGCCGTGCGTACCGGGTTGGGCCTGCGGGCCGAGATCAACCTCGCCTCGGCCTTCGACCGCAAGAACTACTTTTACCCCGACCTGCCCCAAGGCTACCAGATTTCCCAACTCTACCACCCGCTCGTGGGCGAGGGCGACGTGCTGGTCGAAATGGGCGACGGCACGGCGCGCCGTGTGCGCATCGAGCGCATCCACCTGGAACAGGACGCGGGCAAGTCGATCCACGACATGGACCCGCACATGTCCTTCGTGGACCTCAACCGCACCGGCGTCGCCCTGATGGAAATCGTGAGTCGCCCGGACATTCGAGGCCCCGAGGAGGCCGCCGCCTATATCGTCAAGCTGCGCCAGATCATGCGCTACCTGGGCACCTGCGAGGGCAACATGCAATCGGGCAACCTGCGCGCCGATGTGAACGTCTCGGTCTGTCGGCCCGGCGATTACGAACGCTACATGGATACCCAGGATTTCGGCCACCTGGGCACCCGCTGCGAGATCAAGAACATGAATTCCATGCGGTTCATCCAGCAGGCCATTGATTACGAGGCCCGCCGCCAGATCGCGCTCTTGGAAGACGGCGGCAAGGTCGTGCAGGAAACCCGGCTTTTCGATCCCGACAAGGGCGAGACGCGGTCCATGCGCTCCAAGGAAGAGGCGCATGATTACCGCTACTTCCCCGACCCCGACCTGCTTCCGCTGGAAATCGAACAGGCCTGGGTGGACGAGATCGCCGCCACCCTGCCCGAACTGCCCGACGACAAGAAGGCGCGCTTCATCAAGGATTTCGGGCTGAGCGACTACGATGCCTCCGTCCTGACCGCCGAACACGAGAACGCCGCTTATTTCGAGGCGATCATCGGGGACGGCTCGGGGGCGCGCGACGGCAAACTGGCCGCCAACTGGGTCATCAACGAGCTGTTCGGCCGCCTCAAGAAGGACGAACGCGCGATCACCGACAGCCCCGTCAGCCCCGCGCAGCTGGGCGGCATCCTCGACCTCATCGGCAAGGGCGACATTTCCGGCAAGATTGCCAAGGACCTCTTCGAGATCGTCTATACCGAGGGCGGCGATCCCGCGCGGATCGTCGAGGACCGCGGCATGAAGCAGGTCACCGACACCGGCGCCATCGAGGCCGCGGTGGACGAGGTGATCGCCGCCAATCCCGCGCAGGTCGAGAAAGCGAAGGAAAACCCGAAACTGGCGGGCTGGTTCGTGGGCCAGGTGATGAAAGCCACGGGCGGCAAGGCCAACCCCAAGGCGGTGAACGAGATCGTGGCCGGCAAGCTCGGCCTCTGAGAGCCTCCGCCAAGCCGGCGGGGCGCGACGCACGACGGCCACCTTGGCCAGGACCACGCCCAAGGCTATGATCAGGGCGGGTTCAGACAGGACAACGCCATGCAAGCCTACGAATACAAGATCGTTCCAGCCCCCCGAAAGGGGCACAAGGCGAAGGGTGTGAAGGGCGCCGAGGCGCGCTTTGCCCTTGCCCTGGAAACCGTCATGAACGATTTCGGGGCTGCGGGCTGGGACTACATGCGCACCGATATCCTGCCGGTCGAGGAACGCCAGGGACTGACCGGGCGGACCACCACTTTCCGGCACCTGCTGGTCTTTCGCCGTCCGCTGAGCCCCAACGGCCCCGAGGACACCGCGGCCGCCCTTCCACCGTCAGGGGCGGTCGACGCGCCGCCCGAAGAAGCTTCGACCGGCGCATCCGGCGCTCAGCGGATATCCAGCGACAGCGCGTGAATGCGGTTCATGATGCCGGGGCCCAGCGCCGCGTGAACCGCGCGGTGCCGCGCGATGCGCGACATATCGGCAAAGGCCGGTGCCTCGATCTCCACACGCCAGTGGCTTTCACCGCTCCCGTCATCGCCCGAGTGGCCCGCGTGCAGGTGGCTTTCGTTGATCACAGCCAGCCGAACAGGTGCGAAAGCCTCTTGCAGGCTGTGCCGAATCTCGCGTTCAAGCCGCATTATTTTCGCCTCCCCCCTTCAATATCCAGTCATGAGGATTAAACTCACCGCTCCGAGTCGGAAAGGTGGACCGTATGCGCAAGGATGACCCCTTCGGTTTCGACATCTCGGTGTCGGCGTCCAAGAAGAAAAAGCCGCGCGGGCGGCGGGGCATGTCGGGGGCCTTCGAGACCTCGACCCGGGTCTGCGAGCATCCCGGCTGCGAGGAGGCGGGCAAGTACCGTGCGCCCAAGAACCCCGATACGCTGGATGACTATTACTGGTTCTGCAAGGACCATGTGCGCGAATACAACCTGAAGTGGAATTTCTTCGAGACCTCGACCGAGGACGAGATGGAGGAACAGACCCAGAAGGACCGGGTCTGGGAACGCGGCACGCAGTCGTTCAAGAAATCCGCCGAAGAGCGCGCCTGGGCCCGGTTGGGCATCGAGGACCCGCACCAGGTGCTGGGCGAGAAGGCCACCCAGAACCCCGGCAAGTCCGTGGAGGGCACCCGGCGCCTGCCCCCGACCGAGCGCAAGGCGATCGAGATCCTGGATGCCAAGGATCACTGGACCAAGTCGGAGATCCGCAAGGTCTACAAGAAGCTGATCAAGGTGCTGCACCCGGACATGAACGGCGGCGACCGCAGCCAGGAGGAGCAGCTCGCCGAGGTCGTCTGGGCCTGGGACCAGATCAAGGCCAGCCGCAGCTTCAAGGAATAGCGCGTTGCTGGACCGACCCGCGACCGCTCCGGGCGCGGCAGCGAGCGGGGGGTTCAGGGATCTACGGACCCGCGGCTGGGATCAGCCGAAGTGGCCCCGCACCCGAAGCGGAAGACTGTCCGGGCAGTCCGGCGGGGTCAGACGGTTCGGCGTGAAGACGGAATCCCGCTCGCTGCGGTAGGTTACCATGCACATGTGAACCGCCCCCATGCAGGCCGTCCAGAACAGGACCACCAGGGGCGATGTCATCAGTGTCACCACCAGGGTGAACGGCGCGAACATGGTGCCGTAGACCGGCAGCGCGAGTGTCCCTGCAATGATCGCCCCGACAAGGCTGACCCAGATCAGGCCGGCCAGGACGCGCGGCGTCGTCCTCGGGCCATGCTGGCCGACGCGATCACCGGCCAGCCAGAGCGCCGAGACACCCCCAAGACCGGCGGCGACGACGATCCAGGTTTCGTACCAGTTCAAGCCCCCCGCCAGGGCCGTGCCATCGTTGAACCGCAGCACGGCAAGGTAGCCCATGATCATCCCGAAGAGCGCGACCAGGAAAAAGGCAATCAGCCGCGCACGCTGGCCTTCGGTCGGACCGGTCCGGAAACGTGTTCTTGCATTCATGTGCCTGGCACCCTCGGTTTTCGGGACGTTTCACCGGACCAATGTGGCACCATGAGGGCGGAAAGACGCGCGGTTGGAAAAGAACTGTTTACCAATCGTCACCTGTCTCACGCCGGCTTGAAAACCAGGCTCACACCGTTGAGGCAGTGCCGCTTTCCGGTCGGGTCCGGGCCATCGTCGAAGATATGGCCAAGATGGCTGCCACAGCGGTCGCAGTGGCACTCGGTGCGCACGAAAAACAGCTTTCGGTCGGGCTTGGTCTCGATGGCATCCGGCAGCGCTTGCCAGAAACTGGGCCAGCCTGTGCCGCTGTCGTACTTGTGCTCGCTGGAATAGAGCGCCTGGTCGCAGCCGCGGCAGTGATAAGTGCCCGGCTCGTAGACCTTGTCCAGCGGGCTGGAATAGGCCGGCTCGGTACCATCCTCGCGCATCACGCGGTAT
>Ga0209931_1001137_pt1 | contig 14980 bp, 15 predicted proteins | sample SalPonR1_B_D1_MG_FD_185697 | JGI IMG/M metagenome (GOLD analysis project Ga0209931, IMG submission 185697) | Salt pond soil microbial communities from South San Francisco under conditions of wetland restoration - Salt Pond MetaG R1_B_D1_MG... ...
AACACTTCTTACACATTTTCATTTTGCTCGGCGGAATAGCTGGCGTTGTGCTCCTCAACAAGTATTGGAAAGCAGAGACCGCTTTTATGAAAGAGCTGGCTGACTATCATTTAATACAAGAGGAAAAGATAAAAAGTAGGAAGTATAGCAACCTTGAATATTTCAGTCGAATTCTTGACTCAAATTATAGAATTACTTTGCAGAAAGATAGATACTACCTAAAAAAAATAGACACTATCACCTCAAAAGAGAAATTTTACCAGCTCATTGGGGATAGCCTCTCTGAAAAATACGCATTCAAAGATTTCAAGGATTTCTGGCATGAGCCCCCTGAAGTGAGAGAGCTGTACAGGAATGACCTCACACTCGCAAGTATTGACAGCATGTTGGATAAGACCATCTTAGGTCGAGAGCATCATTATGAACTCGTAATTAAAGAAATTCAAATCAGAGCGGATTCCTTGAAATTTGAGGTTGATTTTTTCGAGGTCATTGGGAGAGATACGCCCTTCATTCATCCTATCACAGGTGAAGTCTTGGATACCACAGATATAGAATTTTATGAAGCGAAGATTTTGGAATATTAGCATTGCCTTGCTCTACGGGGTACTCATTGTATTGATGATTCAGCTATACTTCACTGCTGAGTTAAGGCACTCTTATGCTCAGGCTCTGAATTCAGCAGAGGAGCAATTGAGAACAGAGTTAAAGAACGAAGTAGCCTATCTCAATTCTCAAGTCCCCTATCTGAGCTATTATCAAGACCATCGGAAACTAAGGGTGAAATATTGTGAATCTATACACTGTATAGATACCCTGGAGCAACAATTTCAGGAAAAATTGGAAGACTTTGACATTGTGAAAACAGGCTCCAAAAGCTTTCTATATTCGAATGAATTCAACCATTGGAATGAACTGAGAGCTCTAACACGTTTATGGCCACTCGTCCATCACTATATAGATGGAGTAATGGGACATTCTGACTTAACATTTTTTAATGTTAGATGGATTAAAGGGGTATTTAGTGAGCCCTTTGTTGGATATGAAGCCTATTATCACCCCGGTATTTGTAATAATCTCTTGAGTATAAATGACGGCCCTTATATCAAGTGCAAGCCCTCCACCCCCCTATGGTTTAACATCCCACATTCTGATACCCTCAAGCTCACCTATTTCAAAGACAACTACTCCTATGGCTATGGGCGGGACTCCATTATAAAAAGGTATGTATATGACATCAGTGATCTTTAAATAAACCACACAAATCCAAGCCCTGAAAGGGCGGAGTATGCTTTACGGGCGGCCCTTGCGGCCGCCCGTAAGCGAGGAATAACATCCAAGAAAAGAACGCAAAGAAATGTGCTATCTCGCGTGGAGCCCTTTTAGGGACGAAACATCTCTCGCCCACCAAAGTTTGTCCATAAGGAATTATGAGTACGACAGAAAATACAAACCTGTAAATATGGGCTTGCCTTTGGCCGAGGCCGACTTTCGGCTGATTGGCAATTTGAAACAAAGACATTCACGCATAGTCCTTCAAATCACTAGCTCGGAATATGAAAATGGCTTTGATCTAAACTCTTTCCACAGGGGTATCCATCAACTCTACTGCTTTTATAACATGCGAAGCATTTAAGCCTACCATTGGGTTTGTTTGTACCACTCTGGCTTTCAAATATTGAGAAAGACTATTGAGCGTTTTATCATCATCAATGATAATAAAATCATCCTCACCGGTATAATCCATATACCAGTCACGAATTTCACTAGCTCTAGATTGTAAGGCTTCAGAATGATGGGTTGATAACTTACCTATGATATTAGCTTCAATTCCCCGTTTTCGGAAAATTTGAGTCCACTCGTCCAATGAAAACCGATCTCTGTGCGAGGTCGATAGTACAATGTCAGCTTTTCTTTGTGAAAGAATGTGGTTTAAAGCATGGATTGATTTCAAACTAAACATAGGAAACCCATCCTCTAGATTAGTAGGGGCACTCCAGGGTTTAGCAGGAACCATTACACCATCAATGTCTAGTAAGATTAACATACTACAAATATAAGGGTTTCATTTTATCATTCGTTCAATTTCTTCAATGCTACATTCATTATAACGGGCATCCTCTCTATTTAGTCTGCGAATACAGGCGGCAGTATCCCACTCTTCATCTGTAAAGCAAACATCATTCCAATCGTAATCGTTCAAATGACTTGGCTTAGGGTAGTTGGGAATATTTTCAAGATTATAGTTTGCAAGTACTGAACTAATGTATCTGTGATGTCCATCAATAATCTGACTTTCATTTACATGTATGGGCTTAAACAGTATGCCATTTTTCATTTTGCCGTACATCCTGAATATAATTGGAATGGATAGAGTGTCCTGACTCGGAGTCAAAACCCTGCTTTCTTTACCCAGCTGATCGACAATCAATTGTTTAGTGATTTTCATCTGTGCAAATATTTACATTCTATAGAAATCCACTTCTAAAATTACAGTTTTATCGCCGAAGTGTTATCAAAAAACGCCCCGTCCGGCCTTTACGTTGTGTTTTTTGGGTGGTGCTTCTATAATCTGACATCTTTAGCTCGAAATGACCAACGACTTGTTAGTTTAGATTTATTTCCAACTTGAAACCGTATCATACTGTTTTGGAAATGATTTTTCTTCTTTACCAGATAGAGTAATTACAAATGAGATATTTCTCAAACTCCTCGTAGTTTTTGAAATGATTGTTAACTATTAATCTTACAATTTCTTCCCTAAAAAGATATACCATGTCTTTGAATGTTGGAATCAATTTCTGGGCAAATGGTGACTCAATTTGATCTTTGTGCATCAATATGTTTCTATACCCATTTGTTTCAATAAGAATTTCTTTGATATAATTTTTACAATCAGCTATAAAATCCCGAGTCTCAATTTTCTCATGAAATTCCACTAATTCCTTTAGAAAAGGATGTTTACTCATTTTATCCTTATAGTCCGTCAAATCGAAAGAATCGAAATCATTATAAATTTCATCTTGTTCTTCCTGAGGAATTCCTAGTTTATCACCAACCGAGTATAGGCTAGTTATATTTCTATAAATATCTGAATCGTTCAAGCCTTTGATAAATTTACAATATAATTTGACTACAACATTGCTTACTAACTCCTTTAACTTCTTAGAGTCAGCACTAGGCACCATGTTCTCTAAAAATTGCCAGAGTAAAGCAATATTTTCAGTATCATATCCAGCAACAAATAGACTATTTTTATAGTAAAATTCGCTCCTTAATGAGGTAGGAAATGATTGTAGTTTGTACTCAGGTATTTCATAAAGACTGGTCAGGTTATTACTGCTTAAGTCAAAAGGTGGTTTAGCCTTTACTTGAACTGTAATCAGTTTATTATTTCTAATTGTCAGGCACTCTTCAGTACTTACGATACCGTTCAGGTGCAACTCTCTGTTTAATATATTTTGTACCTCTACACTCTTTTCATACGATCTTCTTTTTGCCCACTCCATATCAAAATATTCTAAATCTTCTACGAGAGCGAATAGCATGGGCTTTTTATTATTCAAGGCCTCATAGCAACGGGAATTCCTAGATTTAAAAAACCTGAAGGTATCTAAAACAATAGAGTGGTCATTACTTAATACTCTAACATTCCCCAATTTAAAATCTAAATCAGATGGTGAAGAGTTTACATTAAATATAGGGTATAGAAATGAGCTTTTATATTTGGTATTAAAGACCTTTAGGAATTGATTGAGTATATCTTCTACGGTAGCATCACCCTTAACATTTTCATCTCTCATCTTACCCTTGCTAATTTTACGCAGAATTTCATTTGCTTTAGCTACTGAAATATTATTGTTGCGAAACATTGATATGAGTATGCAAGTTAAATCCTTGATCCTTTCAAAGTGATCGCTCGTTGAGTTTGGATGTATTATTAAGCTACAGAGATCCTTTATTATAGTAGCCAACTCATTAGTCTTTAATTCCAATTTTAATTTTTTCAATTCGCTAAAGTCGAGCTGGGTTAGACTCTTCCTGCCATCACCTTTTTCGTTGATCTTTGTTATAATCAGTTTAACCTTATTCCAAGAATCAAATTTTTCTAAAAACCCGCCATTAAGGAGTCTATGAGAGGCATACTGTTCAATTACATAATCATTTACGTTATTTTCAAGGGCATAAGCTAGCTTAGTAAATAGGCTGTAATGAGTTTCACATTCCAACTCATGATTTGAACCTATCCTTACATTGCAATACATCGCGAATGAAAAGAAAAAATCCACCTTTTCCTTTAATACTGGATTGTCTATCTTAAAAGAGTATACATGTGACATTTTCTAAAGTCTTATGTGAATGATATTACAATAATGTTCCCTATGAGTGAGGCTCGCAATTACACTTTGTTATTACTTTTAAATGACGTTAGAACAGGTAGTTCTTCTCCTGCCTAAACCTCCTCCAAATCAATCTTATCAATCGCCTGCATCAGTCGATCCGTCTCCATGAGGGCCTTGATGATCTTCTGATAGTGGAGGATATCCTCATAGCTCAAGGTGCGATCTCGGCGGTCCTTGAGCCACTTCTCAGCGGGCTGATAGCCGCCGATGTAAAAGGTAAACGCTTTCTGAGGGACTTGATCAAAGTACTGCTCGTCATTGATCCAGACCCGGCCGATGCCGTTTTCCTCGTCGGTGAGCTCAAAGCCGGGACTGCGTTTGGTGAGTCGACGGGTAATTGTATTATCGCCATTGATGGGATAGGTAGTGATGAAGTCCTCCAATGCGGGACTTTCCAGCAAATGGACTTTCCTCAGTTCCCCTCCGAATTCCACGAGTTTCCAGAAAGTGTCTGGATTCGTGGGATAGGGCACGCGGGGAAAGTCTATTTTGAGAAACTCCTTGTATTTTTCGCGATAAGTGGGAGAATGCAAGACGGCATAAATATAATCTGAAATATCAATGGGCGCAAAGGTGTTATCGGTGGTTTCTTTCTCGTCGGTAAAAGTTAATCCCAATTTCTCTGCAATTTGCTCTACAATTTCTATTTCTAGGTTGGGTATTCTTTCTCTGCTTTGATCAATGACTTTCTGGCTACTAGACTCTGGATAGAGATATAATGGGAAGTAATAGCCTGATCCGTTTGTGCCAGCATTCCCTGTAATATTAAAATCACCAATATATTTTGATATAAACAAATGTTTCCATTCACTTGAAGTTTGTCTTGAAAATATTAACGCAAAATTATTCTCCAGAAGATGTCTCATGACTTGTTTAACAGGCCAACCAATAAAGCCTTTTGATTCTCCCGTGTAATATGTCCATTTGTTATCAAATTGCCTGTAGGAATATTTTATAAAAAGCTCTTCCTTAACTCCAAACTTCATAACATTGTCCTTACAGAACTCAACTTTACCATCTCTGCTTTTCCAGCTTATATAATTGAATTTTTTTTCTATTTCCGAATAAGAAAGTCTGTAAATATCATTTATTTTCTCTTTTATTTCAGTTTTAGAGTTTTGAAAAGCTAATGCATCTCGTTTACTAACAACTCCTGCACCACTAACTAAAAATAGTTTCTTCACATTAAAACCTGCATCGTAACTTTTTTTGGTCTCAAAATCTTTCTTTACCATAAAATACATCGGAGCTGTATTTGGCAAATCAGTGAAACTAATTGATTTTACACTGTTCTTTCTTAAAAATTCGTATTTAAATTCTCGTGTGCCATAAATTTCGTAGTGTGCGACTTTACTTAACTCGTTGGCTAGCTTTTTCCCAGTCTTTACAAAAATATTAATGGAAACACCTTGCTGAATATCGAACACATTAATATCTGCACTTCCGTCTGGTGAAGTTTCCTTTTTGTTAGAGTTGCCGTGTAAATCAATGGTGTATATCTTATCATACGTTTTTTGCAATTGCCAACGCATTCCCCTAAAAGTTGGATTGTCCAAAAATCCGTGGGGATTAATGAATGCTAAAACGCCACTTCTATTTTTCTCAATAAAGTGCTGACCGTATCGCAAAAACTTTACATAATCATCGTTTATCCATTTGGAATTTTTTTCTTTAAGTTTTTCCTTTCCACCTGGTTCTTTTTTGTAATCGTCCATTAGACCCATTATCCATTCGCCTTTATTGGCACTTTCTCCACTATATGGCGGATTCCCAATCACACACATCACAGGCGTATCCCGTTTGACGTAATTCGCTTCATTGGCCTCCGTACTCAACCAATTGGCAAATAAGGTTCCCGTATCTTTATGGTGTTCTTCCAGGGAGTTGGTTAAGTAGATTCTGAATCGCTGATCGGTATCCGACCGATAGCCCGTTTCCGCTAAAAGCAAATCCAGCTTCAGGTGGGCCATGGCATAAGAAGCCATCAGAATCTCGAATCCATTCAGCCTGGGGATCAAATGATCGTCCACATACTGACTCCATATACCTTCCTGTCCCTTGAATTTCTTGCCGTGAATGTGCTTGATGACTTCAGCTAAGAAGGTTCCCGTCCCTGTAGCGGGGTCCAGGATCTGCACTTTGTGCACCTCTTTTTCGATTTGCTTATAGCCCGTAGCAGAGCGTTTATCGGGCGTCTGTGTATTGACTTTGATCTTTGTTTTCGAGGTGTCCGCTAGCCCATCTTTAAGTCCAAATTCATCTTTCAGAATATCATCCACGGCTCTGACGATAAAGTTGACCACGGGCTCGGGCGTATACCAAACACCGCGTGACTTTCTAAGCTTGGGATCAAATTCACTCAGGAAGGTCTCATAAAAGTGAATGATGGGGTCGTTTTGCTGGGTGGCCTTTCCGAAATCCTTTAGTAATTCCGCCACATTTGTGGCCCGGAAAATATCAGCCAGCGCATCGACAATCCATTTGATTCGATCGTCTAAGTCATAGCCGGCAATGTATTGGAATAACTTCCGCAAAAAGGGATTGGATTTGGGAATTAAAGAGGCCGCTTCTTGCCGGCTAAAATCATCCAAAGTCGGGTCGTGCAAACGCGCGGCAAACATCCCGTAAGCAATGGTTTGGGCATAGATGTCCGCAAAGCCCTTATGACTGATATCGTGAATGAGGATCTGTTTGAAAGCGTCGTATTGTTCGCGCAGGGTGTTATTCGCCTTTTCGTGCACGGTGGAAACATCTTCCTGTTCATCAACATCCAGCGCATTTTCAATCACAGTGGACAACAGTTTTGCCTTCCCGGCCATCATTTTAGCCAGTTTTTTCGAGGACTTAATCGTCTGGTCCACATGCGTTGTGAAATCTTGAATCAGCCGGGTAAATTCCTCTTGCTTCTCCGGAAGGGGCCGGATCATTCCCTGCTCGATACTACCGATGGAGATCTTGGTCACCAGTTCTGCATCGCGATACAACCAAAAATCCAGATAATCGGTGATAATCAGATTATTCAGGGAGTCCTTATATCGATTGAACTGTTCTTTATATTGTTTGCTGCCCAGATCGGCTCCGATATCTTTCGCCTCAATATAGCCCACCGGAATGTTCTTTTTCGTCAGAATGTAATCCGGCGCCCCACATTTGATGCGCGCCGGCTCATTGGTAACCCACACATCTTCCGTCAGGCTTTCCAGCAGCGTTTGTAGATCTCCTCGGTAGCTGTGTTCCCGGGCGATACCGGATTTAAATCGATTGTTGAGATTATCGAGATATTGATCAATCGTCATTTCCTAAATATATAGAGGGTTTGAAAAGACTAAATATAAGGAGAATTTTTTGGGGTGTGTAAACATGAAATGAAAGGGGGGTAGGGATGTTGGGATCATTTAAAACTGACATCCTTTGTCCTTTATAAGTTTAATTTTTTAATGGTCTTCATATCCAAAAACATCTTACCACTGCTTGGTAGGGTTACAAATCCGAAATGCTTGTAATATTTTTCGGCCTCTTCATCTAGTGGATCCACAATAACGGCAACTGATCCTATTTTTTTGTCTGCAACATGAAAACTTCTTTTCAATGCATCAATAAGAAGTTTACTTCCAAATCCTCTTCCTTTGATTTTTGTGTCTATTGCTAACCTACCCAACAACGTTACGGGTATATATTTATAGGATTTTGGGTATTTATTTCTTAATTTTTGAGGTACTTCATGATAAGGTATGCTAGCGTTTGATAGGGTGTAATAGCCTTCTACAGTAAACTGATCGGGATTCAGGAGAACGAAACACACGGAGAGCCTTTTTCTTACATCCTGACTTGCCTGAGTTTGGATATAGTTATTTAGTGTCGATTTACCGCAGTCAAAAGAGTTTTTATCAAACGTTTTTTGGAGTGGAACAGTTAAATATTCCAAAATTAATCGATTGCTTCTTGAAACTCCTTTGTGGCCTTCAATAATGCTTCATTGGGTTCGGCTGTCTCGAGTAAAGCGTTAAAGAATATTTCTTTATCTTGCTCTGAGGCGAGAATTGCTTTTTCTTTTTCAATAATTCCCTCAGCCTTTTCAATAGCTGCATCTAAAATAAACGCACTAAGCGAAGAATATCCCGCTGACTTATAAACTTGCTTTAAAAACATTTTATACGTTGGTTTTAGTCTTATATCTACCCTTGCTTTTTTATTAGTTAATTGCTCGGCTTCAATCTCCTTTGATAGCTCCTCTAATGTTAACATTTCATGTGTTTTGCTCAAATGTACGTATTTATTCCGTACAAATAACAATCATACCTGTGTTTTAGTTTCGAAGGTTTCTTGATCTTTGGTTTCGATATAGCCCACCGTGATGTTCTTTTTCGTCAGAATGTAATCCGGCGCCCCACATTTGATGCGCGCCGGCTCATTGGCAACCCACACATCTTCCGTCAAGCTTTCCAGCAGCGTTTGTAGATCTCCTCTGTAGCTGTGTTCCCGAGCGATACCGGATTTAAATCGATTGTTGAGATTATCGAGATATTGATCAATCGTCTTGGAGGATAGAGCTTAAGTGTAATCCAAATATAGTTAGAATAATTTAGCTTTTGAAGGCAGCCTTAATTTCTCTCCCTCGAAATCAAAAGGAACCAATGTCATTTAACTGATAGCACTAGTATCTGCTTCCAGCAGATCTTAGAAGATGCTTAATTTTTGGCCGCAACACCTTCGTTTTTTTCACCCAGTCAGAATCAAGCTCATTTATATCCAAGCCGGGAATTGCACTACAGCTGTGTTTAGATTTCCATATTTTCCATTTTCCAGCAGCGATATTTCGACTCAGCACCAATCGACTCTTAATTTTATCACCGTGAACTGTTTTTGAGTTATCACTACAACCATAGCCCAAGGGGATTATCGCGTAATCCCCATTTTCTCGACAGTTGAATGAAAAATACTTATAAATGGTGGAGAACCTATTTGGTACCCTACTACGGTTCATGAGAGTTATCATTTTCGGAGTTTCTTCCTGAATGAATATTTCTTCTTGGGTTGATGTGATCTGTTGGCCGCTCTCATTTATCATATTGTTCTTTAATTAATATAACCCGAAATGTTTTGTTCAAGTTCCCGGGTTGCGCGGGTACTTGAAGGTAAACTTAGGAAAGTGGGGAGAGTCTCTCCGGCATATGCACCAAAGCATGATAACTTAGCCAAGAGACTTACATCTAGAGTGTCGAGTCTTATTTTCGTCCCAGATGAAAGGAGAATACGGATTTAGCTGGGCATTGGCTTTAGATTTTGCTTGCGAAGTCGGTTTCATTCCTATTCGTGACGCTTTCCATTGATTCCGTTTGTTCTTTGATTTTCCATATCTTTAGATTTGGAGCAAAGATCTAGTAAATCATGGGGCTAGGCAATATGCAGCTTCTCGGACGCTCACCTCGGCAGTGTTCAGGCGATCCGCGAGCTATTTATAGGCTTTCAAGGTTGATTTTATGAAGGAAAGGTGGGGTGATGAGAATATATAATTTAATGAGTTAATATTATGACAATATGGAAACACCAGAACAAATTTTGAATCTTGTTGATCAAAGAATAAGAGAGGCGAAAATCTTACTAGAAAATGGGGAGGCAGACGGTGCGTTTTATTTGGCAGGTTACAGTGTCGAACTTATCCTCAAATGGAAAGTATGTCAAAATTTCGAAATCTCCAATCTTTATGCGAATAAGAATCTACCGACAATAGATGGAGTGAAAAAACTCAAGAATGCTACCTACACTCACAATCTTTACTCTTTGCTTTTGTTTAGTGGCTTGAGGAAAAAGTTTGACAAAGAAAAAGTTAACAATACCAAGCTACAAAAGGCCAATTCATTGCTTTTTTCTTGTTGGAATGAAAATGTGCGCTATAAACCTTGCAACCATAAGGAAACTAAAGATGTAGAAGATTTGTTAACTTTATTAACTGATACAAAAACAGGATTGATACGATGGATAAAGGAAAATTAGAAAAAGAGCTACAGACATTTTGCAGAGCCTGCGAAAATAGAGGGTATCCCATTCGTATAGAAGGCATATCAGAAGCTTATCCTGGGGTAGAGGGGACATCATACACAGTGCATATTAAAGTAAGTGAATGGTCACTTGAGATTTCTTGCTCCGAGATTTTGGATAAAATATTACCCATTCTCTTTGAGGAGACCACTGAAGAAGCAAGAGAAGCCATTTTTAGCTTAGATGTTTACAATGAGGAAAACGGAATGAACTGTAATCACATGGAAACCTTTCAAGAGTTTGTGGAGGTGTGTTGAGTGTTCAGCTTTTGAATAAAAGTGCTGCATATAATTTCTCCGAACTTTTACAATCCTAAGGTTCTCTTGAAAATCTGTTTACTCCTTAAGTAAGAGTTGATTTTAGGGATAAGACTACGGGGTATTTCAATTGATGTTAGTTTTACTCTAGCCTTATTTTTGGGATTGTCAAACTTGCTTTTTACAACCTCTTCTAGTACCGACTATGACGGGTCGCACAATGTGTTTGGTTTATATAAAACAAAACAGCCTTTTTGTTTTTTTTTCTATCATTAAATATGTACCTATTGGAACTTTCTAAAAATAATGGGCGGCTATCTGTCAGCAAATGGGCAGATAAATTTTTTAGTCTATCAGTCACGTAATCTGGGTCCATCAAGTATTTATAAAATTCATCTTTCGAAGAATAGACTTTTATAAAATCATCTTCATTTTCGAGATTTAGTTTCTCTATCAAACTAACAGGAAAATATATCAGCGAGATATAGTCTGCTTTAGAATGTTGATAAGTTGAAAAAAATAATCCCACATAAGGATCTGAGGTGAAGTCAAGTAAAAATGATATATTTTCATAGTGTTGCAGAGTACTGCTGCAGGTAAGTAAAAAACGATCTAATGCTCCATCTATTCTATATTGACCTTCTTCTGTTTTATTGTAGCTATCCGCAATTTCCATGGCAGCTTCAATGAACGAACTATTATTTGAGAGCTTTTTATACTGTTCTTCTAAGAATTGACTATCCCCAAGTGACCTTTCATCCTCACATTTATATTCTTCAGTGTGAAGATGTCTATGATATGAACTAAGCATCTTATAGCTTGCGTCGTTGACTCCCCTATAAATATGCTCCTCTTCATTTAAAGACTCAATTTCCTCAATTAACTCCGTGAAAGTATTGATTTGTTTCAGTCTAAAGTGCTCTTCTTTTTCTGAAGAAGATAAATAAAATGGTAACGGTTGGCTTTTATGAATTTCCATGTTTTATCACAGTTTTAAATGCCTTCCTCAATTAGTTGAGCAAACCAGAAGACTAAAAAATTTTTTGACCTCAATTATATAAAAAATATAGCTCCATTCATTTGTGATCACATGTGCTACACCGGCCAATAAATCTTCTTCAGCGGGAGTAAGGCTCGGGTTTCCGGGTCAAAAGAATCGTAGTGCTGGATGATGAGGCGTACAAGTTGATCGCTATCGATCATTGTTACTGGGATGTTCGCTCTTTCAGCCTCGTAGTGGGCATCTTTTGTAAAGCCTCCCGTCGATACATAGAGCCCCTTATCTCCGGGCCGTAAGCCACCTAAAAAATTTCGAATGTTGGAGGAGCCCATAGATCCGTTTCTGTGTTTTACCTCCACTTTTATCTTTGGCGATTCCAGTCCCAGTCCATCCGGAGATGCTACGATATCTTTTCCTCGGTCCGCTCCGCGGGGACTCATCATGGTTTTATAGCCCATACCTCGTAATATGCCGGCCACCAACTCTTCCATCTCTTCCCAATCGAGACTTTGGATTTTGTCTTTGATAAATTCGTGGGCTTTTTCCTCAAAATCGTCTTTGATCGTATCAAGGGTTTCATCCTCACTTTCACTCTCATCAGCTTCTATTGGAGTGTTCGCCTTTCCCTTCCGGTAACCAAACAGCTCATTTTTCGCATGCTCGGAGATCTTGAAAATGGTTAGTGTAGAGCCGAGAGAGTTTTTCGTGGTGGTTGACAGATCATCCCTGGAGATTTCTTTCGTCCACTCTATCTCTCTGATATGATAGAACTCCAATTGGGTTTCTGAGTACTTATAATCAGAGGTGATCTCTCCTAAATGGTAGGTGCGAGTAGTGGGGTTGTAGGTGATCACATGATCCCCTTTATTAAATTCTACCCGAAATCGATAGACCTGTCCGGCGTGGTTATTTAGTCGGCTTGGCTTAGCATTAGAGTAAGAGTTTTTTAGTTTTTCTTTTATCGCTTCCAGGTCAGTCGTTTTACTCAAATCACCCAGTTCATTCCACCCAATAGCGACTACATTCTTCTCCAGAAACTCGTCAATCAAGTAGGCACTTTGACCTGCTCGAACCATCCAAAGTTGCTTCTTGCTCATGTGTTAACCTTGTTATTGATCCCAAATTCACACATCATCTCGGTGTGCTGTCTCAAGGTACGAATTATCTCGATATACATATCTAATACGAACCTTTCGGAACACCTACCCACTCTATCCAGCTGGTCTGATCACCCTTGTGTATAAGTCGGCTGTAAGAAAAAAAAGGTTTGTTCACGAAATAAGGATATTATTGGGAGTGCTCTTATGCACTTTCTTTCATTTTATCATACTCTTGCCATTGCCATTTTTTGTGACTGGATCCCCAAACTAATATGATACACAAAGCAAACTTTTCCCAAATTCAAATTTGTCGAGAAAGTTTTCTTTAAAGTTGGTTTTGAGCTTGTGTGACCAGTTATCTATTAAACGTTCTTGCTCTAAGTCTCCTTCCACGCAATCATAAGCCAATTCAAAATCTTCTTTCTTGCCCCACAACATGCGTTTTTTGAACGTGTCGTAAAACTTCTGATTAAACCCTGTACTTTGATAGCCCGCATCATCCACATAATACATACCCTGAATTTTAATAGGTTCTCCGAATGAAATGGTGTGGTACTCTACACCGTCACATGAAGTCTGTAATTGCAATGTTTCTAAGGCATCCAGCTTTTGATGTACAATAAACTTTCGTATTTCTTCTTTCACACTGAAATATCGCTCTTCTATAAATATTTTTAAAAATTCTTCAGAGCCAAACCAGTCGGTTTGTTTTAGCTTTTCATATTCCGCTTCGCTCTTTACTATGGCCAGCGTTTTATTGAATTCCAGGTCGTCAATCTTTGTGATGTACTTGGCATAGTGCTTTAAGGGAACGTTACAGTCCTCTTCCCAGTCCTCCGCCTCGAAAAAATTATATTTATCCTTTGGTGTCAAGGTTAACTGGAGGTGGGAAACATCTAATCCCATGGGTTGTAGTTTTGGTTACTTGGGTGGGTGTTTGAGTTTACGCTGGCTGACCGGCGGTTGGGTCTTTGTCCGCTGTAAAGGTAAGAAGATTCATAGAAGCGGGAACAATACTCGGTCTTGTAAAAGCGCTATTCATAGCCTCGGCATTCAATTTTTGTCAGCTAGGGGCCAGATTTCTATACTCCTTTCCATCGATTGATCAACCTCACCTTACGACGCTAAACGTTATTGATATCAGTCATTTTTCCTTTGCCATATACTCTCTTGCTGAAAGTACGGGAACCTGTGAATACTTGAATTCTTTTTTATTCCTGGTAATTATCACTTCGGCCCCATTTTCAATCGCCGAATAGTATTGTAAACCATCCTCGAAATCAAAAAAACGGTCATCACTGAGAGCAAGTTCAATTATTTTGTCATCCAAATCAGCAATCTCCACAAGAACCTTAAATTTCCTCAGAATTTCCCTGGCTTTCTTTGCAGACTTAAGTTTTGAAAGGATATAGTTCGTGTTCGCAAAAGTCAGCGATGAAATGACCAGAGTGACCTTTCCCTTATCTGCTAATGAGAATAATATGGCGGCTTCCTCATAGAAACGACTTCTTTTGCTCAGCAGGTCGATTACAATATTCGTGTCGATCAGAACCCTTGTCATTTATATTTCTCGATTAAAAAATCTGCGTAAGCTTCTTTTTCATCAAAATCAGCTGGTAATTCAATCACACCACTGATGCTCTTTACCAAAGGAGTTATCTCGGAAGGGTCTTTTTCATTTTTGGTTAATGCTCCGAGATACGCTTCTATCAGTTTGGAAAGACTTATGTTATTCGACTTCGCGTAAGATTTGGCGCGCTCGATTATGGCTTTGTCAAGACTCAATGTCAATTTTTTATCCATCCCAATTAGGTTTACGTACAAATATATAAATTTATTACGTAAAAAGTAGTTTTCAATTTTTTTAGCTTACTGATGTCCACACTAAAAGTACGGAATACCAGCCATTTGTTATATGCCTCATAGCATGCGTTCCGGAAACTCTCTTTATCATGGTTGTTAAACGGCTTAATCAGGTTTTGCAGGCTATACTTAGTAAAGAATAATATAAAAGATTTTTGGAATGGGCTGTTTAGCTACTCCTAGTTTTCCCGGTCTATCTTTTTCCTGATTAAGGTCTCTCATAAACGGCTTGCTTGGTTAAGAATGGCAATCAACAATCAAGCGCTATCGTGAATTTCGATTTTGTTAAATACTTCACCACCTATTTTTACCTTACCC
>Ga0209931_1001143_pt1 | contig 14949 bp, 8 predicted proteins | sample SalPonR1_B_D1_MG_FD_185697 | JGI IMG/M metagenome (GOLD analysis project Ga0209931, IMG submission 185697) | Salt pond soil microbial communities from South San Francisco under conditions of wetland restoration - Salt Pond MetaG R1_B_D1_MG... ...
GCGGCCCGACCCGCACGACGCGAGGCTCGCTCATGCGGAGCCTTCGCGCTCGTCACCTGGCGATCGTGGCCGGTCCGTGCGGATCACCTCGCCAGCCTACCGACTGCGCAGCGGCCAGCGAAGCGGCTCGCCGGTTTGGCAAGAGCCCTGGTAGATTCCCCGCATGTCTCCTTCGCCTTCCGTCGCGGCCGGCACCCACGTCGACGCGGTCCCCACCCCGGCGCTGATCGTCGACGAGCGACGGCTCCACGCCAACCTGGACCGGGCTCAGGCGTACGCCGACGCGCACGGCGTCACCCTGCGCCCCCACGCCAAGACCCACAAGAGCCCCGCCCTGGCGCGCGAGCAGATCGAAAGGGGCGCGGTCGGCATCTGCGTCGCCAAGCTGGGCGAGGCCGAGACGTTCGCGGCCGCCGGGATCGACGACCTGGTCATGGCGAACACGACCGTCGGCGAAGGCAACGCCCGCCGCGCCGCCCGGCTCGCGGGACGCGTCCGGTTCGCGATCGGCGCCGATCACCCCCAGCAGCTTCGCGAGCTGTCCGCGGCCGCGACGGCCGAAGGCGTCGATCTGCGCGTCCGAATCGAGGTCGACACGGGCGCCGGCCGCGGCGGGCAGCCGCCCGAAGCGGTGCCGGCGCTCGCGGCCCTGGCCCGCGAGCTGCCCGGGCTCCGCCTCGAAGGCCTCTATACCTACGAGGGCTACACCTACGACGCGGCCGACGCGGCCGCCCTGCGCGAGCGGCACCTGGCCGCGCAGCGAACGCTGACGAACGTCGTCGAGCGCGTGGAGTCGTCGTTCGAGGCGCCTCCCGTGGTGTCGATGGGCTCGACGCCCAGCCTGGCTGCCGAGGTGCCGTTGCTGCCGGGCATCACGGAGATCCGGCCCGGAACGTCGATCTTCTTCGACGCCGCGCAAGCCGCGCTGGCGGGCGGGCTCGAGCAGTGCGCCGCGCACGTCCTGGCCACCGTCGTCTCGCGCGTCGGGCCCCGCGCGATCCTGGACGCCGGCAGCAAGAGCCTCACCACCGACACGCGTGCCGCCGGCGTGTGCGCGACCCGCGGCCACGGCGTGCTGCTCGAGACCGGGGGCGTCGTGGCGCGACTCTCGGAGGAGCACGGCGTCGTCGAGGGCGATGACGCGGACGGGCTGAGCGTCGGTCAGCGCGTCCGCATCGTCCCGAACCACGTCTGCCCCGTCGTGAACCTGTTCGAGCGACTGATCGTGGTGCGCGACGGGCGCGTCGTGCGGGTCCTACCGGTCGCGACCCGGGGGCGGGTCGACTGACCTTCGTGCCGGGAGCCGGGGGCGCGGCCTCGGGCGCGCTCCGGCCGGGGTAGCCTCGGAGCGTCGATGAAGCTGTTCTGCGCCGCCGACCTGCACCTGGGCCGCGTCCCTTCCCGGCTCCCGTCCGATCTTCCCGTCGCGCGCGAGGAGCTCGGCCCCGCGGCGGCGTGGCGCGCGCTGGTGGACGCCTGCCTGCAGGAAGGCGCCGACGCGCTCCTGCTCGCGGGCGACGTCGTGGACGATCCGCGCGACCTGTACGAGGCGTACGCCGACCTGGAAGCCGGCGCCCGCCGACTGCAACGGGCGGGCGTTCCGGTCCTCGCCGTCGCCGGAAACCACGACGTCCGCGCGCTGCCGCGCCTGGCGGAGTCGCTCCCCGGCGTCCGGCTTCTGGGCGCCGGCGGGCGCTGGGAGGCGACCACGGTCGGAAGCGGACCCGACGCGGTCCGTGTCGTCGGGTGGTCGTTCCCGAGCGAACACGTCGACGCGTCCCCCCTGGACGCCCACCTCGCCGCGATCGTCCGCGCGCCCGGGCCGAGCACGACCGTGGGCCTCCTCCACGCCGATCTCGATCAGGCGTCCAGCCGCTACGCGCCGGTTCGCGGCTCCGAGCTGTCCGCGATCCCGGTCACGGCCTGGCTGCTGGGCCACGTTCACGTGCCCGGCCGCTTCGGCGGAGGCGCTTCGGTGGGCTATCTGGGCTCGCTCTCGGCCGCCGATCCCGGCGAGGCGGGACGGCGGGGCGCGTGGGCCTTGACGATCGACGGCGGGCAGATCCGCTTCGAGCACCGCGCGCTCTCGCCGCTGCGGTACGAGACGGTCGAGGTCGACGCGGGCGGGGCGACGCCGGAGACGGTCGCGCCCCATCTGATCCGGACGGTGCGCGACCGGCTGGCGCTCCTCGCGGACGCGTCGGACGGCCCGAACGGGCTCCGGGTCGTCGCCGTCCGGGTTCGCCTGACCGGCCGGGTCGAGCGGCCCGGCGCGATCCGCGCCCTTCTGGCGCAGCAGGATCCCCGCGCTCTCCGGGTCGAGCATCGCGGCGTGCACGCCGTCGTGCACGACGTGGTCGTGCGGCTGCGGCCGGCTGTGGACATCGGCCGGCTGGCCGAGGGGAACGACCCGATCGGGATCGCCGCCAGGACGCTCCAGACGCTTCGCGGAGACCCCTCGCCGGCCAAGTCGGCGCTCGTGAGCGAGGCACGAGAGCGCCTGGCGCAGGTCCGTGACCGGGCGGCGTTCGCACCGCTGGACGCGCCTCCGCTGGGCGACGACGCGATCGTCGAGCGGCTCGAGACGGCCGCGGCGCGTGTCGTGGATCACCTCCTGGCGCAGCGGACGTCGGAGACGCCGTGAGGCTCGTCGAGCTTCGCGTCCATGCGCTTCCTGGCGTGGACGAGCCGTTCGTCGTGCGCGGGTTGGCGTCCGGCACGAACCTCGTCGTCGGGCCGAACGCGTCGGGCAAGAGTCGCTTGGTCCATGCGCTGCGCTCGCTGGTCGATCCGGACGCGTCACGCGGCGCCGGTCCGCACGTCGAGGCCCGCTTCGACGACGACGGGCATTCCTGGCGGGCGTCCCGGGTCGGCGACGCCGTCCGTTGGGAGCGCGACGGTGTCGCCGCCGCTCCACCGCAGGTGCCGCCCGGCCACCTGTTGGACGGGCTGTTCCTGAGCCTCGAGGACCTTCTCCGGTTCGGAAGGGCGGACCGGGGGATCGCGGACATGCTGGCCAGCGAGCTGGCCGGCGGGGTCGATCTGCCCCGCGCCCGGCGCGAGCTGGCCGGCGTGGGCCCGCGCTTCGGCGCTCCGCTCAGGACCGAGCTGGACCTGGCCCGGGAGGCGGTCGGCACGGTGCGCCGCGAGCACGACGCGCTCGCGGCCGAGGAGGAGCAGCGCGCCGGCTGGGAGGAGCGTCGACGGCGGGCAGAGGCGTCGGCGGCCTCGGCGCCGCTGGCGAACGCCGCGCTCGAGGTCCTCGCGGCGAGGCGGGCGCTCGCCTCGGTCGAGGCACGCGCGCGGGCGTTCCCGGCCGGCCTCGACGCGCTCCACGACGGCGTCGTCGAAGACGTCGACGCGCTCGTGGGCGCCGTCGAGCGGGCCGCACGCGAGCTCGAGGAGCACGACGCGGAACGCGTCGCGGCCGAGGCCCAGCGAGCGGCGACCGGCCTGCACGACGGTCGTCCCGAAGCCGCCCGCGTGGCGTCGTGGCAGGCCGCCAGCGAGGCGCTGGCCGAGGCGGAGCGGACCGTCCGGGAGGCGGAGCGCGACAGCGCGGAGCGGGCCGGCAGGCTGTCCGCGCTGCAGCGGGCGTCGGGGCTCGAATCCGGCGGGTCGGCCGGGCCTACGCCGAACGAGCTGGACGAGCTCGACGCGATCGCCGAGCAGGCGCAGGCGGCACGCCGCGAGGTCGTGGAGACACGCCGAACGCTGCTCGAGATCGACGCAGTTCCCGAGCCGACCGTCGACCCGGACGCCGCTCGCCGCGAGGTGGACCTGGCGGCGACGTGGCTGGCGACCCCGGACGAGGCGGGAAGGTGGCGGCGCCGGGCGCGCTCCATCGCCTACCTCGCCGCGGTCGCCAGCGCGGCGGCGGCAGCGTGGCGAGCGCCCGCCCCGCTGGACCTGACGACCGAGCCCGGCCTGCTGGTGGTCCTGGCGGGGGTGTCGACCGCGGTCGGCGTCCTGCTGGACGTCAGAACGGCCGGCGAGCGGCGCCGTGCCCGGAGGGCGCGAAGCGAGGCGGGCCGTGCCCTGTTCGGCGACGCCGCGGAGCCCGGAGCGTGGACGCGCGACGCGGTCCGCGCGCGGCTGACCGAGGGCGCGAGCCGCGCGGCCGAGGCCCGACACGCGCACGACGCGGCGGCGATCCGCCGGAGCCGTCGCGACCGGCTCGGCGCCGAGCTCGAGGAGGCGGAGCAGCGCCGGGAGCGCCTCGAGCGGCAGCTGGCGGCGCGCGCGGAGCGCGCGGGTCTCGGCGCCGAGCTCGGCACGGTGCCGGCCGGGCGCTCGGCCTTGGAGCGGGCCCGCCGAGCCGCCGAGCTGCGCGACGCGGCAGGGGCGTTGCACGGCGCGCGCCAGGCCGAGGTTTCGGCGAGCAGGCATCTGGAGCGGGCCCGCACGCGGATCGCGGCCGAGCTGCACGAAGCCGGCCTGCCGGAGCTCTTGCGCCCGCCGGTGGACGACGTGACGCTGGGAGCGGCGATCCTGCGCGTGCGCCTCGGCGAGCTGGCGGGGCGCGTGCGACGGCGCGACGAGGCGGACGCCCGCCGCCGGGCGGCCGAACGCGGCCGTGAGCGGGCCGAGGCGGAACTGGACCGGGCGCGGCCCCGACGCGACGCGGTCCTCGCGGCGGCGACGGGGCGGACGCCCGAGCAGGTCGCGCGCGATCCTGCCGATGCCGTGTCGGAGCTCCGGCGGCGGGTGGAGCGACTGCCCGCCTGGCGAGCGCTGCGCGACGAACGCGTCCGCCTAGGGGGCGTCTTGGACCACCATCTCACCACGATCTCCGACCGCCCGGATCTTCTCGCGCTGGTCGAGGCGGGCGACGAGGTCGGCTTGCGCCGCGAGCTCGACGAGGCCCGTGCGGCCAGCGAGGAGGTCGAGCTGGCGACGCGGACGATGGCCGCCATCGACGAGCGGCTCGCGAGGGCGCGTCGCGAGCGGGACCTGGACGCGGCGCGCGAGACCGAGCGGAACGCTCGCGACGCCCTCGAGCGCGCGTACGAGGAGGTGCTGAACGCCGAGGCGGCGTCGGCCGTGCTGGATCATCTGGACCGCACCTACCGGAGCGAACGACTGCCCGCCGCGCTACGCCGGGCCGAGACCTGGTTCGCGCGGTTCACGCATCACGCCTTCGCGCTGGCGTTCGACGCGTCGGCCGACGGCCCCGACCGCGTCCACGCCGTGGACCGCGCGGACGGCCGCCGGCGCCGCTTGGATCAGCTCTCCAGCGGAACGAAGGCGCAGCTGCTGCTGGCGCTACGGTTGGCCCACGCGCTCGAGGCGGAGCGGGGCGGCCCGTCGCTGCCACTGATCCTGGACGAGGCGCTGACGACCAGCGACGTAGGCAGGTTCGCGGCCGTGGCGGAGGCGTTGACCACGCTGACGCGCGAGGAGGGTCGCCAGGTCGTCTACCTCAGCGCACGCCGCGACGACGCGGCGCTCTGGAGCGAGCTGGCCGATCGATCCGAAGGGCGGATCGAGGCGCCGACGGTGCTGGACCTGGCGCGGATCCGCGGAGCTCCGCCGGCATCGGACTCGTGGGCGTCGGGAGCGGCGGCGTCGCGGACGTCCGCGAGCCGTGAGCCCGCATGGCGCGAGCCGCCGGCTCCGGACGGTCTGGACGCCGCGGGCTACGCGTCGGCGCTGGGCGTCGCGCCCATCGACCCCTGGCGGCCCGAGCGGATCCATCCGCTTCACCTGCTCCACGATCGGCTGGACCTGGTGCATCGGCTGACCCGGCTGAGGATCGGGACGGTGGGTGCGCTGGCCTCCCTGCTCGCCGACGAGCCGCAGGCCGTCCGCCTCCTCGGCGCAGGCGATCGCGCGCTGGTCGCCGCACGCCTCGCGGCCGCGCGGGCTTGGTGCGAGCGATGGCGCGTCGGTCGCGGCCGCGCGGTGGGCGTGGCGGCGCTCACGCGCAGCGACGTCGTGAGCGCGGCGTTCCTGGACCGGGTGGCGAGGCTCGCGGACGCCTGCTCGGGCGACGCCGAGGAGCTGCTGGCCGCACTGGCACGGGGCGAGATCAAGCGCTTCCGCGAGGACGCCCGCGAGGCGCTGGCCGGCTGGCTCCACGAGCACGGCTACCTGGATCCTCGCCCGGCGTCCACGCCCGCCGCGCGCGTGCTGGCCGTCGAGGGGGCGCTTCACGCCGCGTCCCGCGATGGCGGCGACGACGCTCCGTCTCGCGTCGGGACGCCTCACATCGGGACCTCTCGGGTCGAGACGGAAGCGGCCGCGCTGGCGACGTGGCTGGAGTCCGGCTTGCCCGACGGGGTCGCGAACGGGAGCGGCGAAGGCGAATCGGCGTAGCTCGCTCCGCGCTGCGTGCTCGTGCGTTCTGTCAGGCGTCCTGCTCGACCGTGACGCGCGACACCCGCAGCAGGTCCTCGCGCAGGCGGGTCAGACGCAGGCTGGGCGGCGGCGCCTCGAGCACGCCCTCCACCACCTCGCGCGCCACGTCCACCGGAAGGTCGAACGCGTGCTGGACGCGCTCGATCGGCACGATCACCGGCGTGGAGGGCGCGAGGAGCCAGCGCACGATCCGGCTGCGCAGATCGCCTGCGCGGCTGAGCTCCTCCTCGCGCGCGCGTCGCCGCGCGACCTCGTCGGCGTCCGAAGCGGCAAGGCCGCGCTCCGCCACGCGGGACTCGGCGAGGCGTGGATCGGCGACGTGCGGATCGACGCGAACAGGATCGGAGCGATCTGGATCGGCGCGATCTGGATCGGCGAGGTCCTCCTCGTTCAGCGCCACCGGCGTCGGCCGGGCGGGCGTCACGAACGGCTGCGCAGGGCGACGGGGAGCCGAACGTGCCCGCGGCGCCGCGGGGAACGGCGGGCGCCCCGCGTCGCGAGGGGCGAAGAGGCCCGGCTGCCGAACGGTGGCGTCGGTGGCCCAGGGCGGCTCCGCCTCTGTAGGCGGTGCCGGAGCGTCGTCGACGACGAGAAGGACGTCGGCCTCCGGCTCCGGACCGGCGTCGGCCGGCGTCGGCGCGAAGCCTGCCGGCGAAAGGGCGGGATCGTCCGCCTCGGCGGGTGCGGATGCCGGACGCTTCTCGGCTGCGGCGTCGTGCGCTTCGATGGCGGTCTCGCCGTCAGCGTCGATGGAGTGCTCGACGGCGTCGTCGATCGGGCGATCGCTCGGGGCTGCCGTCTCCGGGTCGCTCGAACCCCTCGCGTCGGCGCCCAGTCGGGCGTCACGGCTCGAAGGCGCCTCGCCGTCGACGCCCTGGACCGGCTGCGCGAGCGTCGTGGCGGACGGTGACGAGAAGCGCCCCGCGCCCAGCCGCCGGACCGTGACGCTCCCGATCGTCTCGACGACGTCCGGGCCGCTCCACGACGCCCGCACGGTCGACCAGCCTCCATGCTCCAGGGCGTCCTGCACCGCGGTATCGGGAAGCGGTGCCGCGCCGTCTCCGGAGGCGGACGACGCGTCGCCGACCGGGCCGGACGCGCTCCAAGACCCGGCGGACGCGATCGCGGGATCGCGGGTCTGCGCCGTGGCCGCGGCGGCTTCGGCGCCCCCGATGCGTCCGTCCTCGCGTCGCGCTGGGCGGCGAGCGCTCCGAACGGCGACGAGACGGACCTCGGGCGCGTCGTGACCGGCATCGTGGCCGGCATCGTGACCGCGAAGGCGGATCTCGAGCTCGTCGTTCACCTCGAGCTCGTGCGCCTCGAAGAACTCCGCCAGTCCCGCCAGCTTGCGAGGCGGGAACGACTCGAGAACGACGGCTTCGTCCCGCTCGACGTCCAGCGCCAAGAGCTCGCCCTCAGGAAAGGTGTCCCTGAGGGCGAAGGGTAGCTGGACGAGCCCGGAGGCGAGGCAGTGCCGCGTCAGGCCGACACGGTGTACGGTTCCGTCTCCCTGATGCCCGGCTCCATACCGGGCGTTGCCTTCGTCCATGCCGACCTCCCTGCTACCGCGGGGTTTTGAGAAGAGTATCACAGGAGGACGACGCGGACGCGTGGTAGACGCGCGCGCGGTTTCGGACGGACCGATGGGGCGACGGGGCGTCGAGCGTCTCGGGCGCTACGACCCCCGCGGCGAGTAGCGCTCGTAGGCGGTCACGACCGCTTCGGTGGCGCGACCGGTCTTGCCACCGTAGACGTCGGCGGCGAGCCAGGCGCGCTCCGCCTCGGCGTCCGCTTCGGGCACCTGCTTCCACCACACCTTGGCGTCGGGGCGCCAACGATAGCCGCGCGCCTTGAGCGCGTCCTTGGTCGAGAACGGGGCGCCGACGGCCCGGAACAGCACGTCGCGGCGGCGCGCGGCTTCGAGCAGCTTCGTCATGGCCGTCACGCCGCTCCGGGGCAAGGGCCGTGCCAGCACGTACACGCCGGCCAGGCAGTCAGCGATCGCTCGGTGGCCGTCGTAGAACACGCCGGAGCGGTAGGCCAGGAACTCGAGCTTTCGGCTCTCCATGCCCTCGTACCGCCACGGCACGTCCTGCGCGCTGCACGCCCACGGCTGCTCGGCGAAGACCCCGATCCGCTTCTCGAGGAACGCGCGGTCGAAGCCGGCGTTGTGGGCGACCACGAGGTCGGCCCGGCTCACCAGCTCGAGGACCTCGCCCTCGTCGATGCGGCGGCCGCGCACGTCCTCGTCGCGGATGCCGGTGAGCTCGACGATCTCGGGCGGGATCGGACGACCCGGATCCTCGAGCTGGTCGAACCGGGCTTCGACGCCGGTGATGCGCCCCTCGGCGTCGTACCCGAACAGGACCATCGCCAGCTCGATGATGCGCTCCCGGCCGGCATCGATGCCGGTCGTCTCGACGTCGACGTACAGACCGCGGCGGAACACCGGTCCGGCCTCGTCGCTGCGCGGATCGTCGGGCAGCCTGCGCTGGACGCGGTAGTCGGAATGCGCCTCGAGCCGTGTCGCGGCGGCCTCGAGCTCGTCTCGGTCGTGATCCATCGGCTCCTCCTCCGTGTCGGCAGCGTCGTTCGGGCCCGGTCGTGCGGGCCCGCCCCTGTGGGCCGGGCCGTGTGGGCAGAGTATAGACGCGCCGGCGTCGCGGCCCCCTTCTCGGGTCGCGGGCCGGAAGCCTCGCGGCTCGCGTTCACGCCCGCACGGCGCCGGCCCGCTGCCGGACGGCACGGCCACCCCACGGCCGCACGGCCGAACGACGTCGCGCGGTAGCCTTCGGTGCATGAGCCCCGCTCGTCCTCGACACGCATCGACGCAGACCGACGCCCGCGACCGGCGTCCCCCGGACGGGCCGGCTCGCTCCGGGCGTCCATCCGATCTCGTCGAAGACGAGCGCGGCCGCGTCTGGCTCCTTCGGCCCCGCCCCGCGCGGGCCGCGTTCGCTGCCGTCGAGGCCGACGCCGCGGAGCGCATGCTGCGCCACGGCCTCGACGACTGGGCGTTCGGCTTCGGGCGTGGCAAGCGAACGCTGGGAACCACGCGCGTGCGGGCCGGGGCCGCCACCGGCACGATCCGCATCAGTCGGCACCTCGTGACGGACGGCACGCCGGACATGCTCCGCGACACGTTGCTTCACGAGATCGCCCACGCGGTCGCCTACGTGCGCCACGGCCGCGCCGCGATGAACCACGGACCGCTCTGGCGTGCCGTCGCCCGCGAGCTGGGGGCCCGTCCGGAGGCGACCTGCCGGGCCGGGCCGCTGGTGCCGGCGCCGCATGTGCTCGTGTGCGGACGCTGCGGCGCCGAGGTCGGTCTGTACCGCAGGCCCAAGCATCCCGCGGAAGCGTACCGGCACAAGGGCTGCGGCGGTCGGTTCCGGCTGGGCGCCGGGCCGGACCGACCGCGCGCCACGCCGCAAGAGGGCGACTGACCGCCGCCGGCGTGCCGCGGCGTCGCTCAGCCGCCGTCGCGCGCGGCGCGCGCCAGCAGCCTCGCGCGTCGCCGCTCGAGATCGTCGTGACGCGTCCCGCCGCAACGACGTGCCGCTTCCAACGCGTCGAGCGCTCCGCTCACGTCGCCCAGCCGGTGCTCGCGGTGCTTCGCCAGCTCGATCCAGGCGCGCGCGTCGCCGTCCGCCGCCAGGCGACTCCAGCGCGCGGCCGCCTCGCCGAAGCGGCGTCGACGACGAAGGAGGCGCGCCGCGTCCCAGGCCGCGTCCGGCAGGCGATCCTCGGCCGCCAGGTAGCCCGCCAGCGCCGCGTCCGCCTCCCCGATCGCCTCCAGCCAGCGCGCCAGTCCGTGCAGCTCCAGGGCGTCACGCGTCGGCTGCGGCCGCGCCGTCGTGCGCGTCGTCTCCTCGGGCGTCAGCATCTCCTCGATGCGCGAGCGCATCGCGGCCAGCGCCACGATGTCGTCCCGGTTGTGTTCCAGCACGCCACGAAGCGGTCGGGCGTCACGCGACCTGAGGAACGCCAGGTAGCGCGCCGGCACCTCGGCGCCGGGCACGTCGCGAGCGCTCCGGCGTGCGCCGAGCACCTCGCGCTCGACCGTGCCCAGCGTGCAGTCCGGCAGGCTCCGGCGCCACAGCCGTCGCGCCAGGGGAAGCAGGTCCAGGTGCGGAACGCCCTCCAGGGGGTCGGGAAGGCCGTGCATCGCGAAGCGGGTCCGGACCAGCGGCAGATCGAAGCTCGCGCCGTTGTAGCTCACCACCGCCGTCGCGCCCACGAGCCGTTCCGATAGCGCGGTCAGGTAGACGCGCTCGTGCTCCGGACCGGGCAGGAACAGCTGCTCGACCGTGAAGCCGTCGGCGTCGTGCGTCCCCACGCCGACCAGGAACGCGTACGTTCCGGTCCCGCCCGCCAAGCCCGTCGTCTCGGTGTCCAGGTACACGACCTTGGCCCGATCGTCGTCGAGCGGCGTCGACGCCCGTCGCGAAGGCACCGCACGCGCGCTTCTCGACGCCCAGCGTCCGAGCCACGGGTGCAGACCGCCACCACCGACCGGCCAGCGACCGTGAAGCGCGCCGTGCGCAAGGCGGGCACGCCGCACCAGGTGCACGCCGTTGCCGGCCACGACCGACGCGGCACCCAGCTGCGCGGCGACGCCGCCCCAGGCCGGATCGGGCGCCCGAGGCTCCGGAACCGCCTCGGCCTCCGCCGCGTCGCCGCGAAGCGCCCGCAGACGGTCCAGCAGATCGCTCACGCCTCGCTCCCGGTCAGCGCATCCAGCACCGCGATCGCCTCGCGCTTGCCGGCGTGCCCCGGCTCGCCCGCCGGCCCCACGCACGCCGGGCAGCCGTCGTCGCAGCCGCAGCCGGCGACCAGCTCCAGCGCGGCCTCCACGAGCTCCTCGTGTCGTCGCGCCAGCTCGTCGGTCAGGCCGACGCCTCCCGGCACCGTCTCGTAGATCAGCAGCGCCGGTCCGCCGTCCGCCACCGCGCTCGACGGGTCGGCGTGCACCCCGAGATCGCGAGCGTCGCACAGCACCCGCAACGGCGCCAGCGATCGCATCGCGTACGCCACCGCCGCGAGACCGCTGCGTACCCGGACGCCCTGCTCGGCGCGGCGATGGCACGACGGGCAGAGCGTCGTCAGGTTGTCCGCCCGGTTGGCCTCGCGCGCGCTCGCGAACGCTCGGAACGGCACGACGTGGTGGACGTGCAGCCGCGTGCCCGACGCCGCCTTGGTGCCGCACACGCGACAGGCGTGGCCGTCGCGCGAGAGCGCGGCCGCGCGCGCCCGCGGCCAGTCCGGCCCGTAGTCGTTCGCGTCGTTGCTCCACGCGCCGGCGCGACGGAGCCGCGCGACGGTCGCCTCGTCGGGCGCGAACGCGTACGCGCGGGTCCGCAGGTGCGACGGCTCCAGCGTCAGCGGAAAACGTCCCAGCGTCTCCCGCGTCACCCGCCGAAGCCGCCGGTAGCCGGTCACGCGCTCCGTGACGGTCACCTCGCCGGTCAGCACGGTCGCGCCCCGAACGGCGCGGGCGGCGGGCCGTCCGACCGGATCGATGCGGGTCTCCCGGTTGGCGCGCGTCAGGACGGCGTCGTCGGTGGCACGCAGCCGGGCGATCCGCTGGGCCAGGTCCAGCTCCTCCACCAGGTGGGGGCGCCCGTCGTGCAGGTACACCGCACCCGGATGCACCATCCAGCGGGCGCTGGGCGCATCGATCGTGCCGATCGCGACGCCGTCCAGCAGCAGCGCGACCTCGTCCCGACCGGCCGACCGGAGCGACACGCCTTCCGCCGGGTAGCGGTCCCCCAGCCAGTAGATCCGCCCGTCGGCGACGTGCGCCTCGCCGTCGGCGCGCATCTGCTGCCCCAACGCCGCGACCTCCTCCGGACCGTAGCCGCCGAAGCGCTCGTCCGGCTCGATGGGCAGCTCGAACGCCGCGCAGCGCAGGTGATCGAGCGCCAGCAGCAGGTGGTCGGGATCGCTGAGGGCGCGCTCGGGCGCCGCGCCGAACAGGTGCCCCGGATGCCGGGCCAGGTACTGGTCCAGCGGGCCCCCCGCCAACACCAGCACGCCCAGTCCGGGCCTCCCCCGCCGCCCCGCCCGGCCGATCTGCTGCCAGAACGCCGCCGCGGAGCCCGGGTAGCCAGCGATCACGACGGCGTCCACGCCGCCCACGTCGATGCCCAGCTCCAGGGCGCTGGTCGCCACCACGACACGGGCGACGCCGTCACGAAGCTCCCGCTCGATGAGGCGCCGCTCGCCGGCCAGCAGGCCGCTGCGGTAGGTGCGGACGCCGTCCGTCCGGTTCCGCAGCTGTACCACCGCCTCCTCGGCGCCCTGGCGCGAGCCGGCGAACACGAGCACCTGCAACCCGTCCTCCGCCAGTCGCCCGGCCAGCGAGGCGGCCTCGGCCAGCGCCGGCCTGCGGAGCCCCAGCGCCTCGTCCACCAGCGGCGGACGCACCAGCAGCACCTCGCGCGGACCGCGCGGCGCGGCGTCGGCGTCGACGTGGACGACGTCGCGGCCCAGCACCGTTCGTGCGTGCTCCACGGGGTTGCCCAACGTGGCGCTGGTCGCGATCACGCGCGGGTCGGCGCCGTAGTGCCGCGCGACCCGGAGCAGGCGCCGCACGACGCCCGCGAGATGCCCACCGAACACTCCACGGTAGACGTGCACCTCGTCGACCACGATCCAGCGAAGCCCGGAGAGGAAGCGCCGCCACAACGTGTGGTGCGGCAGGATCGCCGCGTGCAACATGTCCGGGTTCGTGAGCAGCGTCCGCGCCTCGGCCCGAATACCCGGTCGGCGGTGGCTCGAGGTATCGCCGTCGTAGTCGGCGACGATACCGGCGGGCAGGCCGGCGCCACGCGCCAGAGCGGCGAACCCGTCTGCCTGGTCGTGCGCCAGCGCCTTCGTGGGGAACAGCGCCAACGCCGTCGCCTCCGGGTCGGCCAGCTGACCGGCCAGGATCGGAAGCTGGTAGGCGAGGCTCTTGCCGCTGGCGGTGCCGGTCGTGAGGAGCACGTCGTCGCCCGCCCGGACGGCGTCGATGGCCGCACGCTGGTGGAGGTACAGCCGCTCGATCCCGGACGCGGCCAACGCCGAGCGCAGCGGCCCCGGCAGGTCGCCCGGCAGCGGCGCGAAGCTCCCCTCGCGCGGCGCCAACGAACGTGCCGCCACGATCTCCGTGCCCAGCTCCGTCAAGCGTCGCCGGGCGGCGGCCACGGCGCGGTCGGGCGCGTGCCTGCTTCGCTCCACCGGGACCTGCGCGTCCACGCCGCTCAGGATGCCACGCCGTCGGCGTCGTCGCCCGGGGGAGCGACGACGCCCGCCGCCGGCTCGGCGGCGCCGTCCGGCGGGACGCCGTCCGCCGCCACGCCCTCGACGTCGTCACGAAAGAACGCCCGAACCGCGGCGGCGGCCGCCGGTCCCACTCCGGGGACCGCCGACAGGGTCGCCTCGTCCGCCGCGAGCAGCTGATCCACGCTCGAGAAGTGAGCCAGCAGCGCGTCACGGCGCTTGGGGCCGATTCCGGGCACGTCGTCGAGCAGGCTCCGCGTCGCGGCACGGCCCCGCCCCTTCCGGTTCGAGCCCACCGCCACTCTGTGCGCCTCGTCGCGCACGTGCGCCAGCAGCCGGAGGGCCGGATGCGTCAACGGCACGAGGATCTCCTGCCCGTCCTGGGTGATCAGCGTCTCCTCGCGCTTGGCGAGTCCGACGATCGGGACCGTCGCACCGACCTCGTCGAGCGCGCGCCGTGCGGAGGAGACCTGCCCCTTGCCGCCGTCGATCAGCAGCAGGTCGGGCTGCGGGAGCGTCTCCGCCAGGCGGCCCGTGAATCGCCGGACCAACGCCTGATGCATCGAGAAGAAGTCGTCCGGCTTGTCCAGACCCCGGATCTTCATCGTGCGGTAGTCGCTCTTCTTCGGCCGTCCGCCCTCGAACGCGACGATCGACGCGACGGTGTGGGTTCCCATCAGGTTGCTGATGTCGTACCCCTCGATCCGCCAGGGCGGCTCGCGCAGCGAGAGCAGCTGCATCAGCTCCTTGATGCCGGGCGCCTCGCCGCGACGCTCGAGCTTCGCGAGCTCCGCGTCGACCGCCGTGCGGGCGTTCCGGCCGGCCATCTCGACCAGGTCCACCTTGTCGCCACGCTGCGGAAGACGCAGCTCGACCCGGCGGCCGGCCCGCTCGGCGAGGAACGTCTCCCACGTCTCCCTGTCCATGGGCAACGTCGGAACCAGCACCAGGGGCGGCACGTAGCTGGCCTGGCGGTAGTAGTCGGCCATGAAGCGCTCGAGGATCTCCGCCTCCGGCGCCTCCTCGGCGTGGGTCAGGAAGCGCGCGTCGCGACCCACGACGCGCCCGCGGCGCATCTGGAAGATCTGCACCGCGGCGTAGCTGCCCGCCACCGCCAGCCCCAGGAAGTCCAGATCCTGGCCCGGGTCGCGCGCGATGTCGCTGTCGTAGCCGGTCACGCGCTGGATCGCCTGCGCGCGATCGCGGACCTTGGCGGCGCGCTCGAACTCGAGTCGCTCGGCGGCGTCGCGCATCTCGCCGTCCAGGCTGGCCAAGACCTCCTCGACCCGTCCCTGCAGGAAGGCGCGCGCCTGGGCGACACGC
>Ga0209931_1001156_pt1 | contig 14822 bp, 12 predicted proteins | sample SalPonR1_B_D1_MG_FD_185697 | JGI IMG/M metagenome (GOLD analysis project Ga0209931, IMG submission 185697) | Salt pond soil microbial communities from South San Francisco under conditions of wetland restoration - Salt Pond MetaG R1_B_D1_MG... ...
GTCAATGATCGCATCCGGGCCCCTGAAATCCGCCTGATCGGCCCCAACGGCGAAAACGTCGGCGTGGTCAGCCCCGACAGGGCGATGACCCTGGCTGGCGAAGTCGGCTTGGACCTGGTCGAGATCTCGCCCAACGCCAATCCCCCGGTCTGCAAGATCATGGATTTCGGCAAATACAAGTACGAACAGCAAAAGCGGGAATCCGAGGCCAAGAAGAAGCAAAAGGTCATCGAGGTCAAAGAGGTCAAGTTCCGGCCCAACACCGACGAGCACGATTACACCGTCAAGATGAAGAACGTCACCCGGTTCCTGGAAAACGGCGACAAGGTCAAGGTGACCCTGCGGTTTCGCGGCCGCGAGATGGCACACCAGAACCTTGGCCGCGAGTTGCTGGAACGGGTGGCCGAGGACGTCAAGAACCTTGGCAAGGTCGAGAACATGCCCAAGATGGAAGGCCGCCAGATGGTCATGATGATCGGGCCGATGCCGCAGAAGGGCTGAGACACGCGCCATCCAACCGGAGCCCTCTCGGCATTTGCAGGCACAAACGCACGACCGGCCTGGGCATTTTCTCCGAAAACGCCTTCGAAGGCCGCCAGATGGTCATCAGGATCGGGCCGATGCCCCAGAAGGGCCGAGACACGCGCCCCGGATCGCGCCGTCAATGAAAGGGGCCTCTCCACCTTGGAGAGGCCCCGCTTCATTACACCACACCTGTGTCGGTTCACCCCTTGTCCGAGTCGCTGCCGGTCCCGGCATTCTCGTCGACCTGAAACACCTTGCGGCTCAACTCGACCATCTTGCCGGTCTCCTTGGTGTAATCCTCAACCGCCGCCTGGAGAAACTCTGACTGGACCTTCTGGACGTCCTGCGGGGACTTCGCATGAAGCAACTGGTGCTGGAAACTCACGTCCTTCGACACCCGCTCGGAAATGAAATGCAGCCACTCGCTGCCCATGTCCGACATGGCCTCCATCCAGCCCGTGCCCATGGTGTTCATGGCACCAAGCCCCATGCTCTGCCACTGGGACATCATCTCCTGCATCTGCGCCATGGGGTCGTCGCCCCCCTGCGTCCTGGACTTGTCGGTCTTGTTGGTCATGGTACACCTCCTAAAGTCCAAGAATCGCACATTTGGCCTCATAGGTCACTGATTCCGATCAAACCGGTGCGAAAACCGGGGCCGCGCGACGACAAAGCGTGTTTCCGGATGAGCGCGAAGCAATGTTCTGGCGCAGCACATCAAACGCCGCACCCACCTCTGCAACGGGGCCACGGGAAAGACTGGAATGCAGGTTCCAAGCCAGAGAATGACAGGCTTCGTTTATACGATGTGTCTTGGTTTTTTGACAGGAAGCCCGAAACGGAACTTATCCTGTTGAGAAAAATCACCGGGTTTTCCGCCCTCCGGCACCTTTGGCAACCTGTTAAAGGGCTGTCATCCCGCCGTGACCAGCGTCCGGTTGGTGTCGGGCCGGACCCTGAACGAGGCCGGAGCACAAATCCCGTGGCGTGTCTCCACGTGTTGCATCACGATCCGGGACTCGGAATAAGCACCGCTGAGGAGCCGCAATGTCATTTCGTTTCATTCATTCCTCCGACCTTCATATCGGTCGGAAATACGCAAATATCCCCCAGCCGTCCGACGGCAATATCCGCGGCCGCCTGATGGAGGCGCGGCACGGCGCGATCGCCCGGCTGGCCGGGGCGGCGCGCGACCGGGGGGCGGGGCATGTCCTGCTGGCTGGCGACACCTTCGACACCGCCACCCCGTCGGCAACGGTCATCCGGCAGGCGCTCGCCGCGATGGCCGAAGCGCCCGACGTGACATGGTGGCTGTTGCCGGGCAACCACGACAACCTGAGGGATGCCGAACCCCTGTGGGAGGCGATCTGCCGCGATGCGCCGGGCAACGTCGTGGCCCTTCTGGAAGCCGCGCCGCATGATATTGACGAGGTGGCGACACTTCTGCCCTGCCCCATCGCCTTCCGCTCTGGTGCGAGTGATCCGTCCGAGCCGCTGGTGACCATGGCCAGCGACGAGGGCCGGATGCGGATCGGGCTGGCCCATGGCGGTGTGACCGACTTCACCGATAGCGGCGAGGCCATCGCCCCCGACCGCGACCGGAGCGCGCGGCTCGACTACCTCGCGCTGGGCGACTGGCACGGGCGGATGGCCGTGTCGGACCGGGTGCAGTATTCCGGCACGCCCGAGCAGGACCGCTTCAAGCATGGCCGCCGGGGCGTCTGCCTCTGCGTTGCACTCGAAGGCCCGGGCGCCACGCCAGAGGTGGAAGAGATCGAGACCGGCACCTTCCTCTGGCAAGAGGTCGAACTGCGCCTGCACCCAAGGCAGGATGCGGCCGCCACGCTGACTAACGCCCTGCCGCCATCGGGCCGGCGGGATATCCTGATGCGGGTAGCGGCCACCGGCTGGGCCGGGCTGCCCGACCGGGCCGAGCTCGAACGCGCCGCAACCGCCTGCGCGCCCGAGTTCGCCCATTTCGACCTCGTGACCGATGCGCTGGGCACGCAGTACGACTCCGCCGATCTCGACGAGATCGACCGGGGCGGCGCGCTGCGGCTGGCGGCCAACATGCTCAAGGAAGACGCCGAATCCGATGCCCTCTCGCAGGAGGATCGCGACGTCGCCGCCGACGCGCTCGCCCGTCTTTACGCCTATGTCAGGGAGGCCTCGGAATGAAGATCCGCTCCATCACCCTCGACAATGTCCGCCGCTTCACCGACCCGGTGCGCGTGGGCGAGATTGGCGACGGGCTGAACGTGCTTTCCGAGCCCAACGAGCAGGGCAAGTCGACTTTGTTCGACGCGATCCAGGCGTTGTTCTTCAAGCCCCACGGCTCCCGCGACAAGGAGGTCACGGCCCTACGCCCCCATGCCGGCGGCGCACCGCAGGTGACCATCGAGATCGACGCCGACGGCCGACGCTTCACCGTCATGAAACGGTGGCTGCAAAAGCCTGCCGCGACGGTCCACCGCGACGGCACGTTGATCGCGCAGGCCGACGCGGCAGAGGCCTGGATCGCGGATCTGCTGGGCGGCGATGCCGGCGGCCCCTCGGGCCTGATCTGGGTGCGGCAGGGCATGACCGACCTGACCGGCGGCTCGACGAAGGAACAGAAGGCTGCGCTCGACGCCCGGCGAGACCTCATGTCGTCGGTCGGCGAGGAGGTCGAGGCGATGACCGGCGGGCGGCGGATGGACAGCGCCCTCGCCCGCTGCCGCGAGGAACTGGCCGCCTACGCGACCAAGACCGGGCGGCCCTATGCCAACGGCCCGTGGAAGACAGCGCTGGACAGGGTAGACACTCTGACCGAACAGCGCGACGCCCTGGCCGCGACGGCGGACGACCTGCACGGCGCGCTGGCCGAACGCAAGCGGGCCCGCCGAGACCTGCGCGAGCTCGAAGACCCGGCGGCGGCCGAGGGCCGGCGGAAAAAGCTCGAGGCCGCCCGCGCGGCCCATGCGGCTGCCGAACGCCACGCCGAGGAGCTCGACGCCGAGGCGCGCAAACTCGACATGGCGCGGCTGACCGCCGAAAACGCCCGCGCCCGGCTCGATGGGTTCCGCGAGGCACTCAAGGAAGAAACCGATGCCACCAAGGCGGCAGCGGCGGCAGAAATGGCGGCCGGAGACAGGAAGACGGCGCTCGAGACCGCGCGCGCGGCAAAGGAAGCCGCCGAGCGCGATCTGGACACCGCGCAGAAGGCCCTTGAATCGGCCGAGACCGCCCGCACCCTCGCCCTGCGCGCCCGGGCCGCGCGCGACGGCGCCGACCGGCGGCGGGAACTGGAGCACCGCATCGCCGAGGCCGAGAAGGCCCGCAGCGCGATGGAGACCGCCAAGGCGACCGCGCGCTCCGGCCCGGATGCAAAGACCCTGACCCGGATCGAACACCTCGCCGCCGCGCATGCCACGGCCATCGCCACGCGGGACGCAACGGCGACACAGGTCATCGCCCGGTATGAAGAAGGCAAGGACGACGCAATCCGAACCGGCGACATGCCGCTGCCCGACGGCCAACCCGTCCCCCTGCCCCGCGCCACGCGGCTCAGCATCGCCGGCATCGGCGAGCTCGAGGTTCGCCCCGGCGACGCGGGCCATGACGACAGCACGGTCGAGGCCGCGGCCAACGCCCTGCGCAAGGCGCTCGACGCCATCGGCGCCGACGATCTCGACGCGGCCCGCGCCAGCGCCGCCGCCCGGGTTGAAGCGGAACGCGCGCATGGCGAGGCGAAGGCAGTCCTGAACAGTCTTGCCCCCGACGGCATCGACCCACTGCGCGAGGCGCTGGCAGAAATCCCGCAGGTGGAGTCCGACACCGACGCCACCGACCCGGAGGAGGCCGAAGCCGCACTGGAGGCGGCAAGCGCGGCCCACACGCAGGCTCGCGTTGCCCTCGATACAACGTCTGACCGCCTGTCCGACGCCCGCGAGGCCGCCACCCGCGCCGAAACCGCGCTCGCCTCTCTCAGGGACCGCCTGACCCGGGCCGAAGGTGCGTTGGCGAAGTACGGCGGGAGCACCGAAGAGGCGCTGGCCTCCGAGGTCGCGCAGGCGGGCGAAGCCCTCGCCGCCGCCGAGAAAATCCATGCCGAAAAGGCAAGCCATGCCCCCGACCTCGCCGGCACCGAGGCCGCGCTGAACCGGGCCGCCTCGGTCGATCAAGGCGCGCGCGACGAGATCGCCCGCCTGAAACCGCTTCTCGCCCGGCTCGACGAACGCATTACCCGGTCCTCCGGCGACGCGGTCGAGGAACGGCTGGCCGAAACCGAAGAGGCGCTCAGCGCGGCCAAGGCCACCCTCGCCCGGATCGAGCACGAGGTGGCGGTACTACAGCGGCTGGAAAAGGCGCTTGAGGCCGCCCGCACCGAGGCGCGCGAGCGCTACTTCACTCCGATCGCGCGGGAATTGAAGCCGCTTCTGCACCTGCTCTGGCCCGAGGCCGAACTGACCTGGGGCGAGGAATCGCTGCTGCCCGACGCGCTGATCCGCGATGGCCAGGAAGAACCGATCGACATCCTGTCGGGCGGCACGCAGGAGCAGGTGGCGCTGCTGGTGCGGCTGGCCTTCGCCCGGATGCTGGCCACCGCCGGACGGGTTGCGCCAGTGATCCTCGACGACGCGCTGGTCTTCACTGATGACGACCGGATCGAGCGCATGTTCGACGCCCTTCATCGGCAGGCGGGCGATCTGCAGATCATCGTCCTGACCTGCCGCCAGCGTGCCTTCCGCGATCTGGGCGGCAAGGGACTGCGTCTGGCATCGGCGGACCCTGCGACCTGACCGGCGCGGCGCGGTTCGCGGTGTTTTGGCCGCCCTTGCGACCTGTGTCCGCCGGTCCTGCTGCCATCGCCCGGCGACACCCGGCAGTTTTCCGGGCGATTGCGGAGTTGGGAGTGCAGAGGGCACGGTCGCACGCCATGTAACGTCCCCGCGCGCGCCCTCTATCGGGTTGCAACCGCATCGGTCCGTGAATGACCGGGCACGCCGGGTTGATCCATGCAGGGGTGTTGCGACAAGCTGATCGTGATTCGATCCTCCGGGGGCGTGCCCCCATCGCGCGGTCGCGCCGCCGCTGCCACCATTGCGGTGCCGTGGTGGCCACTGGCAGGTGGACGTCGCGCCCCCGGCATCAACCCCGGGAGTCCCGCCGTGAAACCGATCACAGATCTCGCCCGCCTGGCCGCCATCCTTGTCGTCACCTTGGCCGCAGCCCCTGCCCTGTCGCAGGACACTGCGGCGTCGCGCACAATGTTGATCCTCGACGGGTCGGGCAGCATGTGGGGCCAGATCGACGGGCGCGCCAAGATCGAGATCGCCCGCGACTCGATCGACCGGATGCTGGCCGACTGGCCCGAGGACACCGCCCTGGGACTGATGGCCTATGGCCACCGGCGCGAGGGCGACTGCCAGGACATCGAGGTGCTGGCCGACCCGGCCCCGCTGGACCGGGCCGGGCTGGGCGCCTTGATGGAAGGCATCAGCCCCCGCGGCAAGACCCCCATCGGTGCCGCGGTGCGCGCCGCGCGTGACAGCCTTGGCGCGGGGGGCGCGGCGTCCTCGGTCGTTGTGGTCACCGACGGGCTGGAAAACTGCGGCGCTGATCTCTGCGCGCTGGGCGCGGAGTTGGCGCAAGCGGGCACACCACTGACCGCCCACGTGGTGGGCTTCGACGTGGCCGACCCGGATGGACAATTGGCCTGCCTGGCCGAGCGCACCGGCGGCCGTTACATGGCCGCCGCAAATGCCGAAAGCCTGACGGACGCCCTTCAGGAAGTCAGCCAGCCGGCCCCCGCGCCAGCCGGACCGATCTTCGAGGATGACTTCGACCGGGCCGAACTGGGTGCGGACTGGGCCGTTCAGCAGCCCGATCCGAACGGCTTTGTCCTCGAGGACGGCGCGCTCATGACCATGACCGTCGCTGACGGCTACCTCGGCAAGCCCGACCAGCCCAATGTCTTTTCCTGGACGGCCGCCGAATTGCCCGAAGGCGACTGGGAGATCGCCGCCGCGTTCACGGCCCGCATGGGGCAGGTGAAGTCCCTCGGCGGACGCCGCGCCATCCTGCAGGTCGGGCGCTATGCCGACCCGGACAATTACGTGGTTGCCGAAGTCTACCGCCAGGGCAACTCGAACGACGACATGTGGCTCAAGCTGCTGGCCGTCACCGGTGGCGAAGAAACCAGCGACGCGCTGGAGATCGCCAGCGATTCCTGCTGTCCGCGCGATTACGACCTTGGCCGCATCCTGTCCGACTTCGAGGACAAGGGCGCGACGCTCAGCCTGGTCAAGACGGGTCGGGATTACCGCGCGCGGCTGGACATGAACGGCTGGTCCATGCGGCCGGACGGCCCCGGGATGCTGGAGACCCAACCTGTCACCCTGCTGCGCACGCAGGGGCCGCCTGCCATCTTCGCCGGCACTCTGGGCCCCGAGCAGACATTGGCCCTGTTCGACCGCGTGGTGGTGCGGAGGCCCGCGCAATGATACGGGCGCTGGCCTTTCTTGCGCTGGTCCTGCCGGTTCAGGCCGGGGCGCAGGAGGTCCGCAGCCTCTATACCACGCATGACTGGCAGACCGATTGCACGGCCCCGGACACCGACCGCCCGGCGGACGAGGCCGGCATGGGCGGGCGGCTGGTCTGTCCCGGGCCGGCGGGGCTTTCCCTCATGCTGGCCGAGGGTGACGCGCGCGTCTCGATGGATTACGGCAGCACCCGCCGCTTCGGCCCGTGGGAAAGTTTCACCAGTTTCAACAGCGTGCACGAGACCGTGGAATGGCGGCAGCATGGCACGGGAGGGGCGGCACGGATCGTGGCCACCATCCATCGCTGGTTCGTCGGCCCGGACCCCGACCCGCGTGAGATCCTGGTCATCAGCAGCGTCGCGCGAGGCGCGGGGGACGAAAGCTGCATGGTGGGCATCGTTGACGCCAGCCCAACCGCGGGGGCCAATGCGCTTGCCCGGGCCGTGGCCGATGCCCGTGCCCATGGTTTCCGCTGCGGCGAGGACCGCGTCCGGGCCTACGGCGACGTCGGGCTGGATACACCGCTGCCGCGTCGCGCCGCCCCGTTACCCGCAGATCGGGACCACTGACCAGGCGAAGCGGCCCGGAGCCCCCCTTTCACGCCCGTGGGCCGCAACCTAGGTAGGAAGAATATTGAAAGGAGGTGCGCCCATGATCCTGCCGCACACGATCGACCCCGAGCGCCAAGCCCTGATCGCGACCGCCGGGGCAGAGATCCGCCCCCTCGACCCCATCGGCGCCGAGGTTCACGGTATCGACCTGTCCGCCGAGCAGACCCCGTCCCGCGACGTGCTGGATGCCCTCGAACAGGAAATGGCCGTGCGCGGTTTTCTCGTCTTCAAGAACGACCAGCCCGTCGATCCCGAGGCTTTTCTGCGCGCCTCGTGTTGGTTCGGCGGGCGCGAGCTGCACAGCACCCATGGCGTTCACCCCGCCACGCCGGGTGGCAATCCGCATATCTTCCGCCTGTCCAATGATCGCCGCCACGGTATTCCAGGGGTCGGGCCGCAATGGCACAACGACGGCAGCTTCCTGCCCGCGACCTTTTCGCATTCGGGCTATCACATCGTGCGGCCGGCCGAGAAAGGCGGCGGCACATGGTTCGCCCACCAGGGGCTGGCCCATGACGCCCTGCCGCAAGAGACGCAGGACCACTGGTCGCGGCTGGCCTCGGTAAATTCAGCCTCGGGCGTGGTCCATCCGCTTGTCCATCGTCACCCGGTCTCGGGACAGGCCTGCATCTGGTTGCACCTGGGCATGACCGGCGCGGTGGTCGAAGTCCTGCCCGGTGCCGGCGGGGCGCGCCTGCTCGATGCCGATGCTCTCAAGACGCTGTGCCATACCTACAACGACATCCTGAACGCAGGCCTTCAGGGCGGCTATGCCACGGCCTATGAATACCGCGAGAACGATTGCGTCTTCATCGACAACCTGGCCGTGGCCCATCGCGCAGCCCCCGAGGCGCACATGCCCGCCGAGGACCAGGGCCTGCGGATCATGCACCGCAGCACCGTGCGTGGCACACGAGACCTTGTGCCCGACAACGGCCTGCCCGCGGCGTTGGACATCGACGGCCCCAGCCCCTTCGGCGACGGGGTCTGGCAGGGCGGCGGCGTGGGGTTCCGCTGGGAAGAAGGCATCCCCATGCGCAACTGACCGGCCATCGCCCGGCGGGTCCGCACAATCGCCCCGGAATTGCCACATTTCCGCCCCGCTCTGGTCGCCCTTGCCTGCTGACGTCGGAGGATGGCCCGTCAAGAGGCCATCCGACAACGTCGGCGAGGCAGACCAGGACAAACAGAGCAGGTGACCGTCATGGCACATGATAGCGCGACGAACAGCGCAAACGGGCCCACACCACCGCCCGCGACCCGCCAGCCCACGAACGCGGGCACGCGGCGACGCCCCGGACCGCCGAAACCGGTGCTGTTCCGGGACTTCGCCAGCATCTGAGGGCCGTCCGACCCAATTGCGTGCCCTGTCCTCCTTTCAGGGCGCGCAGCAGACCCGCGGATCGGCGGCCCGGCGCGCGGCCCTCTCCCACCGCGCCACCCGGCCCCGGTCCGCGGTTTTCATCCAGATCGCTCCGATCACCCCGGCGTGCTCTCGCCGATCCCCGAATGCGGGACTATGCAGATGATCTTTCCGGGGCTATTCCTGTCGGCCATGCGACTGATCCCGGCCCTGCTTCTTCTTGCCATCCTGCCCGCCTGTGGCGGCAGCCCGACGCCGGAGGTCCGCAAGGCGGAACAGCGGGCGCTTTATCCCGGAGAGACGCCCGAAATGCGGGCGCTGGTCGAGGAATACGCCGACATCCATGACATCCCCGAGCCGCTGTTGCACCGTGTCATTCAGCGCGAAAGCGACTATCGCCCCGGCGCGCGGAACGGGCCTTACTGGGGGTTGATGCAGATCCTGCCCGAAACCGCCGCGCAGATGGGCCATTCCGGTCCGCCCGGGACGCTCCTCGACGCCGAAACGAACCTGACCTACGCGGGCCGCTACCTGCGGGGGGCCTGGCTGGTGGCCGATGGCGACATCGACGCCGCGGTGATGTGGTACGCGCGCGGCTACTACTACGAAGCCCGCGACCGCTGCCTGCTGGTCGAAACCGGATTGCGCGACCGAGAGATCGCGCGCCACTGCCGCGCTTGAAGCGCGGGCCGCCGCGGCCTAACGTGGCGCCATGACACCGGAAATCGTGATCCTTGCCATCGGCCTGCTGTTCCTTGCCGGGCTGGCGTTGGACGCTGTCGGGCATGTTGTCCATGTCCCCCGCGTGACGCTGCTGATCCTGATGGGGGTCATCGTGGGCCCGCCGGGGCTGGACTGGCTGCCCATCGACATCCATTCCGCCCACGAAGTGCTGGCACCGACGGCGCTGACCATGGTCGCCTTCCTGATGGGTGGCAGCCTTGATCGGGGCACCCTGGCCGCCCAGGGCCGCGCCATCCTGGTCATGTCGCTGGCCCTGGTAGCGGGCACGGCGTTGGTGGTCGGGCTGGGCCTCTGGGCGCTGGGCACATCGCTGGTGGCCGCACTTTTGCTGGCGGGAATCGCCACCGCGACCGCCCCGGCAGCAACGCTGGACGTGATCCGCGAGGCCGACGCCCAGACTACTCCCTTCGGCAAACTCCTGATCGGCATCGTGGCCATCGACGACGCCTGGGGCCTGCTGGCCTTCTCGCTCCTGCTCACCCTGGCTGCGACGGTCGGCGGAAACGGCGACGCCGCTGTGCTCGCCGATGCGGGCTACGAGATCGGCGGGGCCGTCATGCTTGGCCTTGCGCTCGGACTGCCCGCCGCCGCCCTGACCGGGCGGGTCAAACCGGGCGAGCCCACCCTGATCGAGGCACTGGGACTTGTCCTGGTCATCGCGGGGCTGGCACTCTGGCTTGACGTGTCATTCCTGATCGCGGGGATGACCGCCGGTGCGCTGGTCACGAACCTGGCCCGCCACCACGACCGCCCTTTCCACGAGATCGAGCGTATCGAGTGGCCCTTCCTGCTGCTGTTCTTCGTCATGGCCGGGGCCTCGCTGGACATCGGCGCGCTGGTGGCGGCGGGCTGGGCCGGGGCAGCCTACATGGGGCTGCGCCTGATGGGGCGTCTCCTGGGCGGGACGATCGGCGGGCCGATGGCCGGGATGACGCCGGCCCACGGGGCCCGCACCGCCGCCGCCCTGCTACCGCAGGCCGGCGTTGCGGTCGGCATGGCGCTGGTGGCGGCCGAACGGTTCCCGCAGGCGGGCGCGACCGTTCTTGCCGTCACCGTCGCCTCGACCGTGATATTCGAGGTGATCGGCCCGCCCCTGACCCAATGGGCGCTGGCAAAGGAAAACCGCCCGGACGGCTAGGTCCGGGCGGCATCGAAGTCATGGAATTCCGGTCCGACTCAGCCCACCAGTTCGAGGCCCGAAAAGAAGAAGGCGATCTCTTCGGCGGCGGTGTCCGGCGCGTCGGACCCGTGAACCGAATTCTCGCCGACCGACTGGGCGAACTCGGCGCGGATCGTGCCGGCCGCTGCATCCGCCGGGTTGGTCGCGCCCATGACTTCGCGGTTCCTTGCAATGGCGCCCTCGCCTTCAAGGACCTGCACGACGACCGGGGCCGACGCCATGAAGCCGGTCAGTTCGTCGAAAAAGGGGCGCTCGGCGTGGACAGCGTAGAACTGCTCGGCCTGGGCCTTGGTCAGCTGGATGCGCTTCTGGGCGACGATGCGCAGGCCGGCGTCCTCGAACTTGGCATTGATCTTGCCGGTCAGGTTGCGGGCGGTGGCGTCGGGCTTGATGATCGACAGGGTGCGTTCGGTGGCCATGGGTCATTCCTCGATGGTCGGGTTGAATATCGCCGCGCCGATAGCATGGGGGGGTCGGCTTGAAAAGGTGCGATTGACGCGGCTGCCGCCCTCTGGCACCTCCTGCGGCATGCTGCGAATTTCAGACATTTCCTACTCGGTCGAGGGCCGCCCCCTGATCGAGAACGCCAGCGCCGTCATTCCCACCGGCCACAAGGTGGGCGTGGTGGGGCGCAACGGCACCGGCAAGACCACGCTGTTCCGCCTGATCCGGGGTGAACTGACGCTTGAGGGCGGCACGATCGACCTGCCCAGGGGCGCCCGCATCGGCGGTGTCAGCCAGGAGGTGCCGGGCTCGGACACCTCGCTTCTGGACACGGTGCTGGCGGCCGATACCGAGCGCCTGGCCCTGATGGCCGAGGACACCGAGGACCCCGCCCGCATCGCCGAAATCCAGACCAGGCTGACGGATATCGACGCCTGGTCGGCCGAGGCGCGGGCCAGCGCGATCCTGAAGGGGCTGGGCTTTACCGATACCGAGCAGCGCATGCCCTGTTCGGCCTTTTCGGGCGGCTGGCGGATGCGCGTGGCGCTTGCCGCTGTCCTGTTCTCTGCCCCTGACCTGCTTTTGCTGGACGAGCCGACCAACTACCTCGACCTCGAAGGTGCGCTCTGGCTGGAAAGCTACCTGTCGCGTTACCCCCACACGGTGCTTGTGGTCAGCCATGACCGTGGTCTGCTGAACCGGGCCGTGGGCGGCATCCTGCACCTCGAAGACCGCAAGCTCACCTATTACGCCACGCCCTACGACCGTTTCGCCGAACAGCGCGCCGCGCGGCTGGCCGTCGCCGAAGCACAGAACCGCAAGGCGCAGGACCGGGTCGCCCACCTGCAGAGCTTCGTCGACCGGTTCCGGGCCAAGGCCTCCAAGGCGAAACAGGCCCAATCGCGGCTTAAGATGATCGAGCGGATCAGCCTGATCTCGACCCCGCAAGAGGCTGCCCTGCGCGCCTTCAGCTTTCCCGAACCAGAGGAGCTCTCACCGCCGATCATCGCGACCGACGGGGTCGCCGTGGGCTATGGCGAAACCACGGTTCTGGACCGGCTGTCGCTGCGCATAGACCAGGACGACCGGATCGCGCTTCTGGGCCGAAACGGCGAGGGTAAATCGACGCTTTCCAAGCTCTTGGCCGGAAAACTTCACCCTCAGAAGGGGACGTTCACCGCCCACAATAAACTGCGCGTGGGCTACTTCGCCCAGCACCAGCTGGAGGAACTGCGCCCCGAGGACACGCCGCTGGATCACGTGCGCCGCGAACGTCCCGACGAGGCCCCGGGCCGCCTGCGGGCGCGGCTGGCGGGCTTCGGACTGACCGCAGACCAGGCCGAGCTTCCCGCGGCCAAGCTGTCGGGGGGGCAAAAGGCGCGGCTGTCGCTTCTGCTTGCCACGATCGACGCGCCGCATCTGTTGATCCTGGACGAGCCGACCAACCACCTTGACATCGAAAGCCGCGAGGCCCTGGTCGAGGCGCTGACGGCCTACTCCGGCGCGGTGGTGCTGGTCAGCCACGACATGCACCTGCTCAGCCTGGTGGCCGACAGGCTCTGGCTGGTCAAGAACGGCCGCGTGACGGGCTTCGACGAGGACCTCGAGGCCTATCGCAAGCTGTTGATCTCGGGCGACAAGCCGGCGAAGCCTGCAAAACCCAAGGCCCCCCGTCCCTCGCGCGACCGCATCATGGAACTGCGCGCCGAGGTGCGAAAATGCGAGGCCCGCGTCGCCAAGATCGAGGAGATGCGCGGGAAACTGGCCGGAAAGCTGGCCGATCCCGCGCTCTACGAGGACGGCAAGGCGGGTGAGCTGGAAACATGGAACCGCAAGTATGCCGAGGTGATGGAGGGGCTGGAGCGTGCCGAGACCCTCTGGTTGGCCGCGCAACAGAAACTGGACTCCGCCGAGGCCGGTTGACCGCCTCTGACCGGGGTGCTGCCGACGGCGGGGAACGCCGCTTGGGAATGCCCGCTAAAGCATCGCCCGCCGCCCGCGCGTGCCGCCACGTCGGCCCGGCCGTGGGGGGATCAGCGTCAGCGGCTCCAGCGGACGGTTGAGGCTGTTCTCCAGCAGCCGGCAGAACTCGGCCACCGACGGTTCGTCGTCCCGAAGGGGGGCCGCGGCCCCCAGCGCACGGACGACGGCTTCGGGGTAGTTCGCCGTGCCGGGCAGCGCGCCCAGCCATTCGACGTAGCCCATGTGGGCAAGTTGCCGGGCCCGTGCGTCCGAGCAGCCCGGCACCCGCATGGCATTCAGGATATCGTTCAGGATCATCGCGCCCTCCGCGCTTTGCGGCGGAGGCTGGCGCGGCACTGGTCAGACGGGACCTTCTGTCATCGCAGACGCCTTGCCAGGGCACCCCGCCCGGGTTGACAGTCACGACGGCAGGTCTCCTGGCTCGCGGGTCGGGGCGGTCACCGGACCTTCCCGGGGGCATCGTCCCCAGTGGTCAGTTTCGGCGCCGCTCGCCGCTTACAGTTGCGGGGGCAGCCGCGGAATTGCCCGGATCGGGCGCACCACGTTCCCTTTTCACCCAACGGTGTGTGACCGCCGGGAACCGTCTTCCGACGGGTAGGCCAGCGTGCATGCCGCTGTCAATGCTTGGGCGGGTCGCGGGGGCTGGTCACGCGGGTCGCGCCCGCCTAGGGTCGCGGGCATGATCGACCTGGCCTTCCTCGTCACCGCCTTCGCCGCGCTTTTCGTGGTGATCGACCCGATCGGGCTGACCCCGATCTTCGTCGCCCTGACCCGGGGCATGACCGCAACAAGGCGCCGGGCGCTCGCGGTGCGGGCCTGTGTCATCAGTTTCGCGATCCTGCTGGTCTTCGCGCTCTTCGGCGAAGCCGTGCTCGGGTTCATCGGCATCTCGATGCCCGCCTTTCGCGTCGCGGGCGGAATCCTGCTGTTCCTGACCGCTCTGGACATGCTGTTCGAACGCCGCCAGAAGCGCCGCCGCGATCAGGCCGACGAGGACGAGGAAGACGACGACGACCCGTCGGTCTTCCCCCTTGCCATCCCGCTGATCGCGGGACCGGGGGCCATTGCCACCATCATCCTGCTGGTGGGCCGGGGCGAGGGGCTGGTCGGCTTTGCTGCCATCATGGGCGTGCTGCTGGCGGTGCTGGCATTGGTGCTGATCATGTTCCTGGGCGCGGGCCTGCTGGAGCGGCTGCTGGGCAAGGTCGGCATCAACGTCGTCACGCGACTGCTGGGGATGCTGCTGGCCGCGCTTTCGGTGCAATTCGTCCTCGACGGTCTGAGGTCTTTCGGTCTGGGCGGATAAACCCTATCTGTTGCCAATGACCGGAGACCAGATCGCATCATTCGTGTTTCTCTCGATACTGGGGGTGGCCATCCTTGGGTCCTACCTGGCGCACAGCCGGTTGCGTGGCTCCCAGATGGCCCAGCAGGCGATGATCTGGGTC
>Ga0209931_1001159_pt1 | contig 14806 bp, 9 predicted proteins | sample SalPonR1_B_D1_MG_FD_185697 | JGI IMG/M metagenome (GOLD analysis project Ga0209931, IMG submission 185697) | Salt pond soil microbial communities from South San Francisco under conditions of wetland restoration - Salt Pond MetaG R1_B_D1_MG... ...
ATGGGATCCTTTTTTTGGATCCTACGGGTTCCCCTTCTTATAAGAACCACGAAGAACATACGGCAGACGATGTAGAGACAGGGCGCGCCCTGTCTCTATCCAAATCTAACAATGATAATGATTTGATACCTGGAAAACGCAGATTTCAAAATATCGGAAAGAATACCCTGTCATCGATTGTCGGTTCCTACAAATCAGCCGTGACCAAACATGCGAATCGTCTGGGATTACAGCATGGATGGCAGCCCAAATTTTTCGATCGAATTATTCGGTCGGACCGGGAATTACACCGTACCGCCATCTATATCGAGACCAACCCGGCCACCTGGGAGGAGGATGAATTTTATGGGGATTAGGGTGAAAAGGTGGGATAGTGATTGAGACAGGGCGGTCTTGGAATGAGACAGGGCGGTGTTGGTTTTTGGGAATGAGACGTTGCGGTGCAACGTCTCTACAGGCATGCGCGCTGGCCGGGAAAGGGATAGGAACGGCCGACGGAACGTCGGGTCCGATCCGCCGACCGGCGGAGAAGGACCGATAGCCGTGGATAGCCCGACCCCAGCGTTCGCCTGGGGCGACGGTGGGGATTCCCCCAAAATAGAAAAAGAGGATAGGCTGGGATGTGGAGTGTGTATCCCGATGAGACTCAAGCGAGAGGTGTAACCATTTAGAATCTATTTTGTATATTGATTACGGCGGGTTTTATCTGCTGATCGGGAAAAATACAATTATGGAATTGAAATTATCAAGGACGAAATGGGACAGCCTACAAGCTTACTTTCAGTCGGGAGAGACGAAGGATTTGCGAGCTCGGGAGAAGGTCTTGAAGCGGCTAAAATCGGCTATTGAGGATCGAGAGGATGTGATCTGTGCGGCGCTGTATCAAGATCTGGGAAAAAGTAAAATGGAGGCGTTCCTGAGTGAGATTTCGGTGGTCTACACGGAAATAAATCACACGCTAAAGCATCTGGAGGACTGGATGACTCCGGATCGGCAGCCTACGCCTCTGTTGGTGCAGCCGGGTTCGAGCTATGTGATCAAAGAGCCGAAGGGGGTAGTGCTGATTATCGCGCCCTGGAATTATCCTTTTCAATTAATGATGGCTCCGATTATCGCCGCTCTGGCTGCTGGAAATGTCGTAGTCGCCAAGCCGGCTCATGAGTCCGCGCAAACGGCTCGGGTGCTGGAGGAGATTCTCGATTCCGCTTTTCCGGATGAGCTTGTTACGGTGATTCAGGGGGAGGGCGCGGAGGTGATCCCTCCAATTATTGAGGCTTATCCTTTTGATCATATCTTTTTTACGGGGAGCCCACCTGTAGGGCGATCAATTATGCGTCAGGCAGCTACGCATCTTACCCCTGTGACTCTGGAGCTCGGGGGTAAGAGTCCGGGCATTGTAGATAAAGATGCGAATATAAAAGTGGCTGCGCGGCGATTGGTTCATGGAAAATTTATTAACGCGGGACAGACGTGCATTGCGCCGGATCATCTGTGGGTGCATGAGTCTGTGCGAACGGAATTCATAGCGGAAATACAGCGAGCGATTGAGGAGTTTTTTGGAGAGGATCCCCAGCAGTCGCCGGATTATGGACGAATGATTCATGACGGAAGGATGAAACGCTTGCTGGAACTCCTGGAGGGTAGTGATGTGCTTTTGGGTGGCAGGTACGACGCGGCCGATCGCTATATAGAACCTACCCTGGTGGATGCACCGGAAATGGACTCCCCCTTAATGCAAGAAGAGATTTTCGGGCCGATCTGGCCGATCCTGAGTTGGTCGGACGAGGATGAGTTGCTTTTGGGTTTACGGAAGAATGCTTATCCTCTGGCCTGCTATATTTTTACGAACCGCTCCTCTTTTTCGGATCGATTGATTCGCGAATTTTCATTTGGTGGTGGCTGTGTGAATAATACCCTGATGCATCTGGTGAACCCCGATTTACCTTTTGGAGGGGTAAAAACGAGTGGAATGGGTGCGTATCACGGTAAACGGGGATTTGATACTTTTTCACATGAAAAAAGTGTGTTGGATTCGGGTACCTGGGTCGATCCTCCGGTTCGTTACCCTCCCTATAAGGAAAGTTGGCTGCCCTGGATCCGAAAACTGGTCTGATAGGGTTGATATCCGTCGCTTTTTATTCGGTATCGAAGGTATAAGATGAAAAGATGACTATTTGGCTATCTGTGTTGTTTGACCGCCTTGATAAAACAAGTGGAAGAGACCGTAACCATCTATTAAGGTATCAGAAATGGTAACTCAGTCTAAAAATGAGGTTTCGCCCTTGCTCGGGAAGATTGAGCAGCCGGTATCGACTCAAATGGCGCAAATATGGGGTATTAAATAGATTTTGTACTTCAATGTCCCACCGCAAGTGTGCATCCGCATCCATTTTCCAGACCATGTTTGCCTGCAGACGAAATAAATGATAGCCCGGGGTTGTGCGTTCATTGCGGTCGACTCGATTTTGTGCCTGCGTCCACCGGTGCTCGGCGGAAAGGGCTCCTGCTAAGGATTCATTTTTGGGTTGCCATTCATATCGCAGGGAATGTACATAAGAGGAGGGAGGTGTAAATGGCAAATATCTGTCTTCAGTGAGGTTCAAACTATATACCCATTCAAATCCGGAGCGATAGTGCAGCGGGCCCCATATTTTCTGGTCCCATTGCCACTCCAAACCGGTAAAAAGAGCATCGTGTTGGGTATATCGAAAGAGTTGCCCGGCTTCGGGTAGGCGAGAAAAACGAGCTGTGGGCCGCAAATAAATAAAGTCTTGGAAGTAATTGATGTAAGTATTCAATTCAACCCGCGTACCTGTGCGTTCGAATAAGGCTGAAGCATCCAGTTGGTAGCCGGTTTCTGCCGAAAGATCTGGGTTCCCTTGTTCGTGACGAAAGGTGCCGTGGTGCACGCCATTCGAGACCGTTTCATTCGGGTAGGGGATGCGGAAACTGCGAGCAATATTCATTTTTAAGCTCCAATCGGTCTCTGGCTCATACTGGCCTCCTAAGGCCAGGGAGTAATTAGTAAAGGGTGTATTCGTCTGAATGGCGGTCAGAGAATCGAGAATATTTTCATTGCTACTAAAAATCAGTTGGGTATAGGGCTGTGTTTCATTTCTTCCGTAGTCAAATCGACCGCCACCGTTGATCGTCCAATGGGGACGCGCCTGCCATTCGCCAATAATATAGGCACCGGAACGGAACGTTTGGTAGTCCGGCAGTAAAAATTCAAATCCTCGTCGTTCATGATCTTGCCATTGAGCATTGGCTCCCAAGACCCACTTTTGATTGGGGGTTGCTTGCCATTCGAAATGGCCATTGGCACTCCAGGTGCGCAATAAAAGGCCTAAGCCCAGGGTTTCGTTGGGGTCGATTTCAGATGAGCGAACGGAGTGAAATTCCGGATTGCTGTGCTCTTGCCGATCATTTTCCTGATATCCAAAGTTGAGAATAAGATGGTGGTCACCCAGCAGAAAACTTTGGTTTAATATGATTTTCTCATGGCGTACATCCTGAAAGGGGACCTCGATATTTCGGGCATCTCCATCGGGCAGCAGCGTATACGATCGCGGAATTCCAATCGCGCCGGAGAAAATTCCTCCCAGAAGGTGATAGCGGCTATATTTAATGCGTGTCACGCTGTTTTTTCCTTTATAGCCCGCTAATAGGTGAAAGTTATTTTCCCGTCCGGCCGTGTTTTTGACCTGACCCTCAAAGAGCGGAAGGGTAAATCCATTGTATACAAAAGAATCTGAAGGGACAGAAAAGTCACCGAAATTTTGGTGCGAGTATCGGGTGGAGAAAAAAACATTTCGATATTGACCCCGAAGTTGAGCTGATCCGGCCCATTGATCATTATTACTTTTGTAGAGGCTCAAGACAGAGCCATGAATTTTGTTGGCTTCCGGGATGGGCTGTTGAGCAATGTTGATTACACCACCCATGGCGTCGGAGCCATATTGGAGAGCCGACGGACCTTTGATAATTTCTACCCGATCTACATCAAAAGGGTCGATTTCCAATCCATGGTCATTCCCCCATTGCTGTCCCTCCTGCTTGATCCCATTTTGATTCACAAGAATTCGGTTCCCATATAGTCCACGGATGACGGGCTTGGCAATGCCCGTACCTACATTGATAGCGGATATACCCGGGAGGACATTGAGAGCCTGAGCAAAAGTGCCGTCACCACGCTCTTTAAAAAAATCGGCATCGAGATGATAGGTGGGAAGCGATACCTCTTGTTTGGCATGTTCAGAAAAAATCTCGACCGCATCTAAAGAATAACTTTCGGCTCGCAGGGTGATGTCCAGTCTTCCCGGGTCATTTTCCAATAAAATCCGACGGGGAGCAAAACCAATAAAGGACACCCGTAACTCTACGGGCAAGGCGCTAACTCGAAGCTGGAAATAACCTTTATTGTCACTAACGGTACCCAACTCCGAACCCAGAACTTCAATTTGCGCGCCGGGCAAGGGTTCGCCGTCCTCATCGGCTACAATACCGCTGAGCTGCACCTGAGCATGCGTCGACAGGGGTAAGATAGCCCCAGCTAGCAAAAAGAACAATAAAGTACAGCTAAATTGCCACATCCTGGAAACATTTCATATTATTGCAACGTTGTTGCATTAGCTAATCAGTACAAATGTATGAATTTCATCAAACTCTTACCCGTTCTTCTTTTACTTTCCTTATTCATTCTCGTGGGCGGCTGTGTAGACGATAATCAGGATATGGACGCGCCCGTGATAGAAATCACGAATAGCACTCCCTCTCTAAGCACTATGGAAATTTGTGGACAAGAGGATGATCGCGTCTTTTTCCTCAACGAGATTCGCGAACTTGAGTTGAACCTTCAAATTACAGACGAAAATGAGATTGCGGAATTGAAATGGGATATTCACAACAACTTTGACTGCCACGGACACGGAGGGGGATCTGCTCCGGGCTTTGCGCCGCCCGCTGTTGATCAGCAAACAGAAGATTGGACTTTACTTCGGGTAGAGGAGGTCAACGCCCCTTCTTATGAACTACAGGAAGTGCTTCCAGTGCCGGAGAATGTAACCGCCGGAAACTACCATTTTGGTCTTCAAGCTGTGGACCAAAGTGGGAACACCTCACCCTTTGCAGATGTATTTACGATTCGCGTTTTGAATAGCAGAGATACGGTGGCTCCTGAGTTGCAGGTAAATGAACCGGCAAGCCGCAGTCTGGAAGCTAATACATCTGAAAAAATAACCTTCAAGGGGGAGTTAAAAGATAATCAGGAATTAGGTGATGGTGGGAATGCTATTGTTTTTTTGACGTATCGAAAAGTCAATAGCTCCAATGCTTTTACCGGGCCCTACGCTGTAATTCCCGCGGGGCAAGGATCGGTTTTTTCGTTTGAACTTGATTTTGAAATACCCTCCACCCTAACCCCCGGCGAGTATATTATCAATCTTCAAGGCCATGATGGTGTCAGAAATGTAGCTCCGTTTGAAGTCTTTACACTTTCTATCGTAAATTAGCGCACAAATAAAACATGTATGTCACGAGTAAATAGCGTACTCGATTCGCACGGCCTGCGCAAAACACAAATTCGAGAGCAGGTATTAGGGCTTTTTATCGCGAAAGAAAGAGCCCTTTCCAAGCAGGATATTGAGTCCGAATTGGGAAACTTAGATCGAATAACCCTCTACCGAACCTTAAAAGCATTTGAAGAAAAAGGCATTATCCACCAGGCGATCGATGGCACCGACACTTCAAAATACGCCCTTTGTCCAGCCCACTGCAGTGTGCAGGCACACCATCATCAGCATGCTCATTTTCATTGTCGGAATTGCGAAGACACCTTTTGTGTTGATGAAATAGATATGCCCAGCCTAAGTCATATTCGAGGCCATCAAGTAGATCAGGTCGAAATGATTGTTCAGGGCATCTGTGCCGATTGCCGGCAGCAATAGACTGAAAATCCAGTCCGGTCTTCCTTTTTTGTTTTCCTTTTCCAATTTTCAGGGTATTTATCAAAATCCTTTAGTTTTGTGATCTCGAATGAAATACACAATACTAAGTTACGCGTATGAATACCTATAGAAGTCACGATTGCGGCGCTTTGCGCATGAGCCATGTTGGAGAAGAAGTTCAGCTCTGCGGTTGGATCAGTAAGAATAGAGATTTGGGTGGAATGACCTTTATCGATCTGCGCGATCGGTATGGGATCACACAGTTGGTCGTCAATCCGGCTGAGCAGCCCCAGTTGGCGGAACAGCTGCGAGAGATTGGTCGCGAGTACGTCGTGCGCGTTTCGGGTACAGTAGCTGAGCGATCCAACAAGAATGAAAAGCTCAGTACCGGAGATATCGAAATTATCGTAAATGAGCTAACCGTCCTCAACTCTTCGAAGGTGCCTCCCTTTACCATAGAGCAAGATACAGATGGCGGAGAGGAGCTGCGCATGAAATACCGCTATCTCGATCTGCGTCGGCCGAATATTTTAAAAAACATGGTTTTCCGTTCTCGAGTGGCACTGGAAGTGCGCAAGTATCTGAGTGAGCAACAATTTACAGAGGTGGAAACGCCCTTTTTGATCAAGTCTACGCCTGAGGGCGCGCGTGATTTCGTAGTGCCCAGCCGCATGAATCCGGGACAGGCCTACGCTTTGCCCCAATCGCCACAAACGTTCAAGCAACTGTTGATGGTCGCCGGTCTGGATCGTTATTTTCAGATCGTAAAGTGTTTTCGCGATGAAGACCTACGCGCCGATCGGCAGCCCGAGTTTACGCAGATCGATTGTGAGATGTCTTTTGTCAGTCAGGAAGAAATCCTAAAAACCTTTGAGGGCCTGACAGCGCATTTATTTCAGGAGGTGTTGGACGTAGAACTTGGTGCTTTCCCACGAATGACCTACGATGAAGCTATGGCTCGCTATGGAAGTGACAAACCGGACTTGCGATTCGGTATGGAGTTTGTCGATTTGACAGCTTTGGCAAAAGGACATGAATTTGCTGTATTTGACCAAGCCGAGACTATTTTGGGCATATCTGTGCCCGGAGTGGCTGATAATTATTCCAATAAAGACCTCAAAAAGCTCACGGATTGGGTACGTCGCCCGCAGGTAGGGGCGAAAGGACTCGTTTATGTGAAGTGCCTCGAGGATGGGAGCTATAAATCACCCGTGGGCAAGTTCTTCGATGATGAACAATTGGGACGATGGGCAGCTCATGCCGGTGCCGGGAAGGGCGACTTACTTCTTATTTTATCGGGTGATCGCGATGCCACCCGCAAGCAACTGGGAACCTTACGGTTGGAGATGGGGCAGCGCGAAGACCTGATTCCCGAAGGCAGCTTTAAGCCTCTCTGGGTCACCGATTTCCCCTTGCTCGAGTGGGATGAAGACGACCAGCGTTTCTACGCCATGCATCATCCCTTCACCTCACCCAAAAAAGAGGATATGGCGAAATTGGGTGCTGGCGATCCGGAAGTGCTGGGCAGTATTCGCGCCGACGCGTACGACCTCGTCATCAATGGCGCTGAGATTGGCGGCGGGTCGATTCGGATTCACAATAAGGAGTTACAGCTTCAAAATTTGCGCACGTTGGGCTTTTCTGAAGAGGAAGCTCGCGCCCAGTTTGGCTTTTTAATGGACGCTTTTGAGTATGGGACGCCGCCCCATGGGGGTATCGCATTCGGTTTTGACCGTCTCGTAGCCGTGATGGCAGGGCAGAGCTCCATTCGCGACTTTATTGCCTTCCCCAAGAATAATCAGGGACGTGATATGATGATCGACGCCCCTTCGACTCTGGAGCAGTCACAGTGGAGTGATTTGCATTTGCGCGCCCTGGAAAAGCCGGATTCGGAAGCATAGCACAAGTTTTTGGGCGTGTCCCACGAGGGCCCGACAGAGGTCGGGCACCTCGGGGTCGGGCTATTCGCTCCTAGTCACTGCCCCATGTGCCGGCATCTGTAGGGCTGCGTAGAGTTTCCGGGGGGCACTTCCTCGCCTTACATCTGCTCGGCACCTGCGGCAGTGCCTACCGCTTCTATCCCTCACGCTTGCGGCCTCCAAGACCGGTTTTTACCAGAAGACATAATAAAATAGAGTATGGATTTTGGGAACAGGAGGAGAGCTATTTTAAAAAGCAGATGAAATTTAGAGATGCCCCTTTTTAGCAAGAATGCTCTTAACCCATTTTTCGGAAGACTCGGTAATTTTGGCGATAGAGGGTATGGAGAAACCCTCATGAAAAGCTTTGATCACGACATCTATTTTATTTTCTTCACGTCCTTCTTCACGTCCTTCTTCACGTCCTTCTTCACGTCCTTCTTCACGTCCTTCTTCACGTCCTTCTTCACGTCCTTCTTCACGTCCTTTCTCACGTCCTTCTAATTCTCCTTCGTAACGGGCGGTGAAGATTTCACTTTCTGAAACGGCAAAGGTTTCGAGATATTTATCGTATTTGGCTTGTTCTGTCTTGCTCATGTTTTGATATTATAAAGTAAACGCATGGGGTGATTGGACAAAAGATCAATTAAATTAAGGCTTGTCCAAGAGTCCTTTTTCAGCGAGGATTTTTTTCACCCACTGTTCCGAAGACATGGTAATTTTTGCAATAGAAGATATGGGCAATCCTTCGCGAAAAGAGTTTACCACGACATCTATTTTATTTTCTTCACGTCCTTCTTCACGTCCTTTCTCACGTCCTTCTAATTCTCCTTCGTAACGGGCGGTGAAGATTTCACTTTCTGAAACGGCAAAGGTTTCGAGATATTTATCGTATTTGGCTTGTTCTCCTTTACTCATCATTTGGTATTTTAGTTTTTCACCGGCCTCTTTTAGTCCAGCTGCAGAATAATTCGTTGGGAGTTCACTATTCTTCAAAAAATATATCCATTCATCGAGACTACTTTTAGCGATGTTGTTAAAGCTATTTATCCTCAATATATAGTATTCAGGGTATATTTTGAAAACGTTATCGTACTCAAAATAGTTCCTTTGTGCTCGACTAAGGGATAGGATATCCTTCCGGTGTAACCCCTCAAAAATAGTCTTTCCATGGTAGGCATAGTCCATTCCCTGGCCTAGATCGAAATAGAGAATATTTATGGAGTAAACCTTTCTGAGGGTTTTATAAGCTTGCCCTTTTTCCATATAGTTTGTGAGCAATTTAGAAGCGCCGAAAAGGATGCGCTGAAAAAAATCTATTTGATGATGATACTGTACTTCAATAAAGATGAGTCGCTTTTTCTCGTCTACGCAGAGAATGTCTAGTTTGTTATTCTTATCAAATTTTGTCTCTGGATTACTCTCTGATTCTAAAATGGATTGAATATTGACTTCAAATCGCAGTAGGGTGGATAAAAAGCCTTCGAGTACATCGAAATTCACTTTTTGGCGGAGTAGCTTTTTCATCGCCCAATCAAAGCTGACATAGGTTCTTGATCTTTTCATGAATAATTAATTTACAAATAATAAAAAGTAATTAATGTTAAATAGTACGTTAAGATAATAGATATTCTCGAATTCCTCAAAAGAAAGTCCCACGCCGATTGAATTGTATTTTGCTCATTTTTGAAGACGGCATAATATGATATCAATGGCTACCACTTAAAAAAGAGCGAGTGAGGGATAGGAGGGGGGCGAAGCCGTCTCGCTCTCTGGGCGAGACCGATAGCCCCGCATAGCCCGACCCCGAGGTTCCGCGGAACCTCGGGGTCACTCCCAAAAAGTAAAAAATTATCGGGGATTTATCAGACCTGTGAGTTGCTTGACTTCCTTCAGCGTCGTTTGCGCCACTTTTCGTATTTCTGCTGAACTTGCTTTGATCTGGTCTTTGACTTCTTTGCGGCGGGCCTGAAGTTCCTGACGGCGCTCCACCATGGGCTGATTAAATGTAATCAGAGCATCGGTCACTTCTGATTTGAGATCGACATATTTTAGCGACTGAGAGTCGTAATCTGCCATTAAACTATCGGAGGCCTCGTGAGCTCCACAGGCCTTGAGCAGCTGAAATAAATTTTTCACACCCTCACTCATTTCACCAGCAGGGGTATTTCCAGTGTCTGTAACGGCAGAGCGGATTTGTCTTTGGATTTGTTCTTTGCTGGAAAATAATGGAATAAAATGCTTGGGCCCTGCGCTTTTACTCATTTTTCGACTGGGATCAGCTGTAGAGAGTAGCTTGGGCGTCTGACTGTACATTACTTCGGGGAGCTGAAAGTATTCTTTGCCCACTTGATGATTGAATCGCTGGGCAATATTTCGCGTCAGCTCGAGATGCTGATCCTGATCTCGGCCTACAGGAACAAAATCTGCTTTGTACATCAAAATATCTGCAGCCTGAAGAACTGGATACGAGAAAAGTCCGGCAGAGACGTACGTATCTTTCGTATTGGCTTGTTGACTTTTATCTTTAAACTGAGTCATTCGCCCGAGTTCTCCGTACGAACAAAAGCAGTGCAATATCCAGTTGAGTTCCGTGTGCTCTGGCACTAAGGACTGGATAAAAACATTATTGGCTTCGATACCTGCCGCCAGTAGATCTAAGACCATGTTCCAGGTGTTTTCCTGTAGTTTTTTGGGTTTGTAGGGCATGGTCATTGCGTGGTAGTTTACAATGCCATAAAAGCACTCATGCTCTTCTTGAAGCTCGACCCACCGCTGGATGGCGCCAAAATAGTTGCCTAAATGCATCTCTCCCGTGGGCTGTATGGCCGAAAGCACGCGTTTCTGTTCCATGGTTTTATGATTTATTACCGATGTACAAAGGTAATAGGTGAGAAGCTTTTTTTGTTAGCCTTTTGCCACTTATTGTATGAATCCTATAAAATAGTTGGATTCTGATCGCGGTAGAGTGGGAATAATTCTATTTTTGCGCTATGTGGAAGGCAGTAAAACCTCTGGTATTTCGAATGGATGCGGAGCGAGCACATCATATGACGATGCGTTTGTTTCATTTGGCAGTACAACTAGGCGTGACGCGCCCCTGGTTTCCCTCACTGGGTAAGCATGAGGTAGATCACCAACCGGTAGAATGCATGGGCCTCACCTTTCCCAACCCCATCGGTTTGGCCGCCGGTTTTGATAAGGATGGAAAGTATTATTCGGATATGTCGAGACTGGGATTTGGTTTTATTGAGATCGGTACGGTAACACCGAAGCCGCAGTCTGGAAATCCAAAACCTCGTTTATTTCGGTTGCCTGAGGATGAAGCTTTGATCAATCGGATGGGGTTTAATAATGACGGAATCGAGGCATGTGTACGTCGGTTGGAAAAGCAAAAACGGCCGCCGCACCTTATTCTGGGCGGCAATATTGGGAAAAACAAATGGACACCGAATGAACAGGCTTTTCGGGATTACGAAGAGAGTTTTTCAGCTCTATTCTCGCATGTCGACTATTTTGTTCTGAATGTGAGTTCTCCGAATACCCCCGGGCTCCGAGCTCTTCAAGATAAAGGTCCACTCAATGAATTACTGAAGCATTTGTCCTCATTGAATCGGGCTGAAGATCATCCCAAACCCATATTGTTGAAAATAGCCCCGGATGTAAACCGTCATCAGCTGTCCGACATCGCCGAGGTGCTGACCTCTAATCAAATGTCAGGCTGTATTGTCAGTAACACAACGACCTCCCGCGCGCTCCTCACTTCATCGGAGAAACAGATTTCAAAGTTGGGCCGGGGGGGATTGAGCGGTGCACCTTTATTTAATGCTTCAACCGAATGTCTTCGTATGATGCGAGAATTTGTGGGCAAGGATATGGCTTTAATTGGTGTTGGAGGGGTGAATTCTCCCCGATCCGCTCAAGCGAAGTTGGATGCGGGAGCCAACCTGGTGCAAATATATTCCGGTCTTATTTATGAAGGACCGGGCTTAGTTCGGGATATTTTGAAGGCCCTGAAAGCCCGTGAAGTCAAGTAAGCCTATTAAAACGAAATGAATTTCAAATAGGTTGGGTCAATATGTGATCAAACCCAGTGAATTGTCTTCCATTTTATTGATTTTAGTTTTTGGTATCATTTTTCCAACCTTTTTATTCCGAATAGAGTCTTATAAATACATTATCTAACCTAAATGAAATTGTATGACTCGCAATTATTTACTTTTGATTTTCTCTTTATTGTTAACGAGTTCCCTTTGGGCGCAGACTTCTCACAGCGTCGAGGTTACAAGTAATCAGTATACACCTGAAGATTTGACCATTACGGTGGGAGATACCGTGATATGGAATAATGTTCAGGGTTCGCACAATGTAGATGGAAGACAATCTACCTATCCTGACAACCCAGCGTCTTTTTATTCTGGACCTTCATCAACGGGGTGGACATTTTCTCATGTTTTTACCGAAGAAGGTTTTTATGAATATGAATGTACGCCTCATGTTGCATTGGGGATGGTCGGGACCATTACGGTAGAACCGGCTCAAAGTAATACGGCCGAATTACAAATCGTTCATAATTCACCCTCACCTACGGTTGACATTTGGGTTAATGATGCTCCGTTTGTAACGGATGTTGCCTTCAGGACTGCTACAGCTTACACAGAGGTTCCAGCGGGTGTGAATTTGAATGTGGGGATTGCACTTGCGGGAAGTTCCTCGCCTGATGATATCATTGTAGATTTTGACTTTACTCTGGAAGCAGGAGAAAACTACCAAATTATTGCAAATGGAATTGTAGGAGATATGGATGATCCCTTCAATCTGGAAGTGATAACACCTGCTCGTCAGGCCGCAGATTCAACAGGAGTGGATTTTACGATTTTCCACGGTTCGCCCGATGCACCGAATGTAGATGTTTTTGCGAGAGATGTAGCACAGTTGGCTAGTGATTTAGCCTTTGCAGAGAATACCGATTATATCAATGTACCTGCTGCTGACTATACCATTGATGTTAAGGCTGCGGGCACGGAGCCCATTGTAGCTTCGTATACAGCGCCATTATCCGGGCTAGAAGGAGGAGCGGCTACAGTCTTAGCTTCGGGCTTTTTAGCTCCGGAAATGGGAGAGCCGGCATTCGGATTGTTTGCGGTTTTGGCAGATGGTACATTTTTAGAGTTGGAGTCAGTAACAAATACAGCAGACCTTCAAATCATCCATAATTCACCTTCACCGACGGTAGATATTTGGGTAAATGACGCGCCATTCTTGACCGATGTAGAATTTCGCACAGCGACAAGTTATGTCGAGGTTCCAGCAGGAGAGAATTTGAATGTAGGGATAGCCTTGGCTGGAAGTTCGAGTCCGGACGATATATTAGTAGATTTTGACTTTTTGTTAGATCCGGACGAATCGTACCAGGTGATTGCCAACGGTATCGTTGGAGACATGGATAATCCATTCAATCTGGAAGTGATCGCACCTGCCCGTCAGGCAGCAGATTCAACAGGAGTGGATTTTACGATTTTCCATGGTTCGCCCGATGCACCGAATGTAGATGTTTTTGCGAGAGATGTAGCGCAGTTGGCTAGTGATTTAGCCTTTGCAGAGAATACCGATTATATCAATGTACCTGCTGCTGACTATACCATTGATGTTAAGGCTGCGGGCACGGAGCCCATTGTAGCTTCGTATACAGCGCCATTATCCGGGCTAGAAGGAGGAGCGGCTACAGTCTTAGCTTCGGGCTTTTTAGCTCCGGAAATGGGAGAGCCGGCATTCGGATTGTTTGCGGTTTTGGCAGATGGTACATTTTTAGAGTTGGAGTCAGTAACAAATACAGCAGACCTTCAAATCATCCATAATTCACCTTCACCGACGGTAGATATTTGGGTAAATGACGCGCCATTCTTGACCGATGTAGAATTTCGCACAGCGACAAGTTATGTCGAGGTTCCAGCAGGAGAGAATTTGAATGTAGGGATAGCCTTGGCTGGAAGTTCGAGTCCGGACGATATATTAGTAGATTTTGACTTTTTGTTAGATCCGGACGAATCGTACCAGGTGATTGCCAACGGTATCGTTGGAGACATGGATAATCCATTCAATCTGGAAGTGATCGCACCTGCCCGTCAGGCAGCAGATTCAACAGGAGTGGATTTTACGATTTTCCATGGTTCGCCCGATGCACCGAATGTAGATGTTTTTGCGAGAGATGTAGCACAGTTGGCTAGTGATTTAGCCTTTGGAGAGAATACCGATTATATCAATGTTCCGGCCGCAGAATATACGGTTGATGTAAAGGCTGCGGGAGCAGAGCCGATTGTAGCCTCCTTTTTAGCGCCATTGACGGGATTTGAAGGTGAAGCAACAACGATTATAGCTTCCGGTTTTTTGGCTCCCGAAATGGGAGAGCCGGCATTCGGGTTGTTTGCGGTTTTGGCAGATGGTACTATTCTTGCGTTACCACAACTAGCGAATACAGCTCGACTACAATTAGTACATAATTCGCCGTCACCTACGGTAGATATATGGGTTAATAATGAGCCATTTGAGACAGACTTTGCCTTCAGAACGGCTACTGCCTATACAGATGTACCAGCCGGTGTTAATTTGAATGTAGGAGTTGCGCTGGCAGGAAGTACTTCACCAGATGATATCCTTGTTGACTTTGACTTGTTATTAGAGCCCGAAGAAACCTATCAAGTGATCGCAAACGGTATCGTTGGCGACATGGATGCACCGTTTAACTTAGAAGTTGTTGCTCCAGCTAGAGATTCTGCTGCAACTGATGAGGTAGCCTTTAAGGTTTTCCACGGTGCACCTGATGCGCCAGCAGTAGATATTGCTCTTGCTGGCTTGGCAACAATAGTAGAAGGGCTAGCTTTTACTGACCAGACAGATTATTTTGACGCTACAGCGATCAATTATACCATAGACGTATTTGCA